>Ga0187864_10000510_pt1 | contig 42422 bp, 32 predicted proteins | sample June2016WEW_11_4_FD_132985 | JGI IMG/M metagenome (GOLD analysis project Ga0187864, IMG submission 132985) | Peatland microbial communities from SPRUCE experiment site at the Marcell Experimental Forest, Minnesota, USA - June2016WEW_11_40 | ecosystem: Environmental > Terrestrial > Soil >...
CGACCGCAAGCGAAGGACCGCAGGCCGGACGGTGGCGGAGGGCTCCCTAACGTCTCGACTCCTCAACTTATCGACTGCAAAATCGAGAGAACAAAGCGAGAATGTCTATGAAAACAAAGGACAGGGACAAAATGTCGCCAGTTCATCAGCCCGAAGGCTGAGGGACAATCCACTCATCCAGGGGATTCTTGGCGTTACAGTCGAGACACCTCGTCAGGAAATGTTGTTCCGCGCAATTAGGGCAGCGGGTTCGCGTTTGGAAAGTGTCGAAGGGTGTTCTACAAGCGCTACAAGTCCAGAAATTTCCCACCGGTGGCGCAGCTTTACACGACGGGCACGCAAACTCTTTATGGCGCGGCAACTTCGCCAGACGAGACAGAGTCCACGCTTGCTGCAGTCCTCCCCAGCAACTCGAGAGGATAAAAACGGCGATGATGCCAATCCACAAGGAACGCTCCAGGAAGGCCAAACACAATAGACCCGCCACGCAGGCAAAGCCGATCACGACCACCACCATCAGGCTGCGGGCGCGTCCTAGCACATACCAGAGCGAGGAACGAATTATCTGACCGCCGTCCAGCGGATAGATGGGCAAAAGATTGAAGGCCAACAAAAGCCCATTCATGCCGATGATCGCCAGCAGGAACGAATGGATATTGGGTGCGGTCTTGGCCAGCTTAAAGGACCGGTCGATTATTACACTTACGGGGGTAAAAACTAAGAGAAGCTGAACGTTTACCAGCGGCCCAGCCGCGCTGCTCCACAGCGTGGCACCGGGCCGCTGGGGCGGGCTCACGTACGCCATTCCTCCCAGAGGCCAGAGCATAATCTCATTTGCCGTTCCTCCAACCTGCCGGCAAACCAGGGCATGTCCGTACTCATGCAAGAGCACAATGAAAAAGAGCGACAGATACTCGAGCACGTTCCAGCCTATGGAGGAATAAGCTTTCGCTCGGCTGCTGATTTCAAACGCCGCGAACAGAAACCAGGACCAATGCAAGTACACATCAACGCCCGCGAACTGGAACAAATGGATGCCTCGGCGCCTGCTTCTCATGGCTAGCGATTATAAAAGGGTAAAGCGTAAGGGTAAAGGACTAAGGACGCTTGGCAGACCCTCAGTTTTGCTACCCGTGGCTTTCCCGCGTCACATTTTGTCACATTACGATCCTGCGGCGGTCATTCTATTGGAGTTCCCACGCATGAAAGCGCAGGCAGGAACGGGATTTGAGCCCGCGCTGCGCTCGTGAAAGACCAGATGTACCGGCTGAAGCTCGGTTTACCTGTTGCACAACTCGTCAAGTTCATGTATACATGTCTCCCGTAAGATTCTATTCCGATCCTAGTGGAGGCTAATATGCCGATCTCGGCAACCGTGGTCTTGGCGAGTTTTGTACTCGTTGCATTGCTGGCAGTCTATGTTCCGACGATTTACATTCGCAAAACCAACAAACTCATGAAGACGTTAGAGAAAATTGAGGCCAACACTCGCAAATAGGTGCTGGCTCGGTCTTGGATGAGCAGCCCTGGTTTCCTTTCAGCGTCAAGTGGAGACTCGACGGGAAGAGGTGTGGTTTCTGGTGGAGTCTTGTCTGAGGGCAGGAGATCATCCCCTGCCAGGCCTGTTTGATTTTTCGGCGGTGAAGCTGTAAAGCCCCACCGGTGTCAAACCGTTGTGATAGGATGTCTCATCGCGCGTAGATGCACTCCCGGTGGGAGCTGCGGGGTTTGTGGTCACCGAGGCAACGGCGGTCGCCGATTACGAGTCGAACGGGGAATGGCGTGCTCCATTGCGCTTCGGATTCACGATATTCGCGAGCGCCTTTCTGCTTTTCTGGATTGAACTCCTGTTGGGTAAATACTTCCTGCCGTGGTTTGGTGGTACGCCTTCGGTGTGGACCACGTGCATGTTGTTCTTTCAAACGCTGCTGCTGGCGGGCTACGCTTATGCTCACGCCCTCACAGCGTGGTTCAGGCCTCGCACGCAAGTCATATTGCACTTTGGGCTGCTGCTGAGTTCCCTCGCGTCGCTGGTCCTCCTGGGGACCGTCTGGCATTCGCCGGTTACCCCGGATTTATCTTGGAGGCCCCAAATTAATGACGCTCCAGTCCGCAGCCTGATTATCCTTTTAACACTTAGTTCCGGGCTGCCGTATTTCGTCCTTTCGTCGACCGGACCGCTACTCCAGGCTTGGGTCACCCGATGTCGTCCGTATTATGCCCCGTACCGGCTTTACGCGCTCTCTAATCTGGCGTCGTTCCTGGCCCTTCTTAGCTTCCCATTCCTCCTGGAGCCTCATCTGAAACTCAGTCTACAGGCGCGCCTATGGTCGGGGGGATTCGCCGTCTTCGCGGTCGGAACGGCGTTTTGCGCAGTTGACCTTAGGAGGAGGGCCGCTTCCGAACGTGAACGGTCTCAGGCCCGTAGGACCGCGGAATCCGAGAATAGTGGGGAACCGAATAGAACTCGCCCAGGCATGGCCAACTATGCTGTCTGGTTCAGCTTGGCAGCGTGTGCTTCGGTCATGTTTCTGTCAACGACCAACCAGATTTGCCAAGACATTGCGGTAGTCCCGCTGCTCTGGGTTCTTCCCCTTGCTCTCTACCTTTTGTCTTTTGTCCTTTGTTTCGATCAATCGCAATGGTATTCCCGCAGCTTCTTCCATCCGGTCTTCGGATTGGCTGTCCTGATGGGCTGTTTCGTGCTGTTTAATGGGGCGCTAAGCAGCATCATTACGCAGGTCGCCATCTACTCATTTCTATTATTCAGTTGCTGCATGGTTTGTCACGGGGAACTGGCTCGCGCTAAACCGAGCCCTCGGCATCTCACTTCCTTCTACCTGGTGGTCGCCATGGCAGGTGCGGCGGGCGGAGTGTTTGTCGCGCTCATTGCCCCGCATCTGTTTAGAGGCTTCTGGGAATACCAGCTCGGCCTTTTTGGAACGGTGGGGCTCTTGTTTCTGATCCTTGTCCGAGACAAGGAGTCCTGGCTTTACCGAAGCAAGATCGGGTCGCCCGTGGTTGTAGTGCTGTGGGCGGCGTTGTTGCCGGAAAGCATCACTCTCGGCGCTCATGCAAAAATGAACCTCTCGAACCTTGCACCCTGCGTGGCCATCGTGCTTGGTATCTACCTGATGCTTAGGAAAGGAAAGGCAGGCTCCGACCGCGCTCGCCAGCGGGCTGCCCCGGTTTACTGCGCAGCCGCTCTACTGGCGCTGGGCGCGGTGCTTTTCGCAAGCGCCAGAGCCCGCCTGCGGAATGCACTCGTCGTAACTCGCAACTTCTATGGCACGCTCAGCGTGCAGGAGCGGAATGCCGAACAACCGGACCGTCGCGGTTACGCCCTCACGCACGGGCGGATTGATCATGGGTTTCAATTTCGCTCCCAAGCCTTGCGCGCCCTTCCGACCGCGTACTACGGGACAACGAGCGGGGTCGGCTTGGCATTGCTCAACTATCCCCGTCGGAATTCAGGTTTTCTGCGCATTGGAGTCGCGGGGCTCGGCGTTGGCACCTTGGCGGCTTACGCCAGGCGAGGAGATTACGTTCGGTTCTATGAAATCAACCCAGAAATCATCAGAATTGCCCGCGATGAACGCTTTTTCACCTACCTTAAGGATTGCCCGGCCCATGTGGATGTTGTCCTGGGAGACGCACGTCTTTCCATGGAGGACGAGCTGCGTAGAAACGAGCCACAGGAATTTGACCTGCTGGCAATCGATGCCTTCAGTGGTGATGCGATCCCAGTGCACCTTCTCACGCAACAGGCGTTTCGAATCTATCTGAAGCATCTGCGAACGCCCGAGGGGGTTCTTGCCATCCATATTTCTAACACTTATCTTGACCTCAAGCCTGTCGTGGCGGGTGTCGCAGCGACCCTCGATCTTGCCTGCGCGTTTTTCGATACCAGTGGAGACGGCAAGATTTCAGGGCAGAGCAGTTGGGTTTTGCTTTCTCGAGACAGAAATCTCCTCCAGTTGTTTTCAGCACAAACGCCGACTTCTTTGCGACAAGCTGCCCCTCGCGTAGTGCGACTCTGGACCGACGATTACAGCGATCTTTTCCAGGTTCTGAACAGGTAGCGGCTGGCTTGCGCGGACGAACTCCTTGGATTGTATCCTCACATCGTCAGAACCACACGGAACTGTGCGTCGCCACTCATCATTCGCGTGAAAGCCTCGGCTGCCTTGTCGAGCGGATAGGTTTCAATCATGGGACGCACGCCGGACAGCTCAGCGAAGCGCAGTGTGTCCTCGGAGTCGGCGGGTGTCCCTGCGGCCCAGCCTTGAATCGTGCGACTCCCAGTGATGAGCTGTATCGGCGTGACCTCGATGGGTTCAAATGCCGCACCGATGACCATAAGCTTTCCGTTCGGCCCCAGCCCGTCGATCACTTCAGACATCGCGTTCGAGCTTGGGGCCGTCGACAGGATGACCTGGGCGCCGCCCAACTTTTGCAGTTCCGCAGCCGCGTTCGTCGCTTTGCTGTCGATGTACAGGTTGGCTCCGAGTTTCTTTGCCAGCGCCGCGTTCCCTGGCCCGCGTCCAATCGCCGCGACCTTATAGCCGAACTTATTGGCGAATTGAATTCCCAAGTGACCCAGGCCACCGATACCCTGCACCGCAACCAGGTCGCCGGGGAGGGCGCCGCTGTGCCGGAGCGCGTTGTAGGTGGTGATTCCGGCGCAGAGCAGCGGCGCGGCTTCGGCATCCCCCAGGCCTTCAGGGATCGCCGCCAGCGCCTCTACGGGAGCCAACATGTATTGCTGGTATCCACCGTCGTAGCTGATGCCTGGAATTTTAAGGTTTCGGCAGTTGCGAAAATCTCCACGCCGGCAGGAAAGACAGGTTCCGTCCTGGCCGCCGTGCCAGCCGACGCCGACGCGTTGCCCCGCCTTCCACTCGGAGACGCCGGCGCCCAGTTCATCAATGATGCCCGCCACCTCGTGGCCTGGAACGCGCGGATACTGAATTCCGGGCCACATGCCTTCTTTCGTGAGCACGTCGCTGTGGCAGATACCACAAGCCTGCACCTTGATCCGCACGTGCCCCGCGCCCGGATTGGGGATTTCGCGCTCCACGATCTGGAAATCGCCCCCCGGTTTGGAAATCTGCGCCACTTTCATTGGCGCGACTGCGAGTCTGGTTGTTGCCATAGATCCTCCTTTAAAATTGGTCGATGTAGCGCCGACTTTCAGGTCGGTAAGTGCTGACCTAAAGGTCAGCGCTACCGGTAAACGAAATTTCCGAATGCAACACTAGGCGCCGGCCGCCTGTAACTTCCCGGTCTTCTCGCCCAGGAAGCTCAGCAGTTCGGCGTTGACGTCTTCCGCGTGCGTCCAGATAACACAGTGAGGACCGTCCTTTATGACCAGCAGGCGCGCCCCTTTGATGAGCTTGGCGGTGCGCGGCCCGGCAGCCGTGACGGGAAGGATGCGGTCCGCATCCCCGTGGATTACCAGCGTGGGCACATTGATGCGGGCCACGTCCGCGCGGAAGTCTTCGTGCCAGGTCGGGACACACGCCAGGCTGGCGGTGGCGGAAGAGCCGACCGCGACATTCCAACTGGCCTGTACGGCTTGTTCGCTGACCCGCTTACCCAGGTTCACGTCGGTGTTGTAGAAATCCCGGAAGAAGGCGGTGAAGAACGCATAGCGGTCAGCGGCCACCGCCTGCTCGGTGCCGGCAAAAACGCTGGCGTCAACGCCCTCCGGGTTGTCGGCCGTCTTGAGCAAATACGGAGGTACTCCGCTGATGATCACGGCCTTGCTCACACCCTTGGAGCCGTATTTTCCAATGTAGCGCGCCACCTCGCCTCCTCCCATGGAGAAGCCCACCAGGGTGAAATCGCTCAGCTTAAGCTCGCTGACCAGCTTGTGAAGGTCCGCCGCGAACGTGTCGTAGTTGTAGCCTGTGGTTGGCTGGCTGGACTTGCCGAAGCCTCGGCGGTCGTAGGTGATGACCCTGTAACCAGCATTCAGCAGCGCGGTCGCTTGTCTCTCCCAGGAAGCGCCGTTCAATGGATATCCATGGATGAGAACCACCGGATTGCCCGAGCCATGGTCCTCGTAGTAGAGGTCAATGTTGCCTGAGTTTTCCTTTCCAACTGTAACGTAAGGCATTGCGTGTCTCCTTTTCGGTTCGATGATTTCGGTTGCAATTGTCGAAGCCCTGGTCAAATAACTAGTTGCTGAAGGTCGAATATTCTCACTTGAGTCCTGCAAAGAAGAAAACGAAACAGACAGTACGCTGTCATCCTGAGCGAAGCGAAGGATCTCCGCAGTTACTCTTGCTCTCTGTCGCCGTCGAACTGCAGGGATCCTTCGCTTCGCTCAGGATGACAGCCTCCTTCTGGCAGAAGACAGCCTGCTTCTGGCATGTTCGGCCCGCCTGCGCGTCACGACGCTACGTAGAACGCTCGATGACGCGTTCCGCACCCGCAATCAAGGCCAGGTCGGCCATACCCAGAAAGAGGCCGTGTTCCACTACCCCAACGATCGAATCGATCTTCGCGGCCATCTCCTCCGGGTTATCGATAAGAAGGCCGGAACAGTCGAGAATCAGATTTCCTTCGTCGGTGATGTAGCGTGTTCCGTCCTGATTCAGTCGAATCGTGGGCGTGAATCCAAGCTCTTGAAGGGAATCGCTCACCAAAGGAGCAGCCATTTGAATCACTTCGACCGGCAAAGGAAAGCGCCCAAGCTTCTCGACCTGCTTCGATTCGTCGGCGACGATGACGAAACACGTCGATGCGCTGGCCACAATCTTTTCGCGCAAAAGTTTTCCGCCCCCGCCCTTGATGAGAGCTAGATGGGGGGCGATTTCGTCCGCGCCGTCGACGGTGAGGTCAATCCGGCGGCACTCCTCAAAACTGACGATGGGTATCCCATAGCTTCGCCCCAGGAGTTCGCTGTCCTTGGAGCTTGCAATGGCGCGAATCTGCAAGCCGTGGTCGCGTACCTGTTCGCCGAGAAGCTTGATCCAATAGGCCGCGGTCGTCCCGGAACCCAGTCCCAGCGTCATTCCGGGTTCGACCAGCTCCAGAGCCCGTTGCGCGGCATGCAGCTTCATCCCGGCGCGGGCATCAACATCCCTGTAGGTCGTCATTGAGGTTGTCGTCTCTTCCAGGCCACTTCTCACGCGTCCATTACCTGCTTCGGATTGCGGAGCATCAGGTCTTGCGTCGTGGATGAGTGTTCCGCAAGTTCGGGCGCTCTCCACGCGGGCGCAATGACTTGACCGGAATCATACTGTCCCCGTTTCTCGCTTCGCCCTTCCGGCGAAAAGCACAATCACCGTACGCGGTTCGGCGCGATACTTTCGTTCAGTAATCACGGGTGCGGCCTGCCACTCCACGATGTCTTCCGGCGACTCAAGGCTGGTGTCGATCCAACGGCGCCACGTCTCACCGTCTTCGCTGCCTGGCGGCAGTTCGAATTCGAGCGGCTCCCAATAAGCGTTCAGGATGACGTGAAAGAGCAGGCCGCCGTTTGGGAACTGGGCGGTGAACGCCAGGCTATGCGAGCCGGCGCTCCAGTCAGGCTGCCCAAGTTTCACACCGTGCCAGGTTCTGCTTGCGCTGGAAAGAAGCTGGTTCAGGCTCACGTGCGGCTCATCGGGCTCCACCGACCACAACAACCGGCGCGCGTTGAGCAGGCTGACGAACCGATGGACGCCGGCATGCTCTCGAAGCAGACTCCAGTCGAACCAACTGGTCTCGTTGTCCTGGCAATAGGCGTTGTTGTTGCCCTGTTGTGTGCGCCGCACCTCGTCGCCCATCAATATCATGGGCAGCCCCAGCGAGAGCATTGTCACCGTGAACAAGTTCTTCACCTGCCGGTTTCGCAGCGCCTCGACCGCCGGATCGTCGCTTGGACCCTCGACCCCGCAATTCCAGCTTCGGTTGTCGTCCACGCCGTCGCGGTTGTCCTCCCCGTTGGCCTCGTTGTGTTTCTGGTTGTACGAGACAAGGTCGTTGACTGTGAACCCATCGTGACAGGTCACGAAGTTCACGCTCGCCTCCGCTTCGCGTTGCTTATGCCCGTAGATTTGAGGACTGCCCACGAGCCTGTCGGCAAGCGGGGCCACCGCGCCTTCATCGCCACGGAAGAAGCTGCGGACATCGTCGCGGAATCGCGCGTTCCACTCCCGCCACCTGTCCCCGAGGAAGTTGCCCACTTGGTACAACCCGGCTGCGTCCCAAGCCTCCGCGATGAGCTTGGTTCCGGCCAGGCAGGGATCAGAGTCGATATCCCACAAGACCGGCGGCCTCGGCAGCAAATTCCCTGCCTCGTCGCGTTCCAGGACCGACGCCAGATCGAAGCGGAAGCCGTCCACGTGCATATGGTTCGCCCAATAACGGAGACTGTCCAGAATCATCCGGCGAACGACAGGATGGTTGGCATTGAGTGTGTTTCCCGTGCCACTGTAGTTGGCGTAGCGCGAGCGATCAGGCTCGAGAATGTAGTAAGTGCTGTTGTCGAAACCGCGGAAGCATAGTGTTGGCCCAAGATGGTTGCCTTCGGTGGTGTGATTGAACACGACATCGAGAATGACCCCGATATCAGCGCGGTGCAACGCCTTCACCATGTCGCGAAATTCGTCGATTGGACCAAGCCCGCCCTGACGAGAGCTGTAGGCCTGGTGCGGCGCAAAGAACGAGACGGACGAATATCCCCAGTAATTCGTCTTTCCCGGCGGCGCATCCTGGACGTCGAACTGGAACACCGGCAACAGTTCTACGGCAGTGATGCCGAGTTCGCGAAGGTATGGAATCTTCTCGATCAATCCGGCATAGGTGCCGCGCGCTGGTTCGGAAACGCCCGAGCTGGGATGCTGCGTGAAGCCCCGCACGTGCATCTCGTAAATGATGGTGCGCGCCGAGCGGCGGCGAAGCGGCGCATCTCCTTCCCAATCGTAGAGATTCGGATCCACTACCACGCTCTTCATTGCCACAGCGGTGTTATCGCCCTTCCGGCGTGCTGCCTCACGACTGTAATTCTTGGGCACGGCCACGGCGAGGCCGTAAGGGTCCAACAGGAGCTTTTCAGAATCAAACCGCAGTCCATTCGCGGGGTCGAACGGCCCGGAAACCCGGTACCCGTACAGCTGCCCCGGTCCGAGGCCCGGGACGAAGACATGCCAATAGGGATAAGTGCGGTTCTTGGTCGGATCGATCTTTATCACCCGCGAAGGCCTGGAGTCATCCTCCCGATCGAAGAAGGCCAGCTCGACCCCGGTGGCGTCCCGTGCATAGACGCTGAAATTCACACCGGCTGCAACGACCTCTGCGCCGAGGGGGAAGCTTCGCCCCGCACTCACAACCCCCTTCGAGGCGGCGGATCCTGTGCCAACTGCCATGGTTTGTTCGACCGCGCGTGCCTGCACTGCTCACCTACCCCACAACTCTTTCGAAGCCGCCCTTACCCGGTCGGGCTCGAATCTGAATTTCCCAGGTGCGCGGCCGAACCTAGTCGATGCACCTGCCTCACAGAACACTGGGTTTCCCCTGTGCTGTTGGGTTGTGCCAGCCGCCTTCCGGGAAAACCTTCTGGTCAACCTCGCTCGGTCCCCAAGTACCCTTGTCGTATTCGTAGACCGGGGTGTCGGCTTTGAGCACCGGATCGACGATGCGCCACGCCTCTTCCACATAATCCTCACGGGCGAACAGAGTGGCGTCTCCGGCCATGGCGTCACCCAGCACGCGCTCGTAAGCGTCCATTTCCTGGGGGGAGGGATGACTGCTGGCCACGATTTCAACCCCTTCGGTTTTCATCTGCTCATCCGGACCCATTACCGTTGCGCCCACGGCGATCGTCATCTCGGGACTGATTCGGAACCGCATATAGTTTTGCGAAAGGGAGCCGTCGTGGATGACTGTGGGAGGCTTGTGGAACCGCGCCAGAACCTCAGTGCAATTCACCGGCAAATCTTTTCCCGCGCGAATGTAAAACGGCACCCCTTTCCAGCGCCAGGAATCCACTTCCAGTCGCAGGGCAGCAAACGTTTCCACCTTCGAATCGGGCGCCACTCCCTTTTCCTGGCGATAGCCGCGGAACTGCCCTCGCACCAGATTCTCGACCTCCAACGCTGGAATTGCCTTGAGTACCTTAACTTTTTCGTCGCGAATAGTTTCACTGTCGTTGCGGACGGGAGGTTCCATGGCGAGGTTACACAAGATCTGGAAGAGATGGTTCTGAATCACGTCGCGAATGGCGCCCGTTGACTCGTAGAATGCGCCCCGCCCTTCTACGCCAAAATCTTCCGCCATGGTGATCTGCACGCTTTCGACGTAGTTTCGATTCCAGAACGGCTCCATGAAAGCGTTGGCAAACCGGAAAACCACTACGTTGTTCACCGGCCGCTTGCCCAGATAGTGGTCGATGCGAAAGATAGCGGATTCCGGAAAAACCTCGTGCAAAATCTGGTTGAGCTCCCGCGCCGAAGCCAGATCACGGCCGAAGGGCTTCTCGACGATCACGCGAGCCTGGGAGCACCCCGGCTCGGAAGCGCAGCCTGTTTTTGCTAACTGTTCTACCGTTGACTCGAATAACGCGGGTGGGATGGCCAGATAATGAGCCGGCCGCCGCGCCCCGTTGAGTTGCTCGCGAAGCGCTTGAAAAGTGGCGGGATCCCGGTAATCGCCGCCCACAAAACCCAGCAAGCTGCTCAGCTTCTCGAAAGCCGCTACATCGACTCCCCCGTGCTTCTCCAGGCTGTCGTGCGCCCGCGCCCTGAGCTGGTCGAGGCTCCAACCGGGCTTCGCCACGCCAATCACCGGCACGCTCAAATGCCCGCGCTTCACCATTGCCTGGAGCGCCGGGAAGATCTTCTTATAGGCTAAGTCGCCGGTCGCGCCGAAGAAGACCAGAGCGTCAGATTGGTTATCGTTCATCACGTTCTCGTTTTCTCGTCACTGTTGCGCCGACCTTCTAGCCGGCCCCCAATATCCTGACCTGACAAGCTGAGTAATGACGCTCGGATGTGTCATCCTGAGGAGCCGCAGGCGGTCCTGAGTGCAACGAAGGAAGGATCCCTGCAGTCTGTTGGAAGTACAACTGCCGAGATTCTTCGCTGCGCTCAGAATGACAGCGGGCGACCGTTTTTCATCTGACTGCCGTAGGTCAGCTCTACTTCGTCTTCTCCAGATGCCCGCCGAACCCAAAGCGCATCGCGGATAGCAGTCTGTCCTGGTAGTCCGCTTCCCCGCGTGAACTAAACCGCTCGTAAAGCGCGGTGGAAAGGACCGGCACCGGCACAGCCTCATCGATGGCCGCCTTAATCGTCCAGCGGCCCTCGCCGGAGTCCGACACCCGTCCGGCATACTGTGAAAGCTCGGGGTCCTTCACCAACCCAGCCGCCGTCAGGTCCAGCAACCAGGAGGCGATGACGCTGCCGCGTCGCCAGACCTCCGTGATGTCCCGCAAATTGAGGTCATACTGGTAATTCTCAGGATGCCGCAGTGGGGTGGTCTCCGCGTCGATGGCGTCCCGACGCTTTCCGACATTAGCGTCGTGCAAAACGCTCAGGCCCTCCGCGTAGGCGGCCATGATCCCGTACTCGATGCCGTTGTGGACCATCTTCACGAAGTGTCCGGCGCCGTTGGAACCGCAATGCAGATAACCCAGTTCGGCGGTGCCCTCGAGCCTCTCGCGGCCTGGCGTGCGCGGCAGGTTGCCCCTGCCCGGCGCCAGCGTCGAAAAGATGGGATCGACGTGCTTGACCACGTTCTCTTCTCCACCGATCATCATGCAGTAACCGCGTTCCAAACCCCACACGCCGCCGCTAGTGCCCACATCCACGTAATGGATCTGCTTCTCCGAGAGTTTTTTGGAGCGCCGAATGTCGTCAACGTAGTAGGAATTCCCGCCATCGATAACGATGTCCCCGGCCTCCAGGTGAGGCAGCAGGTCGGCGATCGTCGCGTCTACAGCCGCGGCAGGAACCATCAGCCACACCGCACGAGGTTTCTCGAGTCTGTTCACTAGGTCCTGAAGTGATGAACTCCCCTCAGCTTTCTCTTTTGCCAACTCCTCCACCGCCGTTGACGACCGGTCGAAGACCACACAGTGGTGGCCTCCTCCGAGGAGGCGGCGCACCATATTTGCCCCCATCCTCCCCAATCCAACCATCCCTAATTGCATAAATCCTCCGTCAAGATCACGTACCTCGGACATGCGGCGCAGCCCTGTAGCCCGTCAACGCGCAGCGGCCGCTTTCAGCGCGGCGCTCTTGGAGGTAATCACCATCATCAGATCGTTCCACGACTTGACAAACGATTTCGCCCCTTCCTCCTGAAGCTGGGCAGCCAGGGCATCGACATCGATTCCAGCTTTGGCAAACTGCGCTAGCACCTCCTCGCAATCACCCCCGTCGATCGGCAGATCCCTGCCCAATTCGCCGTGATCGGCGAGCGCCTTTAAAGTAGCTTCCGGCATGGTGTTCACCGTGAAAGGCGCTGCCAGGGCCTTGATGTAAAGTACGTCGGAGGCCTTGGGATCCTTGGTCCCGGTGCTGGCCCAGAGGAGCCGTTGGGGACGGGCGCCGGCGTTGACAACCCGCTGCCACTGGGGCGAATCGAGCAATCTACGGTAAGCTTTGTACGTGCGCCTGGCGATGGAGATGCCAAGCTGATCACGCAGCGAATCAGGGACTTTGTCCATCACCGCAGCGTCCCAGCGGCTAATAAACAGGGAGGCAACGGAGCCGACGTTGGGATTCAGACCGGCCTCAATGCGACGCTCGATGCCGCGCAGAAATGCCTCGGCAGCCGCCACGTACTGCTCGCGGGAAAACAGCAGAGTGACGTTGATCGGCACGCCGGCGAAAATCGCCTCTTCGATCGCCGGCAGGCCCTCCTTGGTTCCCGGGATCTTAATGAACAGGTTAGGCTGTCCCGCGCGCTCATGCAGGTCCCTGGCTGCTGCGAGAGTGCTGGCGGTGTCATAGGCGAGCAAGGGTGAAACTTCGAGTGACACCCAACCGTCCACGCCGTCGGTCTGGTCGTAAATCGGCCGGAACAGCGCGGCGGCCCGGCTGAGGTCTTCCAGCGCCAGCCCGAAGAAAAGCGCTTCGCCCGATTTGCCCTTGTTCAGGTTCTCTCGGATCGCGGCGTCGTAGGCCGTGCTGTTCTTGATAGCGTGGTCGAAGATGGTCGGATTAGAGGTCAGCCCGGTTACGGAGAATTCCTGGATGTAGCGGCTGAGCGTGCCGCTCTCCAGCAGATCGCGCGTAATATTGTCAAGCCAGATACTCTGGCCGAGATTGTGAAGTAATTGAGTCGCTTTCATCATTTCACCTCAGATTCGATGTGCCGGGTGTCGTCCCACAGGCAGATCACCGGTTGACACAGGCTGTTTTCGTACCCCAGCGCGCTCAGGCTTGCGGTGCTCAGCAGGAAGTACCTGCCGCCCGCCGGCCCAAGACCCAGCCATCGGGCTGCCAGCACGCGCAGGAAATGGCCACTCGAGAAAACCAGTGTGTTCCCCAGGTCCGCTCGCAGGCGGCCCACCACTCGGTCGGCCCGCGCGCCCACCTCGGCGGGCGACTCGCCACCCGGGCAGCCGTCGCGGAACAGTTCCCAATCCGGCCGTTCGGCGTGGATTTCGGAAGTGCGCCGCCCCTCGTATCGCCCGTAGTCCCACTCCGCCAGGTCGTCGTCCACTTTGACTGCGCCGCCAAACCCCGCAAGTTCACAAGTGCGGCGAGCGCGCAGAGACGGACTGCTGAACACACGGCTGAATTTAAGCCCGTTCAGTCGCTCTCCCAAGGCGCGCGCGTTCCGCTCGCCGCGCTCGGTAAGAGGCAAGTCTGTTCTCCCGGTGTGCTGGCCCGTAAGGCTCCACGCGGTTTCACCGTGCCGGGCCAGATAGATGATGGGCAGTCCGGTGGTCATGATGGGCGTGATTCCCGTCTCCTAACTGCGCAGGCCGAGGCATCTTCTTCGCTGGTGCATAGTGGCAGTTCTTTTCCACTGCGGTGAGACGGTGTTGACTCGAGGTCGCCGCCCGACTGAGAGCTGCCGCTTGTAGTCACCACGATTCTTGGCACTTCCACTGCCAATCCGGCGTGCGCGGCCGCGCCTTCCTTCCAATCGTGCAATCAAGGGCTTAACAAACCGGCCGCGCCTCGAGAGCCCTCTTCAGTCCCCCTGACTTCGTCGGGATTTCGACGGAGCGCGTCGAAATCTCGACATGTTACGGGCGGGTGAGACAGCGCTGCTGTCTGTTTTGGTTAGCTCTGCGCCCAGAGGTTTTAGATTCCTCAACCGGGAAAGTGGTTGCAGAAATTACAGCCGCCCGGGCAGATGGGTTGCGAAGCCGGAAAGCGGCAAGGCAAGCAGGGAGGCTAGCGGCATTGTCAGCCGCGGGCAAGGACCGCGAGGGCGGCGACAACGTCTTGGCCCCCTCGGCCCCGTCCCCTGCCCCTTGTTCCCAGGAGAACGGCCTGGCGCGGAATTCTGTTCCCAGCCGCCCTCCCAGACTACTTACTAACCTCGATGTTATGCTCTCCGGCAGGAACTTCAAAGATCACGTGGCCCTGATGCACGTGCACCTTTCTCGCCGGCCGCTTATTAATCTTCAAGTTGAGTTCGCCGGAATTAAACTCGGAACTGGTGATGCGGACGGGGCGGTCGCCTTTGATCGTGAACGATAGGTGCGCGCCGTTGGCTTGATACTGCCTCACCACTACGCCGCCGCTGGCTTCGAAACAGACAGAACCGTCGCGCTTGAGAGTGGTTTTCTCCGGACCGATGCCCACGTCATACCGATGGCCATCCCACGCGACGCCGGTAAGCTCGCCGCTGGAAGGCGGATTGAACGCACCGAAGCGCAGGCCTTCCCAGGGGTTCTTGTCGATGTATTGTTCCAGCCCCACCAGGCACAACAGCGCTCCCCAGGTGTAGTGCGTGTCGCCGCCGCCGTTGCCGCCCCAGGCGTGGTACTGCTCGTTGTCGTGCTGGTTGGTCTTCCAGTCATCCATGAAAAGGTCATAGCTCTTGTGCGCGTACTCGAGGGCCACCTTGTCGAATCCGTAGCGATTAATCCCTTCGTAAAGCATGTAGTTCGTGGGACCCCAGATCGTGCCACGCCAGTAGTTCTGGTCAGGGAAGGCCGGGTCGTTTCGCGCGATGGTTGGCGCGACGTAAGTCCCCCAGAACTCCTTGGGGTTCAGGAGATGTTCTTCCACCATGCGCTTGGCCTGCTCCGGAGTCGCAATCCCGGCAAACATGGGGTAGAAATTCGTGGGCGAGAGGCGCTTCGAGAACGAGCCGTCCCAGAAGCGGTTCTCGTAAATGCCGTCCTTCTCGTTCCAGAGTTTCTGCTGGACGAGCTGCCGCCGGTGATCATACTCATCCGCGAATTTCTTGGCGTCATCGTCTTTGCCCAGAATCGCCGCAATCTTAGCCAAGCACTCCGCGTCCAGAGAATAGAGCGAGTTCAGACCGACATCGACCAGGTTCATCGTATAGGCCTGGGGATCATAACTGGCCTCGTCATACATGGGGCTGTCGTCCATGCCGCTTTCCCACTTGGCTGCCTGAAGAAAGCCCCGGCCACCCGTGGAGGGCGATGAGCCTTTGTCGCTGCCCCACTCCAGCAGGCTGTCATGATAACCATCGCGCCACCCTTGGCCGTCGCCCCGGTCTTGCAGCCACCATTCGTGCCACTTCTTCAGCCGAGGGTACGCCCACTCGAGCAACTGCCGGTCTTGGATTCGCTGATACACTTTCCAGGTGACATAAGAGCCCACTGGAGGTTGGGAGCGATCCGGGGTTATTCCGGAAGCGGCGGCAATGTTGGGAACGACACCTGTGTCGGTTTGCGCTAGAAGGATCGCCCGAATTGCGGCCGCCGTCTGGGCCTTGTCCTCGAGGCTGGTGAGCAGCGAACCGAAGAAGCAGTCCCATTCCCCCACTACCCAGCCACCCCAGTTTTGCGCCCAGCGCCGGCTGATGCTGGGAAAGATCAGGCCGTTGGAGGAGGCATAGAGCGTGTTCCAGAACATGGAGTTCCCGATGGCTTCCGGCGCACCCTCAAACAGTCCTTTGGCGCGCGGGCGATTGGCGCCGTAGGCTGCGGACTTCTCCTTGAGGATGGCGTCGATGTTGCCGGGCGCGAGCAGGGCCTTGGCCCTGCCCGTAAGCGTGTCCTTGTCCCAGCCGAGCGCAGCCACGAAGTGCGCCACATCGTCGCCGGTTGTAAACTGCAGTCCCGCCGCACCCGCGTTCGGCTCGCCGGCTAGCGAAGACACCAGCTTGCCGGAGCCTCGCATGTTTTCGCGTAATTGGCCCAGCGTGGGAAATACCCCGCTGCCCTCGAGGGGCCGGTCTAACATTACGACAAATCGCGCCGTGGGGCCAAAGACACCGTCAAAGTAGCGTTCGCCAAGAATGGCTTGCTGGGATTCGTTGACGGAGTAGAATCCCTGCGTGCCCCAACTCACCCCGAGATAGGGAAAGTAGGTCTCCAAGACAAGCTGGAAGTCCTTAGCCGCGGCCAGACGGCCCACCACCGTCGTCTCGTCGATGCGCGACCACTCGAGCGTGATCAGCGCCTGGCGGGGATTGTGCCGCCACGCCATGCGGCAATAAGAAGCGTCCGGCGCGTGAGGTCCGACTTCTCCCACGGCATCAAAAACCTCGTTGCCGTCAAGAAACCCACCGCTCGCCGACCCCACCCGCAGGGCGAAAGGCGCGGGCTGGTTGAAGGCGCGGGCCAGAAACACAATACCGTTCCAGGCCTCCGGGTCAAGAGCATCAATGGCGACACTGTCATAATGAGGCGCGGTTTGCCCGGTGGCGAGCTTGAGTGCAGGGCCGAACAAGCACGAGCAAAGGACCAGACATTTGAGAGACGCGCGGAAGTTTCGGTGCTTCGTGCGAGACATTGTGCCTCCTCGTCGTGCGCAAGGGTACGCCTCGTTTTCGGAAAGGAGAACCCCACGGTCCGGCTGTTACCATTCTCAGATCAGCGGGGTGAGGCGCACTTTGCGGAACTGTACCCTGCCGTGATCCCCTTGCAGCAGAATCGGGCCGGGCTCTTTTTCATTGGCGTCGAGCGCGCCTCCGGTGATTCCCGGGACTTCGGCGTTATCGATGATCTTGATTCCGTTCAGGATCACCGTCACGCGGTTGGCAATCAAGGTTATTTCATAGGTCTGCCACTCCCCCGCGGGCTTGCTGGCTTTGACCGGCGGAACAATAAAACCGTACAACGCCCCTTGACTGTGTACATCCAGGGGACGGTTGAGGTCGTCGAGAATCTGGATTTCATAGCGGCCCCGGAGATACACCCCGCTGTTACTTTGCGGGTCGACGTTGAACTCGACATCCACCTTAAAGTCGTTGAACTTCTGCCGGGTGTAAATGTTGTTGGCCTCTTTTCCTTCGTTCATCAGAATGCCGTCCTTGACAGACCAGCCCATCGGACGGTGCGGGTCCTGGCAAAGCCAGTTGGAGGTGTCTTTGCCGTTGATGAGGTCGATGGGCTTTCCGGGCTTTCTCTGCGGAGGAGTCGCAGGCCACACCGGCCCTCGCACACCAATCCACGAGAGTGTTTCCCCATCGACGTGCGCCGTACCCACCAGGCGCTCACCCTTCATCACGGCTTGCCACACTTGCGGGGTTTCTTTTTTCCATTGCGGGTACTGAAACTTAAGTTCGCCGTGCTCGATCGCGACCACCGGCAGATTGAACACCGCGCCCCCACCCTGATTGAAGCGGCCCTTCCATACTCCGTTATCCCGCTTGATTTCCAGCCAACAATTTCTGGGCAGCCCGGAGGGTGAACCCGTGGCGGTGATGTCCCATCGACCCAGATAGGCATCGTCACTCGCCGGCCTCGCAGAGGCGACCACCAGGCTTCCCGGAACGATCATCCCTAACATCAGTAGCGTTACAAATGCACATGAGCGCATAGCTTCCCCTTTCTTATCGACAAGCTTAGCCGCTAATCTGCGAGATCATATCACGGCTTGCCAGCGCCGCTGGAGACAGAAAGTGGGCCCGTGACTTCTCCCACGGGCTACATTCTGCCACTCGCTCCGCCGACTGCCTCGCCTTGCGAACCTAGGAACCAAGACACTATTGTTGCGTTACCGAAAAGCGCGGAACAGCCGATGGTCTGTCACCCGAGCGCAGCGAAGGGTCTCTGCAGTGTTTTCTCCGCGAAACTGCGGGGATGCTTCGCTTCGCTCAGCATGACAGCTTCCGACCCGGCGGACTTGTTCATGCGTTCATTGAGGTAGGCCTGAGCTTGCGGTTCGCACGCGCAGCGCGATGCCGCCGACCACTTTCCCGCCCGACTCGGCTTTCCAGTGCAGTGTCTGCCATTCGGGCTTGGCGGTCGTGGCAGTTAGGTACACGCTTTGGGCAATGTACGCTTCGTGGGGACGAACGGGGTAGTGAGCCGTTCCGTGGAGTTCCCTCCACCCCGGTGGCAGAGTGGAGCTGACAATCACTTCCGCGGGTTCATCGGAGTCGTTGCGAATCAGGATGGGGACGTGAACCTGCTCACCATTGCCCACCGACATTTCCGGCGTCTTGAGGAGTTCGGCCACACGATCGAGATTATGCGCCCGCCAGAAGTCTCGATAGAAAGCCCACGGCCCTCCGAGTTCAACGGAGACCCCGTGGCGCCCTTCCGGCCTGTATCCGCGCGCTGGCGCGTATGGAATGGCGCCTGGGGTAATACCTTCCAGGATGTCGCCAGTGACGCTTGTGTTTGCTACCACCGATTTTCCCAGGGCAAGACGAACCGGTTGCTTGAAATAGGTGAAGTCGCCCGTGGCCAGCGCGTGCTTCGCCAATTGGCCCGTATCGTCTTGAGTGAGGTGATAGGCCATCTCCTCCGCGGCGAGCTTGTAATAGGGCGTATGTTTGCTGGGTGAAATGTCGGTCGTGTTGTACTCCGGACCCTTGTCGATGAGGAAATCGGTACTGTCGGCGTCGCTGAAATAGTAGATCCTCTTGACCTGCCAGGGTTGAAGGCCCTCTGCAAGGTTAGACACGCCGAGCCGGTTCTCCGGCGCCGCAACTTGCTCCGGGAACACCGTCGGATCGCCCGCCACATCGAAGGCCTCCGTGGCGATAACGCCCGCGGCCTGGTGATCATCGTGGTTTTCGCCTGCTACGAAATCCGGCAACCAGGTCAGGATCACCTCCGGGCGTGTAAGGCGCACCAGACGCACTGTCTGCCAAAGGGCGTTGCCGTGATTCCAAGTCTCCAGCGAATGCAGAACGTTCTGCCCCGGAGTGTCCGGACCGCCCAGGCACCAGACGTGAAGCACACCGAAAGACGCCAGCGCCTCGCGCGCTTCGGTGATCCGAATGTCGCCGAGGGCGGCTGCCTGGGCGTTGCTCACTGCGTCGCCGCCGCTGTTGCCGGGGGTGCCGAAGATGGCGGCGACGCGCTTATGCTCGTCAAAGATCGCGCGTGCCAGGTAGCCGGTGACCTCCGTCTCGTCATCCGGATGCGCGACGATCACCAGGATGTCGGCTTTGAAGCGTGCGTCCGGCTGTGGGCTCGGCGCAGCTTCCGGCATTTGGGCCGCTGTTTGGGCAGCGCCGCTTGCCGCCCAATTGAGAGTAAGCGGCAAAACGAATAACGCAGAGGCGACCATCAACATCTTGCGCATAGAGTCTTCCTTCCGCCGGCACAGCATAAGTCAGATCACAGTGTCCTCCAGGCCTCAAGGGACTTTAGCACGGCGCGGTTCTCCGGCGGCAAACAAACCAATGTCTCCGCGCCCTCTGCGCCTCAAAAGCCTAAACACGGAGAACACGGAGCCGCTCAGCGACCTCCGTGTTCATACTTCACGGGCCACAGAGATCACAGCGAAAAGTACTCGACTTGTTGGTAGCCGAAAGCCGAGGGCTGATAACCGTCCGAATTCCGCGGTGCAATCGTCCATCGACAATCGTCAATCGACGATGCCCTAGTGCCAGGCGCCGAGAAGACGTCGAAGGAGCACGGCTTCACCCAAGTGATAGGCGTTGTGGTCGGCCACGAGCAAGGCCTCGCGCAGGACGGTTTGACCATCGCCGTGCGGAATCTTGGCGAACAGATCCGTGGATTCGTCCGCCACCAGCTTGCTCATCGCCTCCAAATCTGCGCGGAACGACGTAATACTCTTGTCCCAGCCTGTCTCGTCCGGAGGCGAAGCAGTGCGCGGCCAATAGCCCTCCGGAAAATCAGGCGACTTGTGCTTCGGGTTGCGCGAGAATTCGAGAATATCCCACTGGGCGATGCGCAAGTGCTCGAGAACTTCCCAAGGCGAGTGCTCTGCGCCTTCAGGCCTTTTGCCGCGGAGTTTGACGGGGAGGTCCTTGAAGACCGTATCGAAATCCGCGTGAGCATTGCCGCCTTTGAGGAGACTTACGACGTGCTGCCTTAGAGCCTTATCGTTGGCCATCGTTTTGGTTCCTTTCCTCTGTGCCGAAGGCACCTTGGAGTGCGGCGGCTTGACGCCGCCTTGCGATCTCGAAGCCGCGACGGCGCGCCTCAGGATAGCTCTTGGTCCGAGGTCTGCGAAGGTGGCGGCAAGCCGCCGCACTCCAAGGCGCTGCGCGCATCAAGCGGGAGTGACCACAAGGAGTCTCGATCGCATTACTCGGCTATCAACAGGGTATGCGCAAACGGCCATTCTTCGTCCAACCATTGGGCATCGCAGCGGAAACCGCTCTGGCGAGCCATTTCGAGGATTTCCGGAAGATTATACTTGTGGCTACTTTCGGTCCAAATGGTCTCGCCGCGCTTGAGTGTCACCGCAAAGCACGCTCCCGGAATTGTGACGGTTTGCTCCGATATCGATTGCAGGTGCATCTCGACCCTCCGCTCCTCGCGATTGTACCGGGCGACGTGGCGGAACAGGTCCAGACGAAAATCCGCCTCCAGTTCGCGATTGAGCCGGGCCAGCAGATTCAGATTGAACGCCGCCGTGACGCCCAGCGGGTCGTCGTAGGCAAGAAGCAATTGCCGGACAGGCTTTTCGAGGTCCGTGGCCAGAAGCAGGGAGTCGCCGGGCATGAGATTCTGGCGCACCAGCTTGAGAAATTGCACACCTTGCGAGCGAAAGAAATTCCCGATGGTGCTTCCCAGAAACAAAACCAGAAGAGGCGCGTCTGGGGGACGCAGAGCGCTGACTTCCTCCAGCCCGTCCAGGTACTCGCGTTCGAAGCCCACGAAGGTGAGGGAGTCGAGATCGTCCAATTGGCGCTTGCACATGGCGAGAGCTGCGGCGGAAATCTCGATGGGGCAATAGGTCAAATGCCGTCTTCGAGAGAGAGCTTCGAGAAGCCAGCGCGTTTTTCTGCCACTGCCGCACCCCAATTCCGCAACCACGGCCGGCGCCCGCATTTGAGATGCGAGCGCTGAGGCGTGCTTGCGCAGCAGGCGCTCCCCGGCCCGGCTTAAGCCGTACTCCGGCAGATGAGTAATAACCTCAAACAGGGCAGAGCCGACTTCGTCGTAGAAGTAGCTGCAAGGTAATTCTTTTTGGCCTGGCTTGGACAAGCCGGCCCGCACGTCTAGGGCGAGCTTGGACAGGGGAAGGGTTGCAATGGCCGTGGTTAACATGGTTACACGCCTGATTCAGGATGCGCTCGAAACGCATCGGAATTTCGCGAACACGTATGGGTAGTGCGGTTGAAACCAGTTGCGGAAAGAGCGCCGCAGAAGAGCGTCCGCGGTTCGCGCGGAGCCGCCCTTCATGACGTAGTGCTTGCCGTCAAAGAAGTCGGCAGAATAGCCCGGATAAAAAGGAAAGGCCCGAAATCCGGGCAGGGGGGCAAAAACCGTGGAAGTCCATTCCCAACCGTTGCCGACCAGGTCGGCCACGCCAAAGGCGCTCGAGCCGGCCGGGAAGGCGCCGGCAGGCGCAGGGTCCCAGCGCTGGAAGTTGAAATTACCCAAATGGGGCTGGGGAGGCTCATTTCCCCAAGGATAGTCGCGCTCCGGGCCATTCGGTGTTCCAAAGGCGGCGAGATGGAATTGCACCTCGGTGGGCAGCGCTTTCCCCTTCGAGCGCGCGTACGCCGAGGCCTCCGCGTGGCTCGCATAAACCGGCCAATCGAGCGGCAGGGGAATCTCCTCAAACATGGCGCGGCAGAACCACTGGTCGCCGCGGCGGGCCCAGAAGGTGGGATGGTCGATTCCGTGCCCTGACTTCCAAACCCAGTCCGAATCCGACCAGAGACTTCGGTCTTCGTAACCGCCGGCGCGCATGAATTCCAGAAACTGGCGGTTGGTAACGTTGTGGACATCAATGGCGAATTCCGCAACCGCGACTTCCTGGGTCTCAAACTCATTGTCCCAGCCGAAGGCGCCGTTCCCGTTTCGGGCCATGCCGAGCGTGGCGACACCTGCGGGTATCTTCACCATCCCGGATGCCGCCGGCGGCGGAGAGGGAGGCGAAGCTTGTTTCTGGCGAAGTTTGCTTTCGAGCGGCAACTGGTGCAGCATGTAGGCAAGGGTTTCCGCGTGCATTAAACGGTGCTCGAGGGCAACATGGAGAGCATAGCCGTCGCGGAGCAGAGGCAAGGCCGAATCTCGAAAGGAAACTTTTTCGAGCGCGGCGTCGAGCGTTTCGCGGACCCGCTGGTTGTAACCGCGGACCTGCTGAATGGAGGGCCAGTCAGAGGGCTGGTCGTCGGGTAAGCCGCCGCCCACGGGATCGATCCCAAAAGCGAAGAGTCGGTCGAATTCCTTTTGAAAAGAGTCGATTTCGAGAATATTCCGGCCGAGCAGGTTCCAGTCGAAAGCCTCCAGGTGTCCGAGATAAAAGAGAAGGCGGTGGCGCTCGGGGATGGGCCGCTCATAGATGCTGTCCGGACGCACCACGCTGAACAGCTCGTCAGTGAGGGCGCGGGCTTCAGCAAGAGATGCGGCAATCGTACGATCGCCTTCCATCAGGGTTTGTTGCGCAGGCATGTGGACCTCCCCGTACTGGTGAGAATCAAATTGTGTCGTAGCCCCGAATTCTCAGAGTACGGCAGGCCGCGCGTTGGAGTCAACGGGGTAGTGAAAAGTTGAAAGTCGAGAGTCGAAAGTTGAGAGTGCGACTCCTTAGCTTTTGACTTTCGACTTTTGACTTTCGACTTCGGTAGGGCAGGCAGTTTCTACGAACATGACTCAAGAAGACAACGTGGCGATCGAATTTCGCGGCGTGTCGTACCGGCTCGAGACGGGGCCGTTCCTGCTCGAGGACTTGAGCCTGCAAGTCCGGCGCGGCGAAACTCTAGTGCTTCTGGGGCGCAGCGGTTCCGGCAAGACGACAACTTTGAAGCTCATCAACGGGCTTCTGAAACCCACCGAGGGACAGGTTCTGGTCGAGGGACGTGCCACCTCGGATGCCGATCCCATTCGACTGCGCCGCCGCATCGGCTACGTGATACAGGAAGTGGGACTGTTCCCTAATCTCACGGTGGAGCGCAATGTTGGGCTGGTGCCTCGCCTGGAGAATTGGTCCGCAGAACGAACGCGTGCCAGGGTACAAGAGATGCTGGCCTTGGTGGGCCTTGAGCCAGGGCGCTTCTCCGCTCGGTATCCGGCGCAACTGTCCGGCGGCCAGAGGCAACGAGTGGGGGTGGCGCGCGCACTGGCTGCCGACCCGCCACTGCTGCTGATGGATGAGCCCTTCGGGGCTCTGGATCCCCTGACTCGCGCTGAAATCCAACAAGAGTTTCAGCAACTGCAACAGCGGCTTCAGAAGACCGTCGTTTTCGTTACCCATGATTTGCGGGAAGCACTGATGCTCGCGAGCCGTGTCGCGTTGCTCGAAGGCGGTAAACTGGCGGGAGTGTATACGCCCGAGGAGTTCAGGTCGGCGCCCAACCCGATCGTGGGCGCATACCGTCAGGCTTTTGAGACTTCTCCGTAACGGCGCCGCTTGTAGCGCACCCGGAGCGCCAGGTCTGAAAACGTGTAGGGGTAGGGCTTGCCCTACCCGGTTCGTCAGGGGACGGCAAGCCGTCCCCCTACAAGCTGTCAGGAGGCAAATGAGCACCCTGCAATTCATCTGGCACAATCAATCGCAAGTCTTGGCGCTGACCTTCGAGCACCTCTGGCTGGTCGGAATATCCATGCTGTTGGCGGTGTCCATCGGCATGCCATTGGGCATCCTTGTGACGCGCCGTCCCGCTTTCGGCAAGGCGGTTTTGGGCGCCTCGACGGTGGTGCAGACGATTCCATCGCTTGCCTTGTTCGGCTTCCTGTTGTCGTCTCCTTGGCTGGGCGAGCGCGCGGACCGGCTTGCCGTCACCGCCCTGACGCTTTATGCGCTTCTACCCATCATCCAAAACACTTGTGCCGGGATTACGGGAGTGGATCCAAGCGTTCGCGAAGCGGCGCGTGGTATGGGTATGAGCGACCTGCAGCTTTTGTTCCAGGTCGAACTGCCGTTGGGCATGGGCGTAATCCTCGCCGGGGTGCGCGTAGCAACGGTAATCACCATCGGGGTTGCCACGATCGCCGCTGCGATCGGCGCCGGTGGCTTGGGGGAGTTCATCTTCCGCGGCTTGGCGATGGTTGATAACCGAGTCATCCTGGCCGGAGCTATCCCGGCGGCGTTGATGGCGCTGCTTGCTGATTTCCTATTGGGCCGCCTGGAGCGGCGATTCCGCTATGTTTGAGACGCAGCTCACCGCACCCCAAGGCGCTGACGAACTGCAGAGATCCTTCGCTCCGCTCAGGATGACAGGTTGGTTGCGGTTGACTTCCAACATGTTCCGAAGGTCGCTCGTTCTGATCTGCTGCGCCCTCCTGATGAGCTGCGGAGGGGTTCGCAAGAACCGGATCGTGGTCGGGTCCAAGAATTTCACTGAGCAGGCGATCCTGGGAGAACTGCTCGCGCAGCACCTCGAAGCCCGGACGCATTTGACGGTGGACCGGCGTTTTTATCTTGCCGGAACCTACATCTGTCATCAGGCGATCCTGGCCGGCCGCATCGACCTCTACGTTGAATACACCGGCACGGCACTTGGCGCCATTCTCCAGCAATCGCCGTCGAACGATCCTCTCCAGGTGTACGAACGGGTCAAAAGCGAATATGCGCAGCGGTTCCAGCTTGGCGTTGAGGAACCCTTGGGGTTCAACAACACTTTTGCCCTTGTCATTCGCGGGGCGGACGCGAGGCGACTGCACGTCCGGACGATATCCGGAGCCGCAGCTTTTGCGCCTCAATGGAGTGCCGGATTCGGTTATGAATTCATGGAGCGCCAAGACGGTTACCAGGGCCTGATCCGCACCTATGGACTGCGATTCAAGGGCCCGCCGCGAATCATGGATCTGGGGTTGTTGTACAAGTCCCTGCTGGAGAACCAAGTCGACTTAGTGGCGGGCAATTCTACCGATGGTTTAATTGCCGCCCGCGACTTGGCGATGCTCGAAGACGATCGGCACTACTTCCCTCCCTATCAGGCGGTTCCGATCGCGCGCGAGGAGACCTTGACTCGCCGTCCCGAAGTCGGGGCGGCACTCCACCAGTTGGCCGGCATCATCTCCGACGAGGACATGCGCCGCATGAACTACAACGTGGATGGCGAGCACAAGGACATCAGGGAAGTCGTGCGCGCCTTCCTCCACTCCAAGCACTTGGACTAGTCCTCAGTTTTCAATAGCTTACAGCGACTATAGGTCTTCGGCTGCGAGTCCGCAGATCTGTGGTCTCAGGGTTCGCGTGCGGCGAAGGAGCATGACCGATTTAGGGATAACTGATAGCTGCCGATGAAGATAGAGATACCAGCTTTTCGATTGGGACAGGTGCGCGGATGGATCCTCACCTCACTACTAGCAGCGCTCGGTTTTCCAAAGCGCGGTACCCCGTCCGCATCGGTCTGATGTTAGTGCTCGTCCCGGCTGCGTTGGCATGGAGCGAGGACGCCTGGCCCGAGCAATTGCCGACTCTCACCACTGCCGAAGAGGTCCGGGAACTTACCCCAGATCAAGCCAAACGCGGCTATCCGGTCCACCTGCGAGCAGTCCTCACCTACATCGATTTCAGCGTCGGCGATTTCTTTGTGCAGGATGCCACTGCGGGTGTCTACGTCAACGAGAACAACAAAGAGCTTCACTTCCATCCGGGAGACTTTCTGGAAATTGATGGGGTCACGGAGGAGCTCGATTTTGCTCCGCAGATCGGCAAGGCTCGATACCGGCTATTGGGTCAGGCTCCGGTGCCCCAGCCTCGCAAGGTCAGTATGGGCGACATGTTATCAACCCGCGACGACAGCCAGTGGGTCCAAGTCGAGGGCATTGTCCAGGACTTCGAGCCAGACCACAACGGGCTGAGTCTGTACGTGATTGTAGAGGGAAGGGGGCTGCTTGTCTCAATCATGGACCAGCAGGGATTGAGCGGAGACCGGTTGGTGGATGCCAAGGTGAGAATCACCGGGGTTTGTGCGACGTTGTACAACACGAACTACCAGATGACGGGGATCTGGCTGGCGGTGCCCACGGCTCGCCAGGTCAGTGTCGAGGAGCCGCCGGTGCCCGATCCGTTCTCCGTCCCGATCAGACCCATCAGCAGCCTGTTAGCCTTCACAACCCGCAATGCGTCTGAGCACCGCGTGCGAGTGCAAGGCACGGTTACCCTCCGAGGGCCCAGAGGCGTGTTCATCCAGAACGGCCGCCTGGGGCTCTACATTCCGGGACCCACCAAAACACCACTCCAACCCGGCGATCAGGTCGACGTGGTGGGTTTCGCCGATTTGGGCGATTACACGCCGGTCCTTCGGCACGCCCTCTTCCGGCGAACAGGATCCGCGACGGTCCCTTCGCCCCTCGAGATCACTGCGCAGAAGGCGCAATCCGGCGCCTACGATTCGCTGCGGGTGAGCTTGAATGCGACCCTGCGGGACGTGAGGCATAGCGAATCAAACCACACGCTAGTGCTGCAGGATGGCGACCAAATCTTTGAGGCACGAATCGACGAGCGTCATACGAACGGGGACTGGTCGCAGCTTCTGGGGAGCCGTCTGAGAGTAACCGGGATCTGCTCGGTCAGCGTGGACCGCAATCGCATGCCCGCAACCTTCAATATCGTGCTTGACTCACCGGGGAGTGTTGTGGTGCTCGCGAGACCTTCCTGGTGGACGTTGCGAAAGGCCGGGGTGTTTCTGGCGCTGCTGGTTGGAGTGGCGTTCGCTGTGGGTGTCTGGGTGGTGGTGCTGCGCCGCCGGGTGAGCGCACAAACCGAGGCCATCCGCCGTCGATTCGAGGCCGAAGCCGAGCTGGAAAAGCGCTTCCAATACGTGGGCCGCGCCCTCAACGACGCGATCTGGGACTGGGATCTCGATACGCAGGCGATCAGTTGGACGAACGGAATTCAAACCACGTTCCGGCACACAGCCAGTGAGATTGGCGCAGACCCGCACTGGTGGATCGAGCATGTCCACCCCGAGGACCGCCAGCGCGTGGAAGACAGCCGTCGCGCCGCCATCGAGGGCCTCGGCGAGACTTGGTCGGCGGAGTATCGTTTCCTCACGGGCGATGTGAAGTACCCCGCGGTTCTGGATCGGGGCTACGTCATGCGCGATCACGCGGGCCGGCCGGTGCGGATGATCGGCGCCATGATGGACATCACGGCGTTTAAGCAAGTTGAGGTCAAGATGCAGCAGGCCAAGGAGGCCGCGGAAGCGGCGAACCGCTCCAAGAGCGAGTTTCTCGCCAATATGAGCCACGAGATCCGCACTCCCATGAACGGCGTCATGGGTATGACCGACCTCCTCCTCGACACGCCACTCACCCCCCAACAAGCGGAATACGTCGGCATGGTCAAAGCTTCCGCCGATTCTCTGCTTACCATCATTAACGATATCCTCGATTTCTCCAAGATCGAAGCGGGCAAGCTGGAAGTAGAATCCATCCAATTCACGCTGCGCGAGAGCCTCGAACCCATTCTCAAGACGTTTCTGTTGCGCGCCCGCCAAAACGGGCTGGAGGTGAGTTGGGGAGTCGAGCCTGAGGTTCCCGAGGCGCTCGTCGGCGATCCGAACCGCCTGAGCCAGATTCTCGTGAACTTGCTGGGCAACGCGGTGAAATTCACGAACCAAGGCCAAATCAGCCTCGCGGTGCAGGTCAGCGCTGTGGAGAAGGATTTCGTGCAACTCCAGTTCAGCGTGCAGGACACCGGCATCGGGATTGCGGCCGAGAAACTGGAGTGCATCTTCGAAGCCTTTACGCAAGCCGACGGTTCCACCGCGCGGCGCTTTGGCGGGACCGGCTTGGGTTTGACCATTTCCCGGCAACTTGCGCAAATGATGGGCGGCCGGTTGTGGGCGGAAAGCGTTCCTGGCCAGGGAAGCACCTTTCACTTCACCGCCCGTCTTGGCATACCTCAGACTTTGCACCCCCCGGAGAGCGGTCAGGGCTTGGCCGGCCGGCAGTCAGCCGGCGATGCACCTCATTCCTTGCGGATTCTGCTCGCTGAAGATAACCACGTGAACCAGATGTTGGCCACGCGCCTGCTCGAAAAACACGGACATCGCGTGACCTTAGCACGCAATGGACGGGAGGCGCTGGAGCAAATCGCGGCACAGGCGTTTGACGTGGTCCTCATGGATGTGCAGATGCCGGAACTGGACGGATTGGAAGCGACCGCGGCAATACGCGAGCAGGAGAAGATCACCGGGGGGCACCTCCCCATCGTGGCCCTGACTGCGCATGCTATGCAGAGCGATCACCAGCGCTTCCTTGCCGCCGGCATGGATGGGTATGTCTCAAAGCCGATCGACATCAACCAGTTGATTTCCGTGGTTGAGTCGGTGCTACGAACCGCCTGAGTGGTGCCTGGGCGGACCGCTGCTGAAGAGATTGCTCAGGAGGGGAGACTGCAGTTAACTGATTTAGTTTCAATGACATTCCTCGAAATACGGCTAAGTACCTTTGTTTTCATACACATTCCGGCTTCGCTCCAGAACTCCTCAGAGCGTCCCTTTGTTTTCATAGACATTCTCGCTTTGTTCCCCGAGTTTTGAGAACCGGAAAGTGGATTATCGCGTGTCGATCACCTAGAAGCCTGCCCTGCGCTGCGTCCTGACTTCGTTCTCGCATCCGACCACGGATATCCCGGCTTTTCAACCCCGCGACTCCCCAAGTTTTCGCCCCGGTCCTTTATTTTCATAGACATTCTCGCTTTGTTCCCCGAGTTTTGGAGAATTCGTTCTTGCTTTAGCCCCAAACGGCAGACTTCCTGTCGGTTGCGACCGGAGCCCCTATTGTGCGGTCCTCCCCCCACCCGGCAGATCCTCGAATCTCAATTGGCGCGGGCAATCGAGTTGCATCGCCGCAGTTCCCCGAGGCTGTGAGCCCTGTCCTTCCACAGAGAATCATAGCCTATCTTTCTTGTTTTGTCAAGAGACAAGAAGTCTGTGCGCCCGTCTTGTATTGCCCTGAATTGGGCAACAAACTGCTTGACTCACCCGACGAGTCGGGGAATGATGCATCATCCCACGTATCGAGCTTGAGCAGGCTATGGAAAAGTGGATAAAAGTGCAAACAATTGCCTGTGTTGCTGCGGTATTTTACCAAGTAGCAAGAGACCTATATGCGCATTTCACGCCAACAGGAAACCGGCTTGGGGGTGGGCAGATGAGTTGGATCCCTCTATTCCTGTGTGCGGTACTTCTTCTTTGCTCACTGGCCATGTACATGAACCGTTGGCCTTTCAGCGGGAAGGCGGGGGTAAAACCACTTATGCCAGAGTCCTCCACGCCTGCAGCCTCACACGGTGATTGCATCCGCCTTGGCCCCCCTAAACTCCTTAAACTTGAGGATTATACGCACCAAAATTTATGTGACCGACCTTACACGGACCGTGTGAGCGTAATCCTCACAAGTCATTGGGATACAGAGTTTGATGTGTGGTCGCCCGCTTGGAAATCCAAGGAAGTCTATGTGAAATTGCCGCTTGGCAACTGCTTAGAGCATGAAGGGCCTCTTGGATGGCAAAACGATGATTGGCGGGTGGAACCATCTTCGTGCTTGACCATAAAAACGAATTCCGCATTTCGGGTTTCTCTTGATCTGAGAACTCCCTCTGTTAAGGGTATTGCCATCAGGTTACGCAACCGCAGCACGGGATGCTTGTTGTTTCCAATAAAGATCGCAGGAGAACTACGGGTGGAGAAGATCGAGATTTAGGAAGTCTGGCTGCCGTTTAGCTCTTTCTCACTAGCCTTTTTTAATCTTCCAAAAATTGCTCTCTATCCGGCTTGGGTGCCGCGCAATAGGCTTCCTTTCCGGCCTAAGAAGCCGTATATTTCCCCTATCCTTTATTCCGCTAAAGAGAGGGGACAGCCTATGACAATCGCAGCAGGCTTCTGTTGCAGTGACGGTGTAATTTTAGCTGCGGACACTTTAATAACCCTGCCAGGTGGTGGAAAGACTTACAGATCGAAATTGTTCACAATTAACGAAGGGGAAAGTTCTGACCTAACGTATGCAGGGGACGAACCCTTTGTGCTGGAACTGATAAATAAACTTCAGCAAAACGTGCCGCGAAGGTCTGGGGATGCGTTCTTAAAAGCGGTCAAAGGGATTTACAGACAACTTTGGCGTGAACACTATATAGAACCTCCCAAGGCAGAGAAGACTTATGCTCACATACTTATTACCCTGAGAATGAACAATAGCATATGCCTATATTGCGCTTACGCGCACCACTTCTACCCTGTTAATACTTATGCTGTGCTAGGGATAGGGGAAGATCGAGGGGAATCACTTTTCAAACCGCTTTATCGTGTGGGAATGGAAACATACGAAGCGTCCTATATGGCTGTATACGCTTTCCAAAAAGTGAAAAAGTACACAGAAGGGTGCGGTGGAGAAACGGAAGTACGCTTTATCAGTCCGCGTAATCAGCATGTATCCTTGACCCGCTTTGCTAACTTTGCTGTGTTGCCAGAGCGCACTTCTAGAGAAATTGAAGAGGACTTCGACGTATTTGACAAAGCTATGCAACCCGTTTTATTGGTTTATCCTGACTTGGACAGTACAAATCCTAAGCAGTTTAGGAAGCTGTTTTGCCAAGCAATGAAGAAGTTGGAAAAGACCCGAATTGCAAAATACCGCAAAAGAGAGAAGGAGGACCGGAAGCGAGAAGTGTCCATATGGGGAAGCAGGGTTTTGTCTTGATGGCCATCCGCCTGAATCTAGATTGTTGCCCCCTTCGAGCGGTTACACGGTTCACAGAGCAATTGAATATTGCGTTTTGTGTTGCTCCCACCAGAACTAATTGGGATGATGTGGTCAAATTCGAGGCGCTGTTGCGAGCCACACTTCACGCAGCGGCCCTTGTCTCGTTGCCAGACGAAAAGCCTGACCGCCTCGGGAATAGGCTCTCGTTGCGGGCCTTCGATTTTCTCTAGGTTTTCAAACGCTTCAACCTCCCGGCGAATTCGCTGGTAATCCCGCTCATGACAAAGCACATGATGCTTGACTAGCAGCCGAGCCATTTCAGGTTGGATGGCTAACTCGCCCTTACCTTGCTCAACAGCATATACAACCCCTCGGAATGCCCACCAAATCGCATAGGATTGTGGTTCATGCTGCTGGAGTTCAACAAGCTGATGTGCAGCTTTTCGGTAACTCGGGTCGGCGTGCAGAGCCCGATAATAAGCCCCCCTATCACTTGTCTTTGCAATTCCCGGCCAATTCATTTCTAGGGCTTCGCGTAGACCTTCGGCCCATGTCCCCCGCTGCCCATCTTCATAGAGGGAGAACTGTAAACCCTGCGATTCGGAATACCTAAGCTGACCGATGACCTTTACTTTTGGTTGTGCCATAAAGGACATGAAGCCGGTGCTGGCCAAATGGGGGAAAACAGCATCAAAGGACTGGGAGGTGCATAGTCAAAAAATGAGAAAGTACATCATCCGGTTTAAGTCATGGCTGACAACTCTACTCGCTAGGGAACGGCGCACCAGCTTAGAAGTTCAGATAATGCGTATGCCAGTGGAGGAACTGTCCAGACTTGTAAAAAAGCCTAGACTTACTTAGTTGGCTCAAATAGCATTATGTATTCAATGTGTGCCATCGGAATAAAAGCTACAGTCTTATAATCATCAGGCGTTCCCCCAAGCCTCTCGGCAATAGTTGCATCAGTCCTGTCCAAGTGAATCCACAAACCTGCTGGCTCCGCTGCTTCGACTTGGGTCACAAACATATCCTCCCGTAAAACCCTAGCCCTCAGCACCACTTTCTGCCCAACCAAACTACTGAGAGTATACTCTGCCATATGGTTCTTTCTCCTAATGGCCAGAGTATACCTCAACTAAAACCCATAAATGAGGGAAAATTAAAGCAGAATTCATCTGGTCCGGCGAGCGTTTGCCAACCTTATTTGCTCCACCGTGTTTGTGCTGCTTTGCGGGCTATTTCCGAGCGGCGTTGTGGGCTTAGCGCCTTGGCTCTAGCCGGACCACCCTTCGGCCCTCCAAGCTTCCCGAGGGCAACAGCAGCGGGATTCTTTTCGCGGGCTTCAATATGGTCAAATACACGTTTAGCTAGCAAAATTGGGTCCGTCCTTGAACGTTTATGCATACCTTTATGATGCGGCCAAATGGTGAGAAGACCAAGAGGAAAAGTGTGGGAATTCAAATTGACCCACTACCGAAGTCCGGTGACGAATTTGCCACTTTCGCCGCCGCGGCGGAGGGTCATCTGAGCAGGTGCCGCACGAGGGGACCCGCTTGAAAGAGCGTGGACGATCAGGCCAGCGTCGACCACCCTGCCCAGGCGATGAATAGGAGCTGCATCGGGATTCTCGCCAGCAGCCGTGTGGCGGGTCTTCCGCCGAGGGTGACGCCGGCCTTGGCCGCGTGGATATTTGCCGGCAGAATGGCGAGAAAAAAGATGATGAGGCAGATCCCAGCCGCGCGATACAGACGCGGCAATAGCAGGCCCAAGGCGCCGGCAATCTCACAGATCCCCGTAGAATAGACCGTGGCGCTCGGCCACGGAACCCAAGGCGGAATCATTCGGATAAAATCCCGCCGCATGCGGGTAAAATGGGTGCTCCCCGTGAAGAAGAGCATGACAGCCAGCGCATCGCGTCCTGAGACGTGCCACGACGCAAACACCGATACGCCCGCGAAACCGAGTGCTCGAAAAACCAGGAATGAAACAATCAGAACCGCGAGGACCAGCATGCTGCAACTCCTACCAAACCATCAGACGGCCTTCCCATTGTCATTCCGAACGGAGCGAGGAATCTCGCCCTTAGCGTTTGCAAGCGAGTGCGAGATTCCTCGTCGCCTTCGGCTCCTCCGAAAATCACGTCATTCCCGCGCAAGCGGGAATCCATTGGACCGACAATGGGTCCTCGCTTACGCGGGGACGACGCTGATTTTCATTGCCTCGGGTGGGCCACAGGCCCATCGTAACTCCTCTGACGGGGCTCTGGAAAACGGATGCTCCTAGGCTCATCAATCGCGCTCGCGGCCGACGATTCTCCTGTTCCCCGCGTCAAGGTCCGCCACGGAGCTGGTTTTTTCCCACTCGGCGCGCGGCAGGGCGCGGACCGGGTCCAGCCGCTTCCGCGCCAGAGCCGGATTCAACGGCGCAACTTCTTTAGTCATGAAGTCGTCGAACTGCTTCACCACGTCGTCCAGTTCGCGCTTCAACGAGTCGATGCGCGCCACCTGGTAATCGCCCGGGCGGCCTTCGTAGTAGGTCAAGGTATCGTACAGCTCGATCGCGTACTCCCGCAGACGCAGTTCGCCGGTAATGGCGCCGCCCGTTTTTGTCGCGACAATCTTCTTCCGAATGGTTTCGGCCTTGTCGGCGGTCTCGGAGAGTGTCTTGCGAAGCGGATCGCTCGCGGCCAGCTTTGACATACGGGCCAGGAGCGCTTCATGGACCGCGCCGATGTTGTCGACGTCGTAACTCATATCGCCCAGCAGGTCGCGCACGCGCGTGGAGGCCTCGAGCTGAAGCTTGCGGTCCTCCGCGGTGTAGGTGGCGCGAGGATCAAGGTTGATGCGGAGTTGGGTGGTGAAAACCTGATCGCCGCGCGTCATCTTGATCGTGTAAGACCCCGGCAATACGCGCGGCCCCACAATGGCCCCGGCGAGCGAAGCGGCGGGCGGAACGCGCGGCGGCTTCAGCGTCATCGACCATGGCACGCGGGTCAGGCCGCGCCGGCTGTTGGCGGGCAGCGTCTCCACGAGCCTGCCTTGGTCGTCCAGGACTTCGATTTTCATCTTGCCGAAGATGTGGCGCTTCTTCTGGTAGTAGGTGATCAGCGCCGCGTCTTGGGGATTCGGGCCGTTGAACGCGGCGTCTCCCTCCATCCAGCCGCCGCTGGCCATCAAACGCTGGCGTATAGGCCCGCCTTCGAGAAACACCGCGTCCTGGCTCAACACTTCCGGAGTGAGTTTGCGCAACGGTGTGATGTCGTCAATAATCCAGATGCCGCGGCCGTGCGTGGCGAGGACCACGTCAGACTCTCGAGGCTGAATCGCGATATCCCGCACGGCGACATTCGGAAACTCGCCGCCCTTGTACTGCGCCCACTGGTGGCCGCTGTCGAGCGAAATCCAGAGGCCGAATTCCGTCCCCACGAATAACAGGCTGCTGAGGACGGTATCCTCCTTGACGACGTGCGCATAGCCACGCACTCCGCTGCCGGGACCGACGATGGGCGACCACGTCCTGCCGTAATCCGCTGTCTTGAAGACGTAAGGTTCCATGTCGCCAAAAGTATGGCGGTCGAAGACAGCGTAGGCAGCGGCAGGATCGTACCGGCTTGCCTCGACCCACGACACCCAGGAGCATTTGGGCAGGTTCGGAACGTTGCCCGCCACGTTCGCCCAGGATTTGCCGCCATCGCGCGTGAGCTGAAGATTACCGTCGTCCGTGCCCACCCAGAGGGTGTTTCCGTCCCGCGGCGACTCGCTGATGGAATAAATGGTGGTGTGGGTTTCAGCGTCGGAGTTGTCCACCGTCACGCCGCCCGACTCTTCCTGCTTCTGCTTTTCGGGATCGTTGGTGGTGAGGTCGGGCGAGATCCGCTCCCAGCTTTGCCCGTGATCGCGCGAGCGAAACAAAAACTGGGCGCCGATGTAAACCGTCCCCGGCTCATTGGGGCTGACGTAAATCGGCGCATTCCAATTGAGGCGCAGTTTCCCTTCCCCATAATTGGGGAGCGGCTTGATGCCGCGCGCCTCGAGAGTGCGTCGATTGATCCTCGAGATTTCCCCGCCCTGCGAATCTTCGTAAACGTAATTGGGGTCCGAGGGGTCCGGGATAACCCAGAAGCCGTCACCGCCCCCGAGACATTCCCATCGGCTATTGGTGATTCCTCCGGGATAGGATGAGTCGCCAATCCAGTTTGCGTTATCCTGCAACCCGCCGTAGACGTGATAGGGATCTTCGTTGTCCACGGCCACGTGATAAAACTGCGATACGGGGAGGTTGTTGGACTTCCACCAGGTGTCGGCGCCGTCGTAGGAGAACCAGACTCCGCCATCGTCCCCGGAAATCAGGCTATCCGTGCGCTCCGGGTCAATCCAAACATCGTGGAAATCGCCATGAGCTCCGCCCGACACGATGCTGAAGCTGCGGCCGCCGTCGGTGCTCATAATCAATCCATAATCCGTTTTGTAGAGCCTGTTTTCGTCCTTGGGGTCAACGATCAGATTGGCGAAATAGAACGGCCGCCACACCATAAATTGGCTCGCGTCGCGCCGCTCCCAGGACTTGCCCGCGTCGTCGGAACGATAGAGGGCGCTTTGCGGCGATTCAATCAGGGCGTAGACCACATTCGGATTGGAAGGCGCCGCGGTCACCGCGACGCGCCCCCACGGCTTGGGCGGAAGCCCCTTGGCAGTCTTCTCGTTGAGGTCGGTCCAGGTTGCGCCGCCATCCGCGGTCACGAAAAGAGCACTACCACTGAAGGCCGTCGGCGTGTCGCCGCCAGACCGGAACGTCCAGCCCTTGCGCCGGAAATCCCACATGCCCGCGTAGAGCGTCTTTGGGTCGCGCGAACTCATGCTGAGCATCGAACAGCCGGTGGACAGGTTCGCGCCCTTGAGAATTTTCGTCCAGGTGGCGCCGCCGTCCGTCGTCTTGTAGAGGCCGCGTTCCTCACTGTCACTCCAGAGTTTTCCAGGCACGCAGGCATACACGGTGTTGCCGTCCGCCGGATCGACGATGATCTTCGCGATGCGCTCGGACTCCTTCAGGCCGACGTTGGTCCAGTTCTCACCGCCGTCGGTGGATTTGTAGACACCGTCGCCGATGGAGGCGCTGTTGCGGGTCCAAGCTTCGCCCGTGCCGACCCATACCGTCTTGGGATGCGAGGGGTCGATGGCAATGGCGCCAATCGACTGCACCGGCTGCTTGTCGAACATCGGTTTGAAGGTCGTGCCGCCATTCAAGGACCGCCAGACACCCCCGCTGGCCGCGCCGACGTAGATCGTGAGCCTGCCCTTCTCATGCACCGCGGCGAGGGCGGCGATCCGGCCACTCATGACGGCCGCGCCGATGTTCCTGGCGCCCAGGCCGGAGATGGTCTCCGAATCTATCTTCACGTCCTGGGCGTGCAGACGAGCGCTCGGGGCGAGGCTGGCGATGATGATGAAGGCCAAACATTGAGCAATGAGTTTGTTCATAAGGTCCTTTCCCAATTCCTCTCCTCGCTAAGGAGGGGAGTCACTTTCATGGCACTCGCTCATGCCCGCCGGCTGACGCGCACCCGAAAACCATGAAAACGCGCGAAGCGCCTTCATTTCGACCCGGCCGACGGTCCGGCCTGGGCATTGGCCGCAGGCATCTTGAACAGGGCATCGTCGACCGGTGGATTCAATTCGATCTTCTCTACGGTAAGACGGACGCGGTCCGGACTCCCCTTCTGGCCCTGTTCAATTGCGAACGGGAAATAAATGCCGTTCACCGGGTCGTAGTCGCCGTAATACGTTTCCGACTCGTGCGGAGCCCCACGGACGAAAGTCTGTTTCTCGAGCTTGAGCTCCAGATACGAGTCGGTATCAAAATAATAAGTCCGGATATCGCCGTCTTTCAGGGTCAGTTTCACCTTATAGCAGTCCGTGCCCTCAACGGAATCGTGACCCAGGAATTCCGCCTGGTGGCCTTTCTGCTTATAATTCACCAGCGGACCGTCGATGTCCGAGTCCACCACAAGGTCTTTCATGTCGTCTTCGGCCAATAACTCGGCCTCCCGGCGGCCCTCGAACGGGTCCAACTGCCACCCCGTCTTGCCGTCGTACGCCCTGATTTGCGTCATGCCCTGCAGGATGAACTCTTCGCGCACCTCGTCCGGCCGCTTGGTGACGGTTCGAATATCAGCCTTAAACGAGCCGGCGCTGGACTTGGCCGTCTGAATGCGGCTGTGGACGGCACTCATTTTCTCCATGCCGCCGTGCGCCTGAATGTTCTTGGCAATGATTTCATCCACGGTTTGCAGCCGCGCTGCGGCAGGCAGCAACACCAGCGCAACAATTGCCCCGAGAAGCGTTCGACACATACGCCTGAACTCCTTCATATGGACCAGATTGCGATTGTTGAAAGGTATTGGGTCCGGGGAACAGTATACATCAGTTTGTTAAAGATCTGACGTAACCTGGGAATCACTGCAAAGGCCGGGCAGGGGCGGCAGAATCTCAAGCCTGTCTAGATTAACAGCTAACGTGACGATCGAGTGGGCGCTGCCGCTCTGTCTTGATGCAAATCGGGTTGCGACTCGACCGCGCGGCGCCGCCGGCTCACGTGAGACTTACTTCGGTCCGTAGCAGTGCTCCTTGCTGCACCGCGCCATGCGCTTGACGGTGGCGGCGGCCCAGGTATTATCCCAGTGCCGGCCGTCGGATTCTCCGCACACGGCGTTTGATAGCTCGACCACCTTATCTTGAATCGCCCCAGCATCGATATGTGCCAGGTCACCCTCCAGTTGCGTCAGGAACCGGCGGAGCAAGTCTATATTCCCGGCCAGTTCGGCCTTGGTGTCGTTGAGTCTACTGGCAAGCGCGGCGATCTGGTAGACGTCGTCGCAAAACCAAGCCTTGCCCGCCTTGCCGGACAGCTTGTTGAGCAGGTCCTGGATGAGCGCGGAGTTCTCTTTCATGGCTTCGAGGGTCTTCTCGAGTGTGCGCGTCTCGGTGCCCTCTTTGACGGGCCGGTTCAGGACCAGGTTCGGGTTCTCACCGCCGTATACCCTCTTCCCGGCCACTTCGCGGACCTTCTCGAGGGCTTTGGGGGCCACCTCTTTGGCCATATCCTCAAGCTTCTTGCCAATGATTTCGACCGCAACCGGGCCGGCCACGGCCACGACCCAAAAGCCGGTGATGGCGGCAAGGGATGATGACAGGGCCATGGCAGCCAGAGTCGTGGCCCCGCTCCGGCCTGCCCCGGCGGCCATGTCGGCAAGGTAAGCCGTGGTGGCGCCGCCGAGCCAGGTGTTGCTGGCCGCGCCGAACCATTCCGACCAACTCTTCTTGGTTTGCGCGGTGGCAGCGGCGCTAGCGACCAACTTTTGGCCTCGTGCGACGGCGTTTCCTGCTCGTGCCGCATCATTGGGGTTTGGCATAACTCCTCCAGTATTTAGGAATTGTCGGGTTGATTGTCCAGGTCAGGGATTGTACTACACCAGGATTTCCATCTTGGCTCCCGCCTTCTCCTCAGTGTATCACAGGCCGCCAAGCTTTGATCCTTCCTCGTGGTTGGCGTGTTTCACCGACTGGCGTAATAAGCACGTAGGAGCGTAAGAGGCAGGGCTAGTCGCTGGGAGAGGAACCCCAGGCAGGAGCGCTTTGAAGCGGCAGAGCTAAAAACTCAGGGGGAACTCGGCGGCGGTCAAATTGCCAAACTTTACCGCTTCGACGCGCTGGCCGACCACGTTGGCAAAATACTGAAGAACCGAGGTCAGTCTGAGGATGACCCGATCGTCACTCATCCCCAGCAATCGCCGCGTCGCAAGCGAAAGAAATTGCCAGCGGAAATAGAGAATCAAGAAACGCTCTTCGCTGGCGTACCTTCGATTCACGTTAGCGGCATTCTTGAGGAGATAGGTGAGCGCGACGAAATCACATTTCAGCGCCTGGCGTAACAGGGAACGAGCGGCCGGCTTGCCGAGCCCTTCCAACTTCTCACGCAAGGACAGGAACTCCAGACGATTGGCGCTTGCAATGGATTGAAAGTACTCCCGGTCAAACTGCCGGCGCAGAATCTTCTGGCAAGTAATTTGGAAATAGAAACAGAACAGCGCCGCCGAGAAAATCAGAATGACTGTGGCAACAATCATGGCTTCTCACCTGTTTTAGAAGTTGGAATCCGGCATGGCTTCGCGCGAAGCAAGAAAGCGGAAACGGGCAGCCTTCACCGTTTCCTCCTCAAGCTGCATGATCGAATAAGCTAACACCGGAAACCTCCTCGTGTGTCGTACGCGATGGTTATAGTTCTTATCCACCACCTGAGCTATAGCACAATAGTACCGGGACTCGCTCGCCGGGCCGGCTTCAAGCTCGTCGCTACCGTCAAGGTCAGACTCTTTTTCGAGATGACTTCGCTTGCAACGAAGATGTCGGGTGAATAGAATCTCAGAGTGACGTGCTATTTTGCTTCTTCAAGGACTTCAGTTCCGTGGGCTTTGTTCGAATCCCGTAACAAGGCTGAGCGCCGCAGTTCTCAAAAATCTGGCCCAATCGATGGTCTTGTGTCGCCGGACACCAGAGGGGCAATCATGAAACGAATCATTCTAATTCTTCTTCTTTCTACGCTGGCCTGCCTGTGCTTTGCTGATGACAAGAGCGAGAAGCAGAAGCCCGCGCAGTCCATCGCCGAACTCCAGCAGCAACTCGAGAAACTCCTCAAGGACACGCACACGCCGGGCGTCTCCGTTGCCATCGTGCATCGGGACGGACCGGAATGGATCGCCGGCCTCGGCGAATCGGACGTTGCCCGCCACCGTGCGACAACTCCGGACACGCTCTTCCGGATTGGTTCAACGTCGAAGGCCTTTGCGTCGCTCTCGATCCTGATGCTCGCCGAGCAGGGCAAGCTCTCGCTCGATGATCCCGTCCGCAAGCTAGCTCCCGAGGTGTGGTTCGAGAATCGCTGGGAAGCGAGTGATCCGGTGCGGGTGGTTAATCTTCTGGAGCACACCACCGGCTGGGACGACATGCACCTGCACGAATACGCCGTCGATGCCCCGCCCAGCCTGGGTCTGCGCGAGGCGCTGGACTCCTATCATCGTTCGCGCATTTCGCGCTGGCCACCCGGAACGCGCATGGCCTATTGCAATTCCGGCCCGCCGGTGGCGGCCTACATCGTCGAAAAGATCACCCATCAGCGCTTCGAGGATTTCGTGCAGCAGAATCTCTTTCTGGCGATCGGAATGAAGACCGCAACCTATTTTCCGCCGCCCGAAGGATCCGCGACGACTCTCTATCACCCCGATGGCAAGACGCCCTACCCTTACTGGAACATCGTCTATCGCCCCGCGGGTTCGATCAATGCTTCCGCTCGTGACATGGCGGCCTATGTCCAGTTCTATCTCAATCGCGGCAAGCTCAACGGCGTCCAAATCGTCACGGCGCCCGACATCGACCGCATGGAAAACCCGGCCAGCACCTGGGCCGCTAAAGACGGTTTGAAGAGCGGATACGGCCTCAGCAACTACTGGAGCATCCACGATGGCTTCGTGTACCACGGGCATGACGGGGGCGTCAACGGCGGGCTCACTGAAATGGCGTACATGCCCGAGTACGGCGTGGGCTACTTCTACAGCATAAACTCCGGAAACGGAGATGCGTTTTCCCGCGCCGGCAAGACGATTCGCGCCTACGTCACCGCCAAGTTGCAGAAGCCGACGTTGCCCCCTGTCGCTTCTCTGCCGCCAGGCGCCCCTGAGTGGGCGGGGTGGTATGAGCCGGACTCGCCACGCAATGAAATGACCCACTTCCTGGAGCGTGTGGCAGGGCTAAGCGTGGTAAGTTTGAAAGACGGGAAACTTCTCATCTCGAGTTTAGGTGGACGGAACGAGACCTTCCTTCCCGTTTCCGGCAGGCAGTTCCGATACGCTCCCAAGAAGGATTCTCTTGAACCCGCAGCCACTCTCGCGCTGCTTACCCCGAACACGGAGGGCCGTTTTTTCGAGACGGGTACGGTCGTCTTCAAGCAGATCCCAACGTGGTTGGCGATCCTGGAGATCGTGCTCACGGCGTTTGTTGCGCTGTTTGTGGTGTCGATTCTGATTTACGCGCCCTTCTGGATTCTGGGAGGGCTCAGCCGAAAGCGCCGCCGCCCGCAAGAGCGCGCCATGCGAGTTTGGCCGCTCTTGGCCGTCTTGAGCCTAGTGAGCGTTGTCGTTATCTTCATCCTGTGCGGGAACGACTTGATCGAGCGTCTGGGGAATCGAACCGCTTGGTCGATGGCTCTGTTTTTGGTCACCATCATGTTCGCTGTCGCGTCGGGGGCGAGCGCCATCGCATTGTGGCGGGCGCCGGCAGGGGCGGTTCGCCGCGGCGTCCGCGGGTATTCGATGGTAGTCGCGGTGGCATTGCTAATCACCACCGCGTACCTTGCTTATTGGGGTGTTATCGGATTGCGGACGTGGGTGTAGCCGGTAGGGGCGGCCACAAGGGGCGTCCCTACGTGCCGGGTCACGGTTTGAGCAGTCGGTAGCTCACGAAGGCCAGATGCTTGCTGTCCGGCGACCAGGACGACACATTCATTGTCCCCTGCCCTCCAAACAGTTTCACCAGGACGCGCGGCTCGCCGCCCGCGGCGGGCATCAAACGGAGCATCACGTCTTTGTTGGGCGGATGCCCCTTCACGTGCTTGTCGAAAGAGAGGAACACCAGCCATTTCCCATCCCGCGAGGGATGAGCGAACCAGTTGGAGTAATCGTCGTTCGTCACCTGCTCCTGCCCGGTTCCATCCGGGTGCATGCGCCAGATCTGCATCCAGCCCGTGCGCTCTGAGTTGAAGTAGATCCACTGGCCATCGGGGGAATAATCGGGGCCGTCGTCCAAGCTGGGGGCATCCGTCAAGCGGCGTTCTTCGCCGCCCTCAACGGGAATTGTGTAGATATCGAAGTTCCCGTTCCGCACCGCGCAATACGCGAGCGTCTTGCCATCCGGAGACCAACCATGCCAATAGGAGGGCCCGCGTTCGGTCACGCGGCGCGGCTTTCCGCCCATGGCCGGGAGCACATAGATCATTGAATCCTCACCCGGCGAATTGCTGATCGCCAGCCACTGCCCATCCGGCGAAAAGCCGTGATCGTTGTTGCAGCGGGTCGCCTCTCCGGTATCCAGAAGTCGAGGCTCTCCACCCTCCACCGGCAAGGTGTAAAGCTTCCCGCCGCTGTTAAACAGCAGGTACTTTCCATCCCGCGACCAGTTAGGCGCCTCGAAGCGCTTTTCGGAGCGGTAAACGACGCGGCGCTCGCTTCCGTCCGCGGAGA
>Ga0187864_10000518_pt1 | contig 42169 bp, 44 predicted proteins | sample June2016WEW_11_4_FD_132985 | JGI IMG/M metagenome (GOLD analysis project Ga0187864, IMG submission 132985) | Peatland microbial communities from SPRUCE experiment site at the Marcell Experimental Forest, Minnesota, USA - June2016WEW_11_40 | ecosystem: Environmental > Terrestrial > Soil >...
CGTCGTTGTCGGGATCGTTGTCGTCGTCGTCGGGATCGTTGTCGTCGTCGGCGGCGGGATCGTGGTCGTCGTCGGCGGGATCGTGGTCGTCGTCGTCGTCGGCGGGATCGTGGTCGTCGTCGTCGTCGGCTGGATCGTGGTCGTTGTCGGCGTCAACCGACGGATAGTCCTCACTTGGTCAGTCCTCTTCGTGGTCACCGGACGCACGGGCGGACTGCTGATCCGAACCAAGTAGCCCCTGGTCTGCTGACGTCCTGTCGTGATCTTGGTCCTGAGCGGCGCCGGAGCCGCGGCGGCGATCGCGCCGCCGCCCGAGATCACGGAGGCGGCTGCCATCGAAGCGTGCGGCCGAAAGTGCGACTGCCCGCTGTCGTGGGCTGTAGCCCCAAAAGCGCCCGTGAGCTCCAGGGCATTGGCGAGCGTGGCCAACGCGACCGCAACAACAAGTCCGCCAGCAACCACGCGACGGCGACGAGCTGGTGGCGCGCTGAGAAAAAGGTCCGCAACCCGAAGCACCTCAGGTTTCCCGAGTCTTGTGGCCCCCGCACCCTGACCCTGACGTCGACCACCATGGGGCCGATTGCCAGAGCTCGTTCCAGACACCTTCCTCGACCAGTACCCCGGGTTCCCTCGCATGCGAGCAATTTCGACACGTTTGAGGACCAGCTTGAGCACTTAGCGCAGCTGTAACACCACTCTCCGTGGTAGCTATGGCCTTCCAGCTCAGCGACTAGGAGCGCTCGACCTGATCTCACTGCTTGTGATCATCTGACCACGTATAGTGATTTTATGAATGAAACTTTACGATCTCGGCCGCCAACACCGACGGGACCGCTGAGGCCGAGCCCGTCGGGCGAACGAGAAGACCAGCAACCGGGAACAGTGATCGCCGGGGATCTCCTGTCCGAGCAGGCCTCACCTACCGTCGAGATCTCCTCTCAGACGTCGCTGCTCCACGTGGGAACCTCGGGCAGCGACCTCCAGAAGACGAGGCGTTCTATGATCTCGAGCATTCATTACCTCGTCACATACATGAATGCGGACGGGCAGGACACAGGAAAGATGACCATGAGTCGGCACCATGTTCAGGGCCACCCTTGGCTAGCAGGACAGCTGGTGGTAGCTCTCTCGTGATCTCTTTCGTCGTCATCGCGTACAACGAGGAGCATCACATTCTTCGCTGCCTGGAAGCTATCGAGGCCCAGGAAGGGCTTGGGAAGCACGAAATCATCGTGATCGACGATGGATCGACAGACGCCACTGCGAAATTCGTGCGAGAGAAGCAGGATCAATACGACTCGTTGCGTCTGATCGTGCAGGCTAACCGTGGTCGAGGAGCCGCGAGAGCGGCGGGCGTGAGGGCAGCCGGAGGCGAACTAATCGCGATGGTCGACGCAGACATCTGTCTGCCACGCGGCTGGCTTGCCACCTGCTTAGCGAGCCTCGAAGAGTACGACGTCGTCGGCGGTACCGCGGTTCCGGATGGCGATGTCACTTATCTCTACAACAAGTTCCGGCTGATCCCGATAGGAGCTCCCGCAACGACGACGATCACGGGTAACAATGGCCTGTATCGCCGGGACGTCTTCGAGCACGTGATGTTCGACGAGCAACTCCGCGAAGGAGAAGACGTCGACATCAACCAAAAGCTTCTCGATCGTGACTATAGGCTCGTCTCCATATCCGGCCTTAGAGTCGAGCATCGGGAGGACAAATCGCTGGTCAAGTCAGTTGCATGGTTGTACCAAAGCGGGCGTGGCGCCACGCGTCAGTTTTTCTGCTATCGTCAGGTCCGCCCACCAGACCTCGCCTTTGCGGGTGCACTTGGTGTCGTGGCTGGTTCATGGCTTGTACGATCGAGGCACCCATGGTTCGCTCGGCTGCTGTTGCCGACGTACCTGCTCGCAACAAGTGAGCGCCATGTGCACGGCAGGTTCGTCGCGTCGGGTCCGGCCCGCTACCGCTGTCGATACATCGGAGCCGTCGTCGTCAATGCGATGCTTATCGCGGCCTACTTCGCAGGACGAACCGTAGGCGTGGGCGAGTTCTGCTCGAGTTTGGGACGAAGAGACGCGCCCGCCTCGTCTGTCAGGTCACGCAGTTTTTGAAGAGCCAAGCTACCTGCTCGTCGCCAAGGCCAGAGGTTCACTAGTGTTGTCTTCGGTGTCGCACACCGCTCCGACCCGCGATAGTGAGGATGACTCTCCAAACGTGGACTCCGAACCATCGGCTGATGGCTCTCCCCGCATCAGCGTCGTGGTTTGCACCCTCAACGGAGCGCGGCGACTCGGGAGATGTCTTGCTGCGGTCCGACGGCAGTCGCTCGGAGAAGGGCTCCAGCTGATCGTGGTCGATGACGGTTCGACCGACAACAGCTCTGAGGTTGCGGCTGCCTACGGTGCCGAAGTGATCCGCCACGCCGCGAACCGCGGCTTAGCCGCAGCACGCAACACAGGAATCGAGGCCGCACGTGCTCCCATCGTCGCCACCTTGGACGATGACTGTGAACCCGAACCGGAGTGGGCCGAGCGTCTGCTCGGAGGATTTGCAGAGGGAGTCGTCGGGGTCGGAGGACTGGCAGTGCCGGCTTCGGACGGCGGGTATTTCGCGGGCTATCTCGAACGCAACAACCCGTTGCTGCCGCTCGAGATCGACTTGGCGTCGAACACCGGGATCGCTTACCGGTTCGTTCTCTACCTGCTGCGGAACGCGCGCGCCCTGCCGTCCGGCGAGCGAGCCGTCCACGCCTTTGCCACCGCCAACGGTGCCTTTCAAACCGCTGTCCTGCGCAAGCTCGGTGGCTTCGATGAGCGCTTCCGCAGCGAAGAGGGCGGGGAGGACCTCGATCTCTGCCTGCGCATCGGCGACGAGTACGGTACCGGCGCACTCCGTTTCGAGCCCTCCGCGGTGATTCACCATCACTTCGACACGGATCCCCGTGCCCTGCTCAGCCGCTGTCGCTCGTATGGCATGGGCGCGGCGCGCCTGTATAGTCAGCGAACCGACATCCCTCCGACGATCTTCCCGTTCCCAGGACTAATCGCCGGATTACTAGTTTGGTCACGGGGCCGCGCCTCACGGGTGGCGGCCGTACTTCTCCTTCCTCAGTTGCTCTTCTCTAAAGGTTGCCGGAACGCGCTTCAACGGAGCTCACTAGCGCCACTCCTCGACTGCTACGTGAAGCTGGCCGAGGAAGCCAACCTGAACATTGGTTTTACCATGGGCCTGTGGCGCTGCCGTCGTCGACAGGGTTGACTTCCAGGAACGGCGGCGCGCCCTGTGGAGCAACGGCCACGAACACCCGTCAGATGCCCTCGGAGCCGACAAACCGTCACCTGGCGACTGTGCCTCGCCCCCGCCTTGCGGACGCCAGCTGTTGGGGGCGCCAAGCGGTAGAATTACGTGCCGCTCCCGCAAGACCCCCGTTTTCGCCAAGGCTCACCATCCTGGAGCTCACGACTTGATATGTCCTTTCAATCCTTCTTCCGCGCGGTCGGCCGTGTAGTACGGCCGCGAGACGCAAGGATTGCGATCGCTGGGATCCTCGCCATCGTGCTTCTCGTCCTCCAGACTGGGATCGGCCGTGCTGCGTTGCAAGCTGCTGGCCTATCGCGCCCGACCCCATCGTTTGTCGAGCTGTATTTTCCGGACGCGCGGGCATTACCGTCGAGCCTGCCGGCTTCTGACCACCTTGAGCTGCGTTTCGCCTTGAGCAACGTCGGGTTGACGACACACTCGTTCGTCTGGCAGGTGTCGGACAATACTGGAAAGGTGAACCTCAGGCTGGTGTCGGGTCGTTCCGCCGTATCGGCACATGGGACCGATGTGGTGGTGAGGAATATTCGAGTCGATTGTTCGGGCAAGCGCGCAGAGCTCCTGGTCTCGGTCGAGCGCGCATCCGCGAGGATCTCCCTGTGGCTGGCTTGTCCCAGTCACACATGACGCACACGGCTTGGAACGCCTGGCGGCGACGCTTGGTTCCCGACCGGGTCCCGGCGACTTGGCTCATCGAGCTCGCTGTCCTCGACATCGGCATCGCCGCGAATTCCATCTGGTTGCTGCGTGCAGTGGTCGCTCTTCTCTTGGCTGTCCTCCCAGGGCAACTTCTTCTCCGCGCTCTGAGGATTCCCGCGATATCGGTCCGTCGATACGTCGCGTATCTGCCGTGCGCGTCGGTCGCCGTTCTCATCGCGACCACCCTCTTGGTGGACCTCGTTGGCCCTCTACTGAACGTGCACGAGCCGCTACGCCGATGGCCCTTGCTCGTTGGACTGAACCTGGCTCTGGGTGGCCTCTCTCGCTTGGGGCATCAGGCAACTTCCTCCTACGAGCTGAAGAGCTCCGACCTCATAGGAGATGTGAAGTGGCTCTGGCCCTTGCTCCTGCCGCTCGTCTCCATCGCGGCGGCGGCAAGACTCGACAACGGCGATGGCAGCACCCTCGCCGTCATTGTCCTCGTCGCCGTTGCTGTCATGATCCCGGTGTGCACGGTATTGGCCAATCAACTGCACCGCCGACAGATCAGCTTCCTCCTCTACGGCAGCGGTCTCGCGCTGATGCTGCTGACAAGCATGCGCAGCTCCTACGTCATCGGATTCGACATCAACGCCGAGTACTTCGACTTCCACCAGACCGCAGTGAACGGTATTTGGCACTTTGGCCACTTGAATCCTTACGAAGCCATGCTCAGCCTCACCGTGCTACCTGCATCACTGCACGGCCTCATCGGTGGCCAGGACGTGTGGATCTTCAAGCTCGGATATCCTGCGCTCTTCGCCTTCTTCCCGGTTGCGGTCTTCGAGCTCGGAACACGCTTTCTCTCCCGCCGCGCCGCATTCGTCGCCGCTGCGCTCGTTGTCTCACAGGCCTACTTCTTCCAGCAACAGCCGGAGATCGCCAGGCAGGAGCTCGCGCTCTTGATTTTCGCCGGCATCATGGGAGCCCTGTTCGACGTCTCCCTGCAGCGTCACGCCCAGATCGGACTGGTGTCCGTCCTGGGCGCGACGCTTGTGGTATGCCATTACTCGACTGCCTACATCACGATCGCGCTGTGCCTTTTGGCTTCGGGCCTGGTGATAGCGCTGTCGTGGGGAAAGAACAAGGACCTACGGATTGCGGTCCTTCCCTGGCTAATCGCCGCAGCGGTCATGGCGGCCTCGGCAGCCATCTGGTATCTGCCCGCCACTCACTCCACGAGCAACATCACGGCCGCTGCCCAGTCGATCCGGGAAAATGGCTTCCAGCTGCTCCCAGGTCGGCGCAAGGGCGAGAGCATCTTCAGCGCCTATTTCAACGGTCTCCGGGAGGCACCTTCAACCCCGCTGCAGTATGAACGCTCCGTCAGCAAATACTATGCGGCGCATATGAGCTATATCGTTCCCCTGTCCGCCGCCAACAATCCAGCGTACAACCTGCGTGCAGCACCGCCATTGTCGCTCCCCGATCGGGTCCCGCTCTTGGCCTCGGTTCTGGCCGACGCAGAGTTGCTCGTACAGCAGATGATCAACGCGTTCGCGGTGCTCGGGGCGTTTGTGTTCTCGCTGCGGCGCCGCGGAAGTCCCCTCTCTCGCATGGTCGGCGCCATTGGCCTCGTCTCCTTCGTCGTCCTAGCCGCGAGCCGCCTGAGCGGCGCACTTGCGACGGACTACAACTCCTCGCGGCTCTTCCTCCAGTGTCTTTTCGTGCTGTCGATTCTGGAAGCGGCACTTTTCGAGATACTGGTGACGCGCCTCAAGTCGCGAGCATGGGTGGGACCAGCGGTCTTCGGTTGTTTCAGCCTGATGTTGGTCATCGCGTTCTTGGGCAATTCGGGTCTTGCAGTGCCGCTTGTCGGTGGGAATCCACCCTTGAGTCTGTCAAACAAAGGTGAAGACCATGCCGACATCTATCCCAGCGCGCAAGAAAAGGCAACCGCACAGTGGCTGGCTTCTGCCATGCCAAGCCAACGATTGATCTACGCCGACTACTACGGACAGCTCCGCTTGGAGCAGTTCACGGATCTTCGCAGTGCAATATTCATCGATATTACGCCCCGCACGATCGATCGGAACGCGTGGATTTTCGCCTCGACGTCAAACACAGTCGATCATCGGACATGGGGCGTTACGAGCTCGGGTGTGCTCGACATCGACTTTCCTGACGCGTTTCTGGACCGGTACTTCAACGTCGTGTACTCCACCGGGTCAACCGAGGTGTTCCATCCATGAGTCTTTTGCTGGACATCAGCAGTGTGTGGTGGCGCGGTGGCGCGCGCGACGAGGTGATGGAGATGCGTCTGCGGATCCGTCCCCGCCATCCGAGCCGGTACCCGGCGCTCGGCACTTCGACCGATTCCCCGAGACCTGGGACCGTGCCGGGGCGATGAAGGCAGCAAAGATCGTAAGCAGCATTATCTACAACTATCTCGGCACCGGCTTCGTGACGGTGACGGGGTTCGCCTACACGGCTTTCATAGTGCACCGTATCAGCCACGGTCGGTTCGGGATTCTTGTGCTCACGACGTCGCTCATCGCCTACTCGGGTGTGCTCGATCTGGGCATTGGCATCACGGTGCAAAAAATGGTCGCCGAGCGCGCTCACGCCGGGCCGAGCGACGAGATCACGACCATTGTCCGCAACGCAGTGACCATGTTCGCCGTGATCGGGGTGATCGTCTTCCTGACCCTGCTCGGCATCGAACCGTTCATCGGCAGCCTCTTCAAGGTCTCTGGCGAGAACCTGCATCTCTTCCATATCTCGCTTGCCGTCGCGGCCCTCGGTATCGGCATCTCCTTCCCTTCGGCCATCTACACCGCGGTGCACCAGGCGCACGGGGACTACCGGTACTTGAATGTCCTCGGTATCTGCCTCCAGGCGGTGCAGGTCGGCGCCGGCATGGGCCTCCTGCTTGCCGGCTACGGCATCGTGGCTCTCGTCACGTTGAGCACGACACTCAACGTCCTCGGCTTCTTCCTCAAGATCAGCCATGCCCGCAGACGGTTCGGCGTGAGGGTACGACAGGGCAAGTCCAGCTGGGCCGTCACGCGACAGATGTTCTCCATGAGCGTTTGGATCTTCCTCATGAACCTTGCCACCCACGTCATATTCAGCACGGACAACTTTGTCGTCGGGGCCGTGCTCGGCACATCGGCGGTCGCCTCCTACCAGGTCGCCCTCGGCCCGTCGTCCGCCCTCCAGACAGCCGGCAACCAGTTCGACGTGGTCTCCCTCACAGCCGCGGCCTCTCTGCGCGCCCAAGACGCGATGGACGACCTCCGTCGACTGCTCCTCGAAGCCACCCGTGTCGTCGCGGCAGTGGCGATGCCGGGAGTCGTCGTTTTCGCCGTGTGGGGCCGGCAGCTCCTCGCCCTCTGGGTCGGCCGATCCTTCGAGACCTCCTTCTGGACCCTCGTCGTCCTGTCCCTCGGCTATCTGTTCGCCACGCTCACCGGCGCCGCGAGCCAGGTGATGCTTGCCATCAACCGGTACAAGGTCATGGCTCTGCTGTCACTCGGAGAGGCGACAACAAACCTGGTGTTGAGCATCGTGCTCGCCAGGAAGATCGGCATCATCGGCGTGGCCCTGGGCACGACGATCCCGCTCACGGTGATGGCGTTCGGTGTCTACATACCATTCGCCTGCCGGCTCATCGGCCTTCCTTATTCTCGGCTGCTGCGTCGCCTCGTTCTTCCCCTGACGGTGAACGCGGTCGCCTTCGGCATCCTTCGGCTGGTCGCGGGCGGGCCACACCTGTTCTCGAACCTCATCGTGCTCATCGCCGCTTGCGCCGGAGTCTTCGCCGTCTGCTTCAGCGCGTCTTTCCTGCTCGACCCGAGCGAGCGGTCCACTTACGTGGACATGTTGCGTCAGCTCGTGCTGAGAGAAAGGCCGTCATAGCGAGGGGCTGCGATCTTCCCCGGCAGCTGGAGGAGGCCGCGTCGCCTCGCCTTTCTTGGACAAAGACTCGAGGTCCGGACAGATCGGCCGTAGGCAGACTAGTTAGCCCGACCTTCGCGAGAAGATCTGCACGTAGGCGCCGAGCGAGCGCGGATCCTCGGTGCGGCTCAACGGATAGATCTTCAGGTCGTCGGCGTCGAACCACGTCTGGTAGGCGACGTCATGGGTGGCAATGAACTCACCCATGTGCTCCACGTAGTTGGCGTCGTCACCCTGGGTGGTCACCGTTCCCCACTCGGGGATGCCCAGCGGCTTGTGATGCTCTGCTGCGAAGGCGTACACCACGTCGAGACCCATCGGTTCGCTCGCGAGCGCCTGCCATCGGGCAGGAGAGCCAACGGGCGGCAGGGGATACCCGCTCTGGTCGTAGAAACTGATTCCGACGATGTCGACGTAGGCGTTGCCGGGGTAGTAGTCGGCAAGCGGAATGTCGCGGTAGCGGGCGTTGATACTCCAGTCGAACAGGAAATGGGCACCAGTAACCGCCCGCATCGCGGTGACCTCTTGACCGAAGCACTGCCCCCACTCCCGCCACTCGGCCACCGTGGTCCCCAGGCTGTCGGTCTCCCAGTTGCCGTTCATCTCATGACCGAGGCGGATGATGGAGTAGCCGAAGCCCGCCGCAACCATTTGCGTCGCAAACTGCCTGGCGTAGCCGTTGTAGTCCCCGGCTGCGCAGTCCGCGGTCCACTCGGGGTTGCTCGACTCGTCATCAGGAATCAGATTCTGCGTGTCGATGAGCTGGTGTCCGGTGGGGTCAGCCGCCACCCAGGCGACAAAGGGGGCGCTACTGCTGGTGATCCACGGGTTCACCCAGTCGGCCCACGTCCGATCGTCGTCGGTGAAGGTCTCGTCGCAATTGTAGGTGAGCCCCGTGACCGTCTCGGCCTGGCGAAGAGCCAGCCCGGGCTCGCTTGTGATACAAGGCGTCTTGGAGTCACCGACCTGGACCAGCCCGGCGGGACGATCCGATCGGGCAGAGCCCCCGACCGCCGACACGGGCGGGACGGTCGCCGTCGTTGCCTTCGGCCGCACGACGGGATTGTGCGACCTGGCAAAGCCACCCACTGCTGGAACAGGAATCGTCGTCACGGTGACGGTCGTCGCTCGAAGCGAAGCGGCAAATCCTCTGTTCTGCAGGACGACGGTACCGGCTGCCACCACGACAGTACTCACGCACAGGCCGGCGATGACGATTCCAGCGGTCAGGTGGTGACTGCCCTTGCGGCTGTGCCTCCGCCTGGTCATCTGACCTCCGGGACCGATCGAAGCCATGCTTCCTAACATCTTGAAGCTACTCGCTCGGGCGCGACTCGATTCAATTTCGAAAAGTGGGCGGTTCTGCGTGTGCTCGCGAGAGCGTCCGCGTACTCTTCAGCGACGGCGCCCCAGTCGAACTCTTCGATCCAGGCCTCTGGCGGCTCACTGCCACGAGCTGCGTCTGCCAGCGCGTCTTCGATGCAAGTGGCGAGGGCCTCTGGCGTCGGGTCGGTGACGTACCCACGGTCAGAACGCGCCACGAGGTGACGGGCCTGGTTGTCGGGATGGGAAGTCGTCACGACTCTCGTGCCACAAGCAAGCGCTTCCAGAGGTGCGATCCCGAAGCCCTCGCGCAGTGAAGGAAAGACGAAGACCTGCGCGGCCTTCATGAGCGCGAACACCTCGGCCTGGTCCGCGACGTCTGAGCGGATCTGCACGACGTCCGCCAGTCCGAGCTCAGCAACCTGCTTCTCGAGATTGAGCTTTTCGGGGCCGTCCCCCACGATGAGCACCCGAATCGGACGATCCGGCCTCAACCTGGCCACCGCCTCGACCAGCAGGTCGACGCCTTTGTGCTTCAACAGGCGCCCAACGAAGAGGAGCTCGGCTGCCTCTTCAGCGGCGGCGGGTTGGATCCCTCGGATGAGATCGAGATCCACCGCCATGGGGATCACGCGGATCGGCACGGAGTCGCCGACATGAGGGCGCAGCCTTTCCGCTGTCCCTGGCGACAGAGCCAGAATCTGGTCCGGCAGTCTCATCGCCGTTCGCTCGATCCACCAGGCGACCGGTCCGGACATGGGCCCGAGGTACCTGTCCCAGTACTCCGGACCCCACACCTCGTTCCAAGTAACTGCTAGCGGCCGCCGTCTCAGCTTCGTCACCAGCCGCAACGTGAACAGCTGCAGGTAGGGCATGTGGTCGGCCTCGACGACATCGAATCGCTTGGCAAACAGCCTGAGACAGGCCACCGCGAAGACAATCGCTTCGAGAATCGACCTGCGAGCCTCGTGATACAGGGCGAACCGGGGGCAGATGGCCTGGTACTCGACACCGTGCTCGCGCCTTGTCCTGGGGCGCTCCGGCCACCAGTGCATGGTGTAGACGCGGACGTCGAAGGACCGTTCGAGGCGGGACAGCAGTTGGAAGTAACGAATCTCCTTGCCACCGCGGTGGTACGGATAGAGCGCGTCAGTGACGACGGCGACCGACATCTTCCTCGTCGAGTTCCTCGTCGAACTAGACATGAAAGACCAGAAAGTCCCGCAGCTCACATGTCCACTGCGTTTGCGACCTCAGGCAACATCGCCGCTTCTGACAACATTGCCACCGAGACGCGGGGAACGATGGACCTGTCCCGCGTCCCGTATCCCGTGCGCCCGCGCAAACGAACCCTGATCAGGACCTCCAGGCAGCGAAAGGCGTCGGACAGGCGAATCTTCTTCCCCTCCTCGCGCGACCGTCCCACGTAGCTCACGGGAATCTCGTAGGGGCGGAAGCCACGGCGCAGCAATTCGCCACTGACCTCTGTGTCGAGGCCGAATCCCTCTTCTTCGAGCGACATGAGACGCAGCAAAGGTACCGGCAAGAGCTTCAGGCAGGTGTGCAAGTCGCTGATCGCCGAGCCGAAGAGAAAGTTCGCGACGGCCGTCATCAGCCGATTCCCGACGAGATTGATGAACGAGGGAAACAACGCCCCTGCGCCTCGCACCCGAACCCCGTAGACAACCTCGGCACGACCGCTCAAGATCGGCGCGATTAGCTTGGGTATGTCGGCTGGGTCGTACTCTGAGTCCGCGTCGAACACGAGCAGATGGGTGCCGGTCGCCCTCGAGATCCCTGTTCGAACGGCGGCACCCTTGCCCCTGTTGGTCTCGTGCCGGATGCACACCTGCGTGCTGTGCCGGCTCGCCTGGAGCAGCTCCCTGGTCCGGTCCGTGGAGCCGTCGTCCACAACGATGATCTCAAAGTCCCCTGGAATTGACTGGTCGATGAGAGCCTCGAGCACTTGGCTGATGGTGTGCTCCTCGTTGAACACCGGAACCACGATCGTCAGCTTGAACGGAGGGAGGCTGCTCGGCTGCGGAAGGAGCGTCGGTGACGCCATCCCGCCCTCACGCACCCAGTTCCTGGAGTCAGGTGCATCTCGCTGGATGCTCACTACGGCAGGTGGCGACATCTCTGCTTGGCCCCCCACGAAATCCTCAATAGATCGCCACACGTCACTGACGTGTAGCCCACTGACGCGACGGGCTAAGGACGCACCCCGTCGGTGGTCGAACGCGGGCACCTGGGCGGAGGCTTCGTCACGCTTCGAGAGGAGTCGCTCGGGTTCGTCAGACGAATCTGAACGTGGCAGCCCCAGAACGTTCTGGCAGTCGGCAGACACGGCCCCGGCATGGTGTCTGGCGGCCCCACCCTTGCCACGGACAGCGGCTAAACGCTCCCCCGCCGCTGCCCCGTGTTGAAACAGGAGAAAATTCACCTTTCCCGTCCACTTTCCTCGCAGGCTCACACTTACGCTGAGTGCAAAACGAGGACGGGTTCGCTGTTAGCTCGGCCCAGCCCAAGCGACCACATAAGAAACTGGGACTCAACACTTCCCTCGCGGATTTGATGTTGACACGAGTTAGCGGTGATGTCAAGCAGCGAACCAAACAGCCTCGTCCCGCCCATTGATAAACATGGTCATAGGTACCGGAGGGATGCGCGAACTCAACGGCGGGTAGGCGCTTTTGTCGTCCGACAAGCAGGCGAGCACGAGCCGTCAAGCCAGAACGTCGGGAAACCTCACGAACGAGGACGCGCGAACATCCCTGTTCGGAGCTGACATTTCGCAAGGCCTTCTGGTGGTCATCTCCACTGGCCGTCATCGGCTTCCCTCCCCTGGCTGGAGTGTAGCGATGACAACGCGACTCCGCGACCCTCAATCGACCGGCTGATCGAAGGGCGTGATCCGGTTCTCGAGACATCGACGAATGATTCAGAAAGAAGCGGATCTGTTTCTAGGATCTTCTCACTCTATGTATTCGTCTAACCACTCTCCGTACCTGATTGGAGGAGGTCAATCGGGCATCAGTGCTCTAATTCGCGGCCTTCGAAGCGACTTGCCATCACTCGTAGTGCGCGTACCACTACTTGTAGCGCGAACGCATGCCGAGCCCGGGGATCGCGGGACACACCTGGAGGGCTCGGCGCCCGGCACAGACTCCTTGGGGAGCCCTCTCTGATCCTCGGCCTCGCAGCGGAGCCGGTCGGTGGCCAAGACTCGCCGAGCACCGGAATACTGAGTGTCGCTGCTGGACCGTCTCGGCGAGAAGAAGACCTTAGGCTAGCGTTGTTGCTTCACGTTGCCGGCCCGCGCACGTTTCAAGCAAGTCAAAGAAGGATGATCTTCCAGGTGAGTCTGACTGGCCAGCACTCGTCACGGGCAAAGACGTGATCAGCAGGATCCCCGAGACGAGCCTGGAAGGAGTCTCGGTCGCGGTTGACGCGCGTACCATCGAGGTACCAGGAATCGGGTTCCACCGCTATCTCAAGGCCGCCGTCACGTGCCTGCTGGAAATGCGGGCACAAGTCTGCCTATTAACGAACTTTCCTACGCAGGACTTCGAGCTACTCTTCCCTGCAGCAGAGTGGATCGGCTTCGGCAGCCGACGAAATATCATCTGGGACCAGTACGACCTCCCAAGATTGCTTCGCAAGAGACAGTTTGACCTGTATTGGGCGCCGACGAATAACGGAATCCCTTTCCTTCCCGTCAGGAAGACATGGATGATCTCCACGACGCACGACCTCGTGCCTCTACGTCTACCGAATTTATACCTGTATCGTCGCCCGGCGTTTGCCATTCCCTACCTGGTGTGGACAATTGCGGCGATGTTACGCAGCGATACCGTCCTCACGGTGTCCGACGCATCCGCGCAGGACATAAGGCGGATCTTCCGGCGCCGCTCGACCGTGATTTCTCCCGTCTTCGGGGACATTCTGAGCTCTGCGGCCACAGGACCGCTCCCGGAGGAGATCAGGGACAAGACCTACATCGTCTACAACGGTGGGCTCGACCCGAGGAAGAGCGTGCCTAACCTTTTGTCCGGCTTCGCGATTGCCACCGACCAGTGGCCAGATCTCTGCCTGGTATTGGTCGGCAACGGTTACGGCGTGTTCGACGCGCCAATAAAGAGCCTCGGCATTTCCGAGAAGGTCTTCCGCACGGGTTATGTGAGTGATGAAACGAGATCCGCAATCGTCAAGGCGGCTGCAGCTATGGCATATCCGTCCCTTTACGAGGGGTTCGGACTCCCGCTCTTGGAGGCATTCGCTGATGGGACGCCAGTGGTCACTGCCGCCAACAGCTCGATCACCGAGGTTGCCGGGAATGCCGCCGTCTATGTCGACCCTCGGGACCCGGTGTCGATCGCGAGGGGACTCGTTCAGATGCGAGACCCCGAAATTGTTGCGGACCTCCGCTCGAAAGGACGGAAACGACTTGCGAGCTTCGACCCGATCGTCTGGGGTGAGCGCCTGGCAGCCGAGCTCGCGACGGCCGCCCGGCGCCACGAAGAGCGGTCGTCAGGACGAGGCACCAGGTTGCTCGGTTGTTGAGCCAGTCCTCGTCCACCCGATCGATCGTCGACTCAGAAGCTTCGCGTAGGTCTCGAGGTGCAAGCGGGCCACGGTAGGCCAATCGGTCGCCTGGGCGTGCTGCTTCGCAGCGCGACTCATGTCTCGACGAACCCGGCCGGTCAGTCGAGCGGCCCGCTCGAGTGCTTCCAGGAGACCACCCTCAAAGGCGTCATAGCGCAGCGCAGCCTCATCGGGCACGTCGCTCAGAGACATCAGGTTCGGGATCAACACCGGTAGCCCGAACGACAGCGCGAGGAGAATCGACGAGCTGTTGGTGACTGCGCGGAACGGGAAAGCGGCAAAATCGGCAGCCTCGAGGTAGCCGGCCATCTCCTCATCGGGTATCCGGTCAAGTCGCACGATCGCCCGCGATCCGGCACGCCTTGCAAGCTCGGCAAGGGTCGCACGGTAGGCAGCGTCGCTGCAGGCGCCGGCCACGATCACCTTGACGGGGCTGGAGGGCGGCAGGCCTGCCGCCGCCTCCAAGAGCAGATCCGCCCCTTTGTAGCTCTCGATCTTGCCGATGAGGAGTACGGCAACGTCCTCTGCCACAAGACCGAGCTCGTCGCGCGCCGCCTTGCGCCCGAGTCTCGTCGGATACGGTTCGGCATAGGGACCGAACGGGATCACCGGTACCTCGGTCGCCCCGAGCTCGGCGAGCTTGCTCGCGCTTGCACGCGACAGGGCGATCACGGCATCCGCTCGACTTATGAGGTATTGACGCGCCCGGCGATCGTCGAAGAAGACCTGATCGTGCGGCAGCAGGTCGTGAGCGGTCCACACGATTCGATAGCCGAGGGCTCGAGCCGACCACAGGTAGAGCCAGAACCACCACTGCATGAGACGGCGAGCCATCGCCGCGCGAGAGGCCCACGGCAGCAAGAACTGGAACACCCAGTGGATGTGCAAGATGCGGTAACCGAGGAGCCGGTACCGCGCCAGCATGAGTGGAGCGACCAGCAGGTTGAACGTCTGCGATCCGCTTGGCCCTTCCAGGTAGCGGACCTCCGCTCCGGCGGCCGTGACGTGCTCGTAGAGGAAGCGTTGATAGGGGTTCTCGTCCTTCGGCGTCACGAGGACGCGGATCGGTGCACTCACTTGGAGAGCCCGACCACCTCTGCCAGGACGCCCGCGCCGAGGACGAGGTGATCGAGGAGAACGAGCAGTGGCGCGGCTTCGTGGCGCGCGCGCCAGAGTGGGACAAGGAGCAAGAGCGGATAGGCCCGGTACTTGATCGTCAAGGGCGTCCCAAGAAGGAACAAAGGGTAGACGACAGCGACCGGGTTGTCTCGGAAGGCCAGCTTGAGGCGTTGCGGGTGCTTGCGGAACAGCCGTGCCCAACCGACGCCGTAGGCGAAGGATCGCCTCATCTGACGACGCGCGTTCCCCCATTCGTGCTCGACAACGGCATCCTCGACCCAACGCAATCGGAACCCTGCGTCGTTCAGGCGCCACGTGAAGTCGATGTCCTCGCCGGCTGCGAACGACTCGTCGAAACCGTCGACCGCGTCGAACGCCTCACGTCGGAACGCGAGGTTGATCGTCGCCGCTGCGGAGACATAAGGCCCGCTCACACGGCCCCACGAGTAGGTCCCCGAGTAGATGTTCCGACCTCGCGCTTGTGCCGGCCCGCAGGTGACCGACTCCCCCTCATCGAAGATGGGCCCGAGAAGGCGGCTGAGCCAGTGCTCTCGCGGGATACAACCAGAATCGGTGAAGACGACTACGTCACCGCGCGCACAGGCGACTCCGATGTTGCGCTGATGAGCGATAGTTACCGACACGCCTTCAGGCTGCTCGTAGTCGTGCCACTCGACCCATGGATGAGCGAGGTGCACCCGATCAAGACGCCCCCGGGAGGCGTCTACGACTACGACCTCGTCGAGGAGGCCAGGAGTGAGCCTCTCGACTGCATCAAGAGTGTCCGCGAGGCCTGGCTCGTCCTTGCTGACGATGACCAAGGAGACCTTCATGATCCTGCAGAGTATCTCTGCTGCCGGACGCCGAGATGCGCTTGCCATCCCAGGCTGTGACCACCACACCCTCGTGCGACAGCTCGGGGGCCGTTCCCCGCCCTCAGCTCGCGACGGCTTCGAGCACCTTGGCGGCGTGGCCATCGGCGCGCACGTTGTACCAGGCGCGCTCGATCCTCCCGTCCGGACCCACGAGAAACGTCGACCGGATGACTCCCAGGGTCTTGCGCCCGTACAGCGTCTTCGGCCCAAAGGCGCCATAAAGCGCCATCACCTCATGGTCCGGGTCGCTCAAGAGGGCGATCTTCAGCCCGTACTTGGCCCGGAATTTCTGGTGCTTGGTGCCGCCGTCGGGCGAGATGCCTAGCACCTCGACGCCCAGGGCCTCGTACTCGTCGACGAGATCACTGAACTGACAGGCTTCTTTGGTGCACCCGGGCGTGTCGTCGGCCGGGTAGAAGTACACCACGACGCGGTGCCCCGCGAAGTCCCCTAGCGAGACGATCTCGCCGTCTTGATCGGGCAGGGAGAATGCGGGGGCGATGTCGCCTTCAGCCAGAGTTGTCATGGCGAACATGATCGCACGGAGCGCGATGAGCGTGAGGTGCTGTTTTGGCCGGTAGCCTTGACGGGGACAGCGAGGAAGTACATGACGACGGATACGGAGATCGGGACCACATTCGCGGATCTCGGCGTGGCGCCCGAGTTGGTCGAGGCGTTGGAAAGCCAAGGCATCAGGCGCCCATTTCCCGTTCAGGCACTCACGATCGAAGACGCCCTGGCCGGTCGTGACGTTTGCGGCAAGGCCAAGACGGGCTCGGGCAAGACGCTCGCGTTCGGCCTGCCCATGCTCATGCGCACGCCCCGCGCCAGTGCCGGCGCTCCCACGTCTCTCGTGCTCGTCCCCACGCGCGAGCTCGCGGTCCAGGTCGCGGAAGTACTCGAAACTCTCGCAAAGACAGTCGACCGACGGGTGCTCGTGGTTTACGGCGGCACCGACCTCGACCGCCAGGCCCGCCATCTGGCTGCCGGCACCGACGTCGTCGTCGCCACGCCGGGGCGGCTCATAGACCTCGCCGACCGAAAGGCGGTCCGGCTCAACAAGGTCTCGACCCTCGTCGTCGACGAGGCGGACCGCATGGCGGACATGGGCTTTCTCCCGCAGGTCGAGTGGTTGCTGCGGCGGATGCCCGTCGCCCGCCAGACGTTGCTGTTCTCGGCGACGCTCGACTCGGCCGTCGACCAGGTCGTCCGGCGGCATCTGCGGGACCCTGTCCTGCACGAGGTGCAAGCGAAGCAGGTCACAGTCGATGAGATGGAGCACCGTTTCTTGAAGGTGCACCAGCTCGACAAGGCCAAGGTTTGCGCCGCCATCGTCGGCGGGTCGACCAAGGCGTTGTGCTTTTGCCGTACGAAACGAGGCGCCGACCGTCTCGTCGCCGACCTGCGTCGCGAGGGAGTGCGCGCGGCGGCCATCCACGGCGACCTTCGCCAGGCCGCCCGCGAGAAAGCCCTCGAGGACTTCGCCTCCGGGAAGCTCCCGGCGCTGGTCGCCACCGATGTCGCGGCCCGGGGCCTCGACATCGACAAGGTCGACGTCGTGGTCCACTACGACCCGCCCGAAGACCACAAGGCCTACCTGCACCGGTCGGGGCGTACGGCTCGGGCCGGAGAGGGTGGCGTGGCAGTGACGCTCGTCCTTTGGGACCAGGAGCTCGCCATCGAGCGCCTCCAGCGACGTATCGGGCTGAGGCTCCCGATCGTGGAGGTGTTCTCGAACGACCCGCGGCTCGCCAAGCTCGCCGACTGGTCGCCTGAGCCGCTCGGGTCGTGACCGGCGACAGGCTTTATTTCCGCCAGCTGCTCGTCGGCAGCGACATCGCGAACCATGACCCGGTAGCTCGCCAGATGGTGAACCTCGTGTACCTCATCGGGGACCGTTCGAGCGGCGAGGCCGTCGCGGTCGATCCTGCCTACGCCCCGGGCGAGATCCTCAGCCTCCTCGAGGCCGACGGGATGCGCCTCACCGGCGTGCTCGCCACCCACTATCACCCCGATCACGTCGGCGGCGACCTCTTCGGCCATCCCATCGCGGGCATCGCCGAGCTCTTAGAGCAAGCCGCGGTGCCCGTTCACGCCCACGAGCACGAGGTCGGATGGATCGAACGCGCGACCGGGGTCGGGCGCGAGTATCTCGTGGCCCACGCGAGCGACGATGTCGTCCAGGTCGGCGAGATCGGGATCCGCCTCCTGCACACACCTGGCCATACTCCCGGAAGCCAGTGCTTCCTCGTCGATGGGCGCCTTGTGGCAGGCGACACGCTCTTCCTCCGAGGCTGCGGGCGGACCGATCTCCCAGGGAGTGATCCCGCCGCCATGTACGACAGCCTGGTCAACCGGCTCGCAAGGCTCCCCGACGACACCGTCGTCTATCCGGGCCACCTCTACTCGCCCGAGGCATCGGCCCCCCTGGGCGAGACCAAGCGCAAGAATCCCGTGCTGGCGCCCCGCAGCACCGAGGAGTGGCTCGCCCTGTTCGCTGGCTAGGCCTGTTCGCCGGCCAGCCCTGTTCGCTGGCTAGGCCTGTTCGCCGGCTAGGCCTGTTCGCTGGCTAGCCGCCGGAGCGGGGCCAAGAGGCGGGCCGGGCCGCCCGAGGGGTAGCCCCCGGACTGCTCAGGCAACCTCGCCAGGCACACCACCGTCAGCGACGACAGGAAGCGACGCCGACTTCCAGGCCTGCATCCCACCGGCGAGGTTGACCGCGGGCAACCCGCGCCCCACCAGAGCCTCCGCCGCCTGGCCCGAGCGGCCTCCGGACCGGCAGACCATGATGAGCTTGCGATCGCTAGGCAGCTCGCCGAGTCGCCCACCGAGCTCGCCGAGGGGGATGTGAAGCGCTTGGGGCGCACGGCCCACCTGCCACTCCTCCGGTTCTCGGACATCGATCAACAACGCGCCCTCTGCGAGCAGACGAGCGGCGGCGTCGGGTGCGATGTGTTCCACCGTCAAGACCTGTTCCATGGAGCTGAGACTTTAGCCGCGCGCCGTCCCAGCCCGGCTCGGCCCGCCCCGGCCGGGCGTTGAGTATTGCTAGTTAGTTACTAGTATTCTGTTTCAATGAGAAACTTCGGCGCGACCCGACAAGTCGCCTCCATGACGGTTGCGACATTCGATGCCGTTGGTCTCGGCGACCGCAGCTACCTCATCGGCGACGGCGAGGTGGGGGTGGTGGTCGATCCGCAGAGGGACCCGTTTCCTTACCTGCAGGAGGCGGAGAAGCTCGGGATCGCCATCACCGCCGTGCTCGAGACCCATATCCACAACGACTACGTGAGCGGCGGCCTGGCACTTGCGCGGGCGACCGGCGCCACCTACGCCATCCCCGCCGGTGAGCCGGTGTCGTTCCCCGACGAGCTGCGCGCTCTCGACGACGGGGACAGCTTCCTGGCCGGAAGTCTCGAGATCACTGCCATCGCCACCGCCGGCCATACGGACCACCATCTCGCCTACCTGGTCAAGCTCGCCGACACCGCGAAAGGCGGCGAGGGCGGGGGCCACGTCGTGTGCACAGGAGGCTCCCTCCTCGTCAATGCCACCGGCCGGACCGACCTTCTCGGCCTTCCCCTCGCCGAGGATCTCGCCCGTTCGCAGTGGCGTTCGGTACGGCGCCTCTTGGCGACGCTGCCGACCGACACCCGGGTCCTTCCCACGCACGGGTTCGGCAGCTTCTGCTCCGCGACGCCGACCGGTGGCGACGTCGACGCGGTGGCGACGATCGGCCAGCAGCTCGCGCGGAACCCGGCGGCGCTACTCGACGAGGAGGAGTTCGTCGCCACCCTGCTCGCCAACCTGCCGCCGATCCCGGCCTACTACCGCCATATGGCTCCGCTGAACCGCAAAGGCCCCCAGGCACCGTCGTTCGAGCCGGTCCCGGTGCTCGACGCGGCCGCCCTCGAAGGTGCCATCCGCGGCCCGGCCTGTGTCGTCGACCTCCGCCAGCGCCGTGTGTTCGCCGCCGCGCACCTTCGCGGCAGCTTGAACCTCGAGCTCGCCGCGAACCTGACGACCTACCTCGGCTGGATCGTGCCCTTCGAAAGCGAGCTCGTCTTGTTGGCCGAGGACGAGGCCGAGATAGCCGAGGCGCGCCGGCTCATCGCCCGCATCGGCCGTGACGACCTCTCCGGAGCGGCGCTCTGGGCAAGCGCCGTGCCGGCGCCGGGCGGCACGGCGGTAGCCGGCGGCGAGCGGCTGGGCAGCTACCCGGTGGCGAGCTTCTCCGATCTTGCGGGCGAATGGGCCGAGGGCGGCGAGTCTTCGAGGCTGCAGGTGCTCGACGTCCGTCACCCGCACGAGTGGCGGGCCGGCCATCTCCTCGGGGCCCGACACATCCCCTTGCAAGAGCTAGCGCACCGGCGGTCCGAGGTGCCGGCGACGGGACAGATCTGGGTGCACTGCGGCGCGGGCTTCCGCTCCGCGGCGGCGGCTTCGCTCCTGTCAGGCTGGGGCGCGTCGCCTGTGCTGATCGACGACGCCTGGGAGCACGCCGCCGCGGCTGGGCTCCCGATCGCGAAGAACTAGGCCTTGCGCCCGTAGTCCCAGCTGAGAGCCTCTCCGGCCTGGTGCATCGCCGGTGGGAACGCCACCAGTAGTCACGGGGCCACCGTAAGTGATATAACTTCCCGATGACCACTGGGACTACTCGTAGCGTGATCGCGCACCTTTACCGGCGCGCCGGCTTCGGGGCTACGCAAGACGAGATCGACGCCGCGGTGAAGCTCGGCTTCGACGGCGCCGTCGACCAGCTGCTAGCGGGGCTCAGCGCGAAGGACGCCGCCGGCGACGCCCTGCCGCTCCCACGGCTCACACCCCTTGCGCAGTCGGCCATCCCGGGCTTCACCTACAACGACTACGAGGAGTTCATCGCGCTCTCCACGTGGTGGATCGACCGGATGATCGTGACCGACACGCCTCTGCGGGAGAAGCTCACCCTGCTCATGCACGAGCAGTTCCCGACCTCGTACGCCAAGGTCGGCTATGCGGACCTCATGTACAACCAGAACCAGATCTTCCGGACCCTCGGCCCCGGTCCGTTCGACGTGCTCACCCAGGCGGTCTCCGCCGACCCGGCCATGCTCATCTGGCTCGACACCGGGACGGACCTCAAGGCGCATCCCAACGAGAACTTCGCCCGAGAGCTCATGGAGCGCTTCACGATGGGCATCGGCAATTACAGCGAGCAGGACGTGCGCGAGGCCGCCAGAGCCTTCACCGGCTGGAGCCTCGACTACTTCTCAGGCGAGTTCTTCTTCAACCCCTACGACCACGACAACCGTGAGAAGCGGTACCTGGGCCACACGGGGCGGTTCCAAGGCCAGGACATCATCAACATCGCCACGCACACGACCGCCTCATCGCGCTGGGTCGTCTCCCGGTTCTGGAGCTGGCTCGCCTACCCCGTGACCCCGGACGACCCTGTGGTCTTGGAGCTCGCGCCTGGCTACAAGAAGGACCTCAACATGACCAACCTCCTCGAGGCCATCTTGCGTCACCCCCGTTTCGTCTCGACCCAAGCGTTGAACGGCCTGATCAAACAGCCGATCGAGTTCCTCGTCGGCACGCTGCGCCTCCTTGGACTGACGACTCAGGCCTACGAGCAGGGCTCGCTCATCTATCTTTTGGCGAACCTCGGCCAACAGCCCTTCGTCCCGTTCAATGTCGGCGGCTGGGGCCAGAACCAGTACTGGCTCTCGACTTCGGCAAGCAACAGCCAGCTCGCCCTCGCCTGGGCCGTCGCCCAGTACGCGGACCTCGCCGAGGTCGCCGACCTGAAAGGCAACCCTGGTGCCCAGGTGGCCGCCGTCACGAAGATGCTCGCAGTCGAGGCCTGGTCCAACAGGACATACCAGGCGCTGTGGAAGCTGGCCGACAAGGGGAACCCGCAGGAGCTGCTGGTGCTGGCTCTCGTCTCGCCCGAATACCTCATGAACTGATCGGAGTCTTCATGTCGAGGTCGTTCACCAGACGCGACTTCCTATCCGGCAGCCTCGGCGTCGGTGCGGCGGGCGCGTTGCACACAGCGTTGGGACCGGTCCCCTCTCTGGCCCGGTCCGGCTCGGGCGCGAAAGCGCCCACAGCCGCCACGGCGGGGAAGGGGGCCGCCAGCAAGTCGCATAAATCGACGCCAGAGCGGACCCTCGTCCTGTGCACCTTGTACGGGGGCAACGACGGCCTCAACACCGTCGTCCCCTACGAGAGCTCCGCCTACAGGTCGCTGCGGGGCGGTGTCGCCATCGGCGAGGACCAGGCCCAGCCGATCGGGACGGTCGACAACTTCAAGCTCGGGCTGCACCCCGCGCTCGTCGGCATGAAGGGCCTCTGGGACGCCGGGCAGGTCGCCATCGTCCTGGGCGTCGGCTACCCCAACCCGAACTACAGCCACTTCCAGTCGATGGAGATCATGATGTCCGCCGACCCGACCGGCGACCTGCCCAGCGGCTGGATCGGACGTTGGCTGGACGCGAGCGGCGCCAGCCCGACCCGCGCCCTGTCGGTCGGCTCGCAGCTCCCCCAGGTGTTCGCCGGGATGAGCCAACAAGGTTCAACGCTCGCGGACTCGACCAACCCGGGGACCCAGCAGCCCGACGGGGACCCCTACTTCATCTCGTCGTTCTCCGAGTGCGAGCACACCTACCATCGCGAGCCCGGGCTCCAGGCTGCGATCGCCCAGACCGGCACGGACCTGCTCGTCGTCGGGGCCAAGGCCGCCTCGGCGCTCACCTCGCAGAAGCCTCCCAACGCGGTGAGCCCGAACGACCCGGGCGACATCGGCAACCAGCTCGACGTCGTCGCCGAGCTCATCAAGGCCGGGCTGCCGACCAAGGCCTACGGGGTGAGCGAGAGCAGCTTCGACACCCACGCCGGTGAGCTCGAGGCGCAAGCGGAGCTGCTCTCGCAGCTCGATGCCGGTGTCACGAACTTCATGGGCGCCTTCCCGAGCGGGTATCGGGGGCTCAGCCCGGTGATCGTGATGTTCAGCGAGTTCGGCCGGCGGCCCGAGTCGAACGCGAGCGGAGGCACCGACCACGGCTCGGCGAACATCGTCATCGTCGTCGGACCCTCCGTAAAGGGCGGCTTCTACGGCGACATGCAGAGCTTGACGAGGCTGGACGACCTCGGCAACTTCCGCTACACGACCGACATCCGGCGCGTCTACGCGACGGTGCTGGCTGAGATCATGGGCGTCGATCCGAAGGATTTCGTCGGTCCGTTCGCACCGTTGGGGTTTCTCGGCTGACGCGCCGGCAGAAACCCTCTCGCTGCCTGTTCAGGCCAGGCGGGCGATCGCGAGCGCCGTGGCGAACAGGACGGTGGACCATGCCAGCGCCCTCAGTGCGCCCTCGAGCGGGGCGAGCAGGTAGGCGCGGTCGATTCTGTCAACCTCGCCGCTCACAGCCGTGACGGTACCTTCGACGTGCTGGCTCCGGCGGCGCAGCGCTCTGGCCGGGGTGCTCAGGCGCCGCTGGGCGAGCGAGAGAGCGAAAGCACCGAGGGCTGCCAGCACAGGGGCCAAAGCCAGGGTCTCCGCCTGAGCCACATAGGCGGTAAGGACGGAGAAGGCGCCCCAGGCGGCCGCGAAACCGGCATCGTTGTGCACGATCCCTCCGAACAGCTCGGCGTTGTACGCGATCAGGACCAGCGGACCGACCACTATGAAGGGCACGAGCACCCAACCGGTTTTCGTCACACCGATCACGCCGAGGGCGACAGCAGCGGCGAGGCCGACCACTGCCGCGGTGAGGAGATAGCCGGAGCGCAACCGGGTCCGCAGCGGCCGTCCGTTCAGCTCGTCGAGGGCGTGGGCGGCGATCCCGACGGCGAAGAAGAAGCCCAACAGCGTCGCCACGAGACGAGTCGTGTTCACGAACGGGGCCAGGCAGGCGCCGATGACCACATAGGAGAGGTGCCACGCCGTGTACGGAGGATGCAGGAGAAGCCACCAGTCCCGCCACCCACCGCTGCCGGCGGCATAAAAGGCGGGTGCCACCCCGTCGGCGCTGGCTGGCAACCGGTCGGTGGTGCGTAGGGCAGCTTCACCGGTGGGCGGGACCCAGTCGGTGGTGGGTGGGGCAGCTTCACTGGTGGGCGGGACCCGGTCGGTGGTGGGTGGGGCAGCTTCACTGGTGGGCGGGACCCGGTCGGTGGTGAGTGGGGCAGCTTCACTGGTGGGCGGGGCAACCGCACCCTGGTCAGCCACCGGCTCGCCGGCCCCACATCACCAGTCCCCCACCAAGGCTCATCACCCTCGTGCCGACATCCTCGAAGCCGGCCTTGCGCCACGCGTCCACGGTCGAGGCTACGGGAAAGTCCCGATACAGCCTCGAGATGCTCGGCCCCAGGAAGCGTCCCACTCGGTACCATTCCAGACTGCCTGTGACGAGCCCTGCAACAGGCAGGACCAGGCGCGTGTAGCCCCACCACCATGCGCGCCAGAAAGCGTTCGGAGGCACCATGAACTCGAGGCTCGCCACGGCACCGCCGGGCCGCACGACGCGGGCGAGCTCGCCCAGCGTCGCCTGAGGGTCCTCCACGTAACGCAACAGGTACGTGAACGTGAGCGCGTCGAAGCTCGCGTCGGGAAACGGGAGCGCCTCGGCCCGGCCGTTCACGAGCTGTACACGCCTTGTCTGATGGGCCTGGGAGACGTTGCGCTGCCCGACACTGAGCATTTCCCGGGTGAGGTCGACGCCCACGACCTGCGCGCTCGTGCGGTCCGCCAGCTGGAGGGCCACGCCCGCGGTCCCCGACGCCACGTCAAGGACGCGCCGCGGAGAGGCGGGCACGATGCGGTCCACCATCGCCGCGCGCCAACGGGCGTTCTGCCCGAACGACAGCCATTCGGCCAAGCGGTCGTAGCGGCCCGGCAGGTCCGCGAAGAGGCGTTGCGCAAATCTGTTCCGGTCGCCGGCGATACGCGAGCTCATCAATCCCCCAACGTCGCCATGGCCCGTACCGTACCCCCTTGGTGGGCGTCAAAGGCGTGTAAGGCGGCGTCACGCGGGCGGCTCGGGGGCGATGCGGGCGAGGCGGAGCACGAACCGGCGGACGAAGCCCTCCGGATCGGGCCAGGGGAACCCCGGTGCGGATGACTTGAGGCTGACAGTCCCGTGCAGGGCGACCCAGATGGCGGTGCTGTCAGCCATCGCATCGGTGCTCGCCGACCGGCCGGCACTGATGCACGCTGCGAGCCCATCGACGAGAAGGGCAAAGCTCTCGGCACCGAACGCGAGCACAGGAGCGCCGTTCGGGGTGAAGACGACCGGCTTGCAGTAGTCGCTCCAAGTCTCGTCGCCGGCCAGCCGCCGCTCGGAGAACAGCACCCGATAGCGCGCCGGGCGTCGCAGGCCGAAGGCAACGTAAGCCTCACAGCCGGCAACAAGGCGCTCGACGGGATCGTCGCCAGCCTCCTCGCGCGCCTGTGAGATCGCCTGGGTGAGCTCGTCAAACACCCGGGCGACGACTGCCAGCATGATCGCCTCCCGGTCCGGGAAGTGGGCGTAGATGGACGGGGCGGCGATACCGACCTCGCGGGCCACCGCGCGAAGCGTCACCGCATCGTCGGTGCCTTCGCGCTCTATGAGCGCGAGAGCGCCGGAAACGATGTCCTCGGTCAAGCGAGCGCCCTGCCCGCGTGGATTGCGCTGCCGCTTGGGCCTAGCCCCGGAGGGCTGGCCATCCCTTCTGAACTCGGGGTTCGAGTCTGCTCGAAGATCTTCCACGATTCCTACTTTACATCCGTTAGCTAATCTATCTATGCTTACGATCGTAAGTCCACAAGCGTAAGCCTACCTGAGGGAAGTCACATGCCCGCCAAGACCAGCATCACCTCTGCCGCAAGCATCGATCCGCAACCGGCCGGTGGACTGCCGAGCACCCAGTGGCCGGAAGGTCATCCCCACCGCAAGCAGATCTTGCTCGTGCTCTGCCTCAGCCTGCTCGCCGGGGTCATAGACAACACGGTGCTCAACACGGCGCTCCCCACCCTTGCCAGGGTTCTGCACGCCGGCACGAGCTCGTTGCAGTGGATCGTGGACTCCTACACGCTGTGTTTCGCTGCTCTGCTGATCCCTGCCGGGGCGCTCGCCGACCATTTCGGCCGTCGCCTCTCGCTCATCTGCGGGCTGAGCGTCTTCGCCCTCGGCAGCCTGGCCGCGGCCTTCGCCCCGAACGCGGGCGTGCTGATCGCCGACAGGGTCGCGATGGGCTTCGGTGCGGCCTTCGTCATGCCGGCCACGCTCTCGATCCTGAATTCCGTCTTCCCGCCGCGTGAGCGGCCCCAGGCCATCGCGGCGTGGTCGGCGGTCGCCGGGGTCGGCGTCATCGTCGGCCCGACGCTGGGTGGCTTTCTGCTCTCGAACTTCTGGTGGGGAAGCGTGTTCCTGGTGAACGTCCCGATCGTCGCCGTGGCCCTCGCCGGCGTGCTCTGGGTCGTGCCCGAGACGGCCGATCCCGGGCGACGATCGCTCGACGTCGTGGGCACGCTGCTCGTCGGCGGTGCGCTCATAGCGATAGTGGACGCCATCATCGAAGCGCCGACCCGCGGCTGGACAGGGGGCGGCACCCTCGCCGAGGCGGCGGCCGGGCTGGCGGCGCTCGCGATCTTCGTCTTCTGGGAGCTTCGGGTCGAGCATCCGCTCATCGATATGCGGATCTTCTCCTCCCGGGCGTTCACGGCCGCTTCAGGCTCGATCACCGTGACCTTCTTCGCCCTGTTCGGCAGCCTTTTCGTCTTCACCCAGTACCTGCAGCTCGTGCACGGCTACAGCCCACTCTCGGCCGGGGTCAGGGCGCTCCCCTTCGCCTTTGCCACAGGGGCGGTCTCGCCCCTCTCGCCCATCTTGGCCAAGCGTCTCGGCAACAGGGCGGTCATCTCGGCGGGACTCGCGCTGATGGGCCTCGGCCTGCTCGACCTGTCAACTGCCAAGGTCACCACGGGCTATCCCGCCTTGGCGCTGGCGGTGGCGATCATGGGACTCGGCATGGGCCTCGTGGTGGCTCCGGCGAGCTCGACGATCATGACGACGGTGCCCGCTCATCAGGCAAGCACGGGGAGCGCTGTCAACGACACGATCCGCGAGGTCGGAGGGTCCCTCGGGGTCGCCATCGTCGGCAGCCTCGCCGCTGAGGTCTATCGCAACCGGCTCAGCACAAAGCTTGCAGCTCACCACGCGCCCGGCCTCGTGGTGCACCTAGCCACCGGTTCGCTCGCCGCCGCCGACGCTGTCGGCAAGAGCATCGGGGGCGTGCGCGGCGGAGAGATCGTGAGCGCGGCACACGATACCTTCACGACCGCCATGGCCCTCGGTGTTCGGGTTGCCGGCGCGGTCGCCCTCGCCGCCGCCCTCGCCACAGTCGTCGCCATCCCGCGATCGCAAGGCGCTCGCGCCGCCAAGCGCGTGCCCGCAGAGGTCGAGCTCGCCGCCGCAGGCTCGCCCGCCTGACGGCACCGACCGGGCGACCGGCTCCCGGGGCCCTGGCGCTCGGCCGGGTGCCGTTCCACGGTCCCTGCGATCGGAGGCGGAGTCGGACAAACTGAGGCAGTGACCGATCTCAGCCCGGCCGATCCCAGCCCGTCGACGGCCGAGATCGGCTTCCACTCGATCACCGAGGCTCGCCACCTGCTCGAGCGGGGTGCCACCACCTCGGTGCAGCTCGTAGAGACATTGCTGCGACGCATGACCGAGCTCGACACGGGCGGTACCAGGCTGCGGGCGACTATCGCCGTCTGCCCCGATGCGATCGAGGCCGCACACGCGTTGGACGCCGAGCGAACGCGGGGGGTGATCCGGGGTCCTCTCCACGGCATTCCCGTGCTCGTGAAGGACAACATCGACACCGCCGGCAAGGAGGGCACGACGGCCGGTTCGCTTGCGCTCGCCATGACCCGGCCGCTCAAAGACGCCGTCGTCGTGCAGCGGCTGCGGGCGGCCGGCATGATCGTCATGGCGAAGTCCAACCTCTCCGAATGGGCCAACTTCCGTGACAAGCGTTCCTCGAGCGGATGGAGCGCCGCCGGCGGCCAGTGCCTCAACCCCCACGCCCTGAACCGCTCACCGGGGGGCTCCAGCTCCGGCTCGGGTGCCGGGGTGGCCGCCGGGATGGCTCCTGTTGCAGTCGGTACCGAGACCGACGGGTCGATCCTGTGCCCTGCGGCGCTCAACGGCGTCGTCGGGATCAAGCCGACTGTAGGACTCACAAGCCGCACCGGGGTCGTCCCGGTCTCCTCGAGCCAGGACACGGTCGGACCGATCGCGAGATGCGTCGCCGATGCCGCCGCTCTTCTCGGGGTTCTAGCAGGCGGCCCGGCAGGTGCCGACCCGCTCGACGCGGCCACGCTGAACCGCCCCAGAGATCTGCCCAGTGATTACCTGAGTTATTGCGACGCCGGCGGGCTGTCGGGGACGCGTATCGGCGTCCCGCGCCAGGCGTACTTCGGCTACAGCACAAAGGCAGACGCGCTCGTCGAGGCTGCTCTGCGAGTCGCCCGAAAGGCGGGGGCGGTGATCGTCGATCCCGCGGACATCGCGACGGTCGAGGCCATATCGCAGAGCACCGACGAGACGACCGTGCTGCTCCACGAGTTCAAGACCGGCATTTCGGCCTACCTGGAGACAAGGCCGCCCGCACCCGGCCAGCCGCGCAACGTCGCGGAGATCGTCACGTTCAACGAAGAGCACGCCGACGACGAGCTCTGTCTCTTCGGGCAAGACGTCTTGATCGCCGCCAGCGCGGCCGGTGAACTCGATGATCCCGCTTACCTCGGGGCCAGAGCGCGCAATTGGCAAAGGGCACGCGAGGACGGCATCGACGCCGCGCTCGGGAAAGCCGATGCCGACGTGCTCGCCTTCCCGACCATGGGACCGGCGTGGTGCATCGACCATGTCAACGGAGACTCGCATACGCGGTCCTGCTACCAGGCCATCGCGGTCGCGGGCTACCCGGCGATCAGCCTCCCCGTCGGCAAGGCGAGCGGCCTCCCGGTAGGGCTTTGCCTCGTCGGGCCGGCCTGGAGCGAGCCCACGCTCATCCGGATCGCCTTTGCTCTCGAGCAGGCACTCGCGCTCGGAGATGATCTTCGGCCAGCCTGGCTCTCGCGAGTTTGAGGGCGGCGACCACCGGGGAGGGCACCAACCTCATCAGGTGCCCAGCGAGAAATCGCCGCCCGAGAACTCCCGCAGCCGCTCGACGAGCCGGTCCACGAAGTCGACCTGACCTTTCAGGAGCTTTCGTTTGGCTGTTGCCACCGTCATCCACGCCGCGCGATCGACCTCGGGCCAGGAACCCTTCCTGCCGGAGCGGGGCGGCCACTCCATCTCGAACTCGTTGCTGACGACGCTCTCGGTGTCGACGTCGCCTTCGACCGCCCATGCCCGGACCCTCTTCCCGTTCGGCTGCCGAAGCTCGCCCAGGTCGATCCTCGGCCCCGTCGGCGGTTCCTGGGCCAGTTCCTCCGCGAATTCCCTATTCGCCGCAGCTTCAGGATCCTCACCCGGCTCGTACTCCCCCTTGGCGATCGACCACGCGCCCTCGTCCTTGGCCGCCCAGAGCGGGCCGCCAGGATGCACGACGAGGACCTCGAGAACCCGGTCCTTGCTGAAGCGATAAGGCAGCAACCCTGCGCTTGGTACCGGCATCTTCCCCACCTTCCGGCCCGCGCCAGGATGCCTCGCGAATCGCGCCATTAGGACACGAGCTCGGAGCGATCGTAGAGTACGAACCGGCCCGGCTAGCCCCAGTCGTAGCTAGCCCCCGTAGCTCAGGGGACAGAGCAGCGGTTTCCTAAACCGCGTGTCGCAGGTTCGAGTCCTGCCGGGGGCGCAGGTAAAGTGATACTGTAGAGGTTGTAGATACGAGTTTCGACTACTTTCGGACTACAACCTCAGGAGTGACCGATGAACGGCACTAAGACCGAAGTCGCTCCGGGCACCTGGCGCTTGCGCGTCTACATCGGCCGCAACGCTAAGGGCTACCCCGTGCAGCGCAGCAAGACGATCCATGCCGGGGGCAAGAACCCGAAGCCCGGCGCCGGCATCCGCCTGGCCGAGCGCGAGCTGGCGAACATGATCGCCGAGGCGAACAAGGGCAACACCGCTTGCGGAACTGAGACGGTGGGCGATCTCCTCGACCTGTTCCTCGAGCACATGGAGTCCACCGACCGCTCGCCCAACACGCTCCGCGGTTACCGCCAGATCGCAAACACCGTCGTGCGACCCGAACTCGGCAAGATCAAGCTCAGTCGGCTCACGGCGCGCGACCTAGATCGCCTTTACGCCAAGCTCAAGGCGAAGGGCAACGCGCCTATGACGGTGCGTCACGCTCATACGTTCATCGGTTCCGCCTTGCACCAGGCCGAGCGATGGCAGCTCGTGGACCGCAACGTCTCGCGCCAGGCGACACCTCCGCCGGTTCACGCGGCAGAAGTCGTCGCCCCGAAGCCCGCCGAGGTGCAAAGGATCATCGAGGCGGCCGAGGCGATCGAACCGATGCTCGCTGCGCTGCTACTCACCGCCGCGCTAACGGGCGCTCGTCGTGGCGAACTCTGCGCGCTCCGCTGGGATGACCTCGACTGGCAGGCTGGGACGTTGCGAATCGCCCGGTCGGTCTACGAAGTGGTAGGCGGTGGCTGGGCCGAGAAGCCGACCAAGACTCACGCGACCCGACGCATCGGCCTCGATGAACTCGGACTCGCGATCCTGCAACGCCATCGGGCATCGGTCGATGCACTCGCCCTCGAGCTGGACGTGACGGTCGCCCCGGACGCGTTCATCTTCTCGCGCTCGCCCGCCGGCCTCGAGCCGATCCGGCCTGGTGTCGTGTCTAGGTTCACGAGCCGGGTCGCCAAGGCAGCCGGCGTCGGCACCCACCTTCACGCCTTGCGCCACTTCAGTGCTACGCAGGCCATCGCTGCCGGCTTCGATGCCGTCACGGTCGGCGCCCGTCTCGGGCACGCTGACCCGTCGATAACACTGCGCGTCTACAGCCACGCAGTCGAGCAAAGGGACCGGGAGCTTGCAGCCAGCCTCGGACGGACCTTGGCGCTGCCGAAGGGACGATCCGGGACCGAGACACATCCCGGAGGTATGGTCCGCGAAGAGGACGAACAAGGGTGACCAAGGACGACGACGCGGCGGACGCCTTCTTCGAGAAGCACGCCGTAGCAAAGGAAATCTGGCAGGCGAGGCCGTATGAGCGGTGGGAGCTTGGCGACCCCGGAAACATCGCGCGCCGCCACTTCGCCGACATGAATCGCAACCAGAGAGCGCATGTCAGCAAGGTCGTCAACACGGCCCCCGGCTGGGTGATTCGGCGTTATCCTCCACCGCTCCCCGACCTCCCCAAGATTTACCCCGAGCAGCGCCCGGACTGGCCGGTGCAAAGCCGCGAACCCAGAAGGCACTGGCACGGCAGCGGCGAACCTCCACCCGATCCCAAGTGGTATCGGGTGTTCACAGGCGATCCGGATGACCCTTACTCGTCCCTCTACGAACACATCCACCAGAAGAAGGACGACAGCGAGGACGAGACCAAGCCGAAGCACCCGGACGACAAGCTCGGCGCAGACGGTCGCAACTGTTCGCGCAATCAGCACCTCGGCACCAATACAGAGGAGATCCACACCCATTTCGATTTCGCCAAGTACGTCTTTCCGCCGGCGCCGAAGATGGAAGGGGGGTGGACCCATGACCACGACTGGGTGGAAGACGACAAGGGGCAACGGAAACCGCGAAAGTGGCAACCCAAGGCGGGGCAGAAGGGGATGACCCGCGACGAGGTCCGCAACGAGCACCTGGCGAACTACCACGACGACGGGATCGACAAGGTTGGGCTACATCCCCATCCTGGTCGTAAGGTCAAGGACCCGACCAACCCCATTGCATCCCGGCTGGACGTCCACCCGATGGCGATGCAAAAGATCAAGGAGAAGTCGATCGTCTACTTCGCCATCGAGGGTTGTATCAAGGCCGACGCGATCCTGACAGCCGGAGGCGCCGTCTTCAGTGTCCCGAGCGTGGGGCAGTGGGACTGTAAGGAACTTGAAGATTTCGCCCGTTATTACCTAGCGCGCAAGATCGTAGTCATCGTCCCGGACGCCGACTGGGAGACCAACCCCAACGTCTACACGCAGGCCTTTCTCTGTTCGAGCAGACTTCGCAGGTTCTACGTTCCCGAGGTGATCGTGGCCGCGCCGCCGCCGTACCGGCTTGGCAAGAAGACGAAAGGGGTCGACGACTTTCTCCACGAAGGTGGCCACCTTGAGGAGTTGATAGTTGTCGATTCGGTGCCGCCGGAGGAACTCCCGCCAGGGGTTCCCCAGATCAAAATAGGATCGCGTCACGTCTCTCCCCTCGGTTGCATCATAAGGGCACTCGAGCTAGAGCGCGGAAACATCAGAAAGGATCGATGGGAACGGGACGCGAAGCTGGCTGGGGCGCTTTCCGCCTACGCCGGAGAAGATGGCATCTTCGCTAGATCTTCTAGGTCCACGAAACTCGTGACATTGTGACAAGTTTTCCTGGACAGCGAAACGGCGAGGGTGGAAGATAGTTATGGACGTGCACCTTGTTTCGCCTGGGAATATCGACCTCTTGTGTCGCCCAGGGTCAGCTCAACAAGTGCGGGTCTGCGATATGTGGCGGCGCGCCGTCACTTGTTTATCGGCTTGTCAGTAGTTGTGCGCGGTTTATCGCGGGTTCACGAACTTGGGCAGTCCGCCCGAGGGACGGCTTTGCCGGCCCGACAAACTCAACGTGCACGCGGTCGCGACGGGAGGAGGCCGGGAGGGGGGGCCTGCCCCCCTCCCGCTAATGCCCCCGAGATGTTGATGAAGATATGGGGCATGAAACGCCAGGAGGTCTACCCCGCCCTCGAGGGGCTGAAAGAGATCAGAGCGATAGAGGCCTACGACGCCCGTGACGTGACCGAGTTTGCCAAGAAGCACAACATCGACACAGCCGCCGCCCTGGATCATCCCGACTTCGCGGGCGGCGAGGGAGATCTGCGAACGCATAGGAGCCACTTCAGTGGTCACGAGGAGTGGGTGGAGAAGCCGATCATCAAGCTCATTCCAGAGCTTCGGTCCAAGCGCCGTCAGGAAACCTTACTTGAGCGGATCACGTGGTACTCACCCACCGGCCAGGCGCACTTCCCGTCAGAGGTCTTCGAGGTATTAAACCCCAGGTCAGAGCCGAAGTCTGAATAGGGAGGAACCGGCTCGACCGGATCACCCCCAAACACGAAGCCCGGTCCACACGGACCGGGCTTTTTTCATGCCCAAGAAGGGGGGGCAACCTGATGACTGTTGCATTGCCCGCCGACGTTCGGCCGCTCGCTTGGGCCGCTGAGCAGCTCGGCATAGGCGAGAGCACCGCCTACCGACTCGCCCCGCTCGGCCAGATACCCGGCGCGTTCAAGGTTGGCGCGCAGTGGCGCGTAAGTGTCGTGAAGTTCACCCGCGCCGTCCACGGCACCGAAGTCGATCCGAGACCGTCGTGAGCCCGGACCTAGACCAGGCCCGGGCACTTCTCGACGCCGACCCGGACGTGCTCTGCCGGCTATGGCAGAAGGTCGACGCGTTGGCGAAGCATCGGAAGCTCGACCCCGAGCTACGGCGGAACATCCTTCGCGTCGCCGAGAAGGTCGAGCCGACACTCGTCGAGCAGCTCAAGATCGAACTCGACGAAGCCACACCGGCAGCGGTCCTCGAGGCTCACCCGGAACTGATCGAGGACCGTCCAGCCCTGGGCGCGTTCCCGCGCCGTGACAGCATCGAGGCTCCGACGGTCGACGAGTGGATTCGCGAAGACTCCCGCCGCCTTCGCGGCGTCGTGTTCGAGGCTTGCCGATTCTGCAAGGACGATCGACGCGTCGCTGAAGGCGCGCTCGGCCTGGCAGAAACACTCGGCCTCGACTTGCACCTCGCCGCCGACATCGTCGGCTACGCACTCCGCGACGCGCGGTATCCGCAGGCGGCTATCCGATGACGGCTATGCCAGCTCCCGAAATAGTCGACGAAGCGCTCGAGAAGGCCCGGCCGCGGCGGATGCTGGCTGAAGTAGTGAGCGCTCGCGTCACGCACCAGCAAGCCGCCAGGATCACGCCCAGCAAGCCGGAATGGCTCTGGACGGGTTGGCTACTGCTCCGCGCTCTGAACCTGCTCACCGGGCGACAGGGCTCCGGCAAATCGACGTTTGCCGCTCACATTGTCGCCGCACTTACGGCCGGCATCCCGCTACCGGGCGACATCGGCCGCGAGCCGATGACGTGCGCGGTGCTATCGCTCGAGGAGCCGCCGGATCGCGTCGTCGCACGCTTGCACGCTGCTGGCGCCGACCTCGAGCGCGTGGAAGTCCTCGGCGACGTCGAGGACCACGACGAGGACGGCAATCCCTACCGTCGCCGCTGGTCACTACCGCGCGACATTTCGATCCTTGGCAGGGTCATCGAGGAGCTTGCGATCCAACTCGTCGTCATCGACGGCCTCGGCTACTCGATCGTCGGGGACAGCCACAACTACGCCGTCGTAGGTTCGGCGCTCGCCGCGCTAGCTGGTGAAGCCGAGCGAACCGGCGCGGCGATCTTCGGACTAGTCCACCCGCCGAAAGGCGCGAGCGATCCTGTCACGGCGGCGATCGGCTCGACGGCATGGACAGCCATTCCCCGTATCTCGATCGTGCTCGGCATCGACCCGAACGACGACACGGGCGCGCGGCGCGTCGTGCGCGTGGCGAAGACGAACTACAAAGAGCCCGAGAACGGACTTCAGTTCATCATCGGCGACGATCCCGAGTTTGAGTGCGGCTACGTCGCCAACCTTTACAGGGACGACACCGCAGCCGAGGACATCGTCGCCGCGCCGGTCAGCCTCGAGGAAAAGGGCGCGCGGGCTGAAGCGCGCGACATTCTGCGGTCGCTGCTCGCCGATGGACCGATGGACGCTGCCGAGGTCATCAAGGCAAGCGGAATCAATGCCGCCTCGCTCAAGCGACCCCGCAAGGACATCGGAGTCATCGCCGAACCTCGGCGAAACGGGCTCGGTCGCGTCGTCGGCTGGACTTGGAGGCTGCCAGAAGACCAGAGGTACAACCCCTCATGGCTTACGGATTCTGGTTCCTCTGGTTCCTCTGGACACCACCAGGATAAACAGGCTGTCTCTGTACCAGAGGAACAAGCCAGGGAATCTGTCACCCTGGACTTCGGAGCGCTCTTGTGAGCCTCGACAACTTCGGCTTTGGCGATTGTCGAGCAAAGGTCGACAGCCAGCTCACGTCGCACTGCTCACAAGTCGCCGTCAATGCGAGCGGACTTTGTCGGTATCACGAGAAGCTCTACCTCGGGTTGACGGTCGGGTACGTACCGGAGTCGCTGTCGACGATCATTCGCAAGAGGACGAAGCCGTGAGCCGCTCTCACAGCCACGCCGGCAAAATCGGGCCGGAGCGGCGCCAGCACGTCTCACGGTCGCTCGCTCGGCAACAAGAGCCCAAGCCGCTGCCGAAGGTGACATGGAACGGGCCTGTTTCGTCGAGCGCGCCTGTCGTCAGCCTTCGGAGGTTGGGCGAACGCCTCATCGAAGTGGCCGACTTCTCCGGCGAGGCGATTTAGCGGCTTAACGGGAAAATCAGGGGGAGCGCCATCCATGCGGGTCTGGCCTGGCAAATGACGGCGAGATTCTGACCCGCGCACGCCGTCTACCAGGGCCAAAACGTTTCTCCCCGTCTCCGTGTAGCGGTTGCGCGATGTGGTGCATGACGTTACCCCGTGCCGCCAAAAGGATCTATATCTCACTTGCCGCGGCGGACCCGCATGGTCAACTTTTCCGTCTCTGGTGTCCAAACCTTCTGAACGTGGAGAGATAACCCAAATGACTGCCACCTGTACCTTCTGTGGCGTCGTGTTCGAGTTCTGGCACGGCCAGGGACCGCGGCGCCTTTACTGCTCGCCCCGTTGCCGCTACGCGGCCCGCGATGCCAAACGATTCCTGCCCATCGGGTCGACCGTGACGGCCGTATGCGCCAACTGTGGCCAGGCCTTCGCGTACGTCTCAACCACGAAACGCCGCAAGTTCTGTCTGGATTGCAGACCAAGAAAGGAAGCACTGAAGTGACCGACACAACCGAAACCCCCGACTTGGCCGAATGCCTCGCCGTCAGCGCCGATGACCCGCTTGAGGCGCTGCTCATCCGACGCGCCGTCGAGTGGCTGTCCTCCGGCGGTCACTACGGACTCAAGCCGCCGGGAGTTGGCGAAATCCTCGAGGCCGCATTCTTGCAGGCTGTCTCGCACTTTGGAGACGTGAGCTGGTACGACCCCTCCCTGCACTGGGATGAAGTCGAGCTCAAGGTCCGAGAGATCCTGTCCGAGTTCGTCACTGGCGAAGGGGACGACTTCGATGCCTAACCCCGACGAAGACACCGTCCGCCGCCTCGATCGCCTCGAGGAAGGCCTCGAATGCCTCACCCAGCTCCAAGCCAACGGCACCAACATCGGTCGCCTTCGCCGCAGCATCGGCGACCTCGCCGCCGCCTCCAACAGGCTTGTCGACCTAGTCATCGAGGCCCAACGTGAGCGCGCCGCGCGCCGCGAGACGCGCCCCCTCGTAGGAAGTGAGAAGCGCTAATGCCCGTCCTCACTGATGAACAGGCCGCCTCGTTACTCGAAGCCGACCGCCTGGGCGCCCTCGAGGCCGAAGTCGCCGCGTTGCGCCGTGCCAAGCAAGCCGAGCAAACCGCGGCCAACCAGCCGCCTGGGCCGGCGGCAAAGCCGCGAACGCAGTTCGCCTCAGAGCTCGACCGGCTGCAAGAAGAGAAGCGCCTCGCCCGGCTGAAGGCCAATGAGGAAGCCGCAGAGGCCGCACAAAAGCAAGCCAAACGTGACGCCCCGTTATTGGCGAAGCGCAACGCCGAACTGGCCAAGCTCGAGGAGCAGGAAGCCACGCTCCGGGTCGAAGCCGCCAAGCTCGAGAAGCTGGCGAACGCCGTGCGGGCCGAACGGTTCGCCTTGGCGGGAAAGGCGCTCAGATGACCGCAAAGATCCATGGTTACGCGTCGATCTTCAATCACCCCTACGAAATCGGCGCCGGCAAAAAAGAGGTCGTTCTGCCTGGGGCATTCAAAAGGACCCTCAGTGAAGGCCCCGACGTCCAATTGCTCATCGGCCACACGGGGATTCCGCTTTCGAGAACGAAGGCCGGGACTCTGAGCCTCGAGGAGGACAACCGAGGGCTCAAGTTCGAGGCGACCGTCGATGAGACTCGGGGCGATGTCTCTGATCTGCTCAAGGCCATGTCGGCTGGGGCCTTGGACGCCGCAAGCTTTGCGTTCCGCTGTACGGCCGACTCGTGGAACGAGGATTTCAGCCTCAGGACCGTGAAGTCGGTCAGCATACACAGAGGTGATATCGCGATCTGCGCCCAAGGTGCGAACGAGCTGGCCTGGAGCGCAGTCGGTCCCGCCGATCTTGCCTCCCGCCGTGCCGCCGCCGAGGCTATCGGAAAGAACATGCGAGGTTCCGTCCCGTTCGAGGCCTTTGCAGTCGAGCACGTCCCCGGCCCTGAGCGCCGCGCATTAGGCGAAGTGGGCTTTATCACCGTCGATCTTGAGCCGCTGTTCGGCCGGGCGTCCACGCGTGCCCGAACGGCTCTCACTACCCGCGCCGCCTTGGCGCTGCCGCTCACGAAGCACTGGCAGCCTTGCAAGCGCTGCGGGAAGACTGGCAAGGTCGACCTCGGCGGCAAGGTTCGCGTCACGTGCCCAAACTGCCGAGGCACCGGCGCGCTGCGGGTATCGGTCGATGCGCCCCACGCGAGCACTACGGCCGATGGCAGCTCCCGAGCCCGCCGGGTCAACGAGCACGCCCGTTTGATGGCCATCGGGATCAAAGTCGGCAGCCTGCGTGGCACCAACGATGGGGTCGATGTCGCGTGTGATCTGTGCTCGGGAACCGGCCGTATCCGGGCGGGAAAGGTGACATGCCCCGCTTGTAATGGCACTGGAAAAGCCCCGCCCCCAGATGACGACGGCACCGCTAAGAACGCCACCTCGGCCTTATCGACCGCCTCGATCGCCGCGGGCCTCGAGTCCCGTAGCACCCCGATCAAGTCGGACGGCGGCGCCGGCCTCACAGTGAGCCCGTGCCCTAAGTGCAAGGGGAAAGGCCGCCTTCCGCTACCGGGCGGCGGGAAGGCTCGCTGCCCGCGCTGCCACGGCTCGGGCGCCGACGTGGCGGGCAAGCTCGACCCGACAAAAACGACGACCCCTAGCCCCGTGGCCCGTTCGACCGCGTCGCTGCTTGGCCTCGATCGGCGAAGCGACTACAGCCAAGCCGAACTAAAGGCGCTCTGGCTGAAGGGCGCGGCCTACAAGGACCCCGAAGACGGGCATTTCTGCTTCCCGACCTCGACCACGGCCGAGTTTCAAAAGGCCTGCAAGATGGTCCAGCTCACCGGCCCGGAGGGTAAGGCGCGTGAGTCCGTGCGCCGCTACCTCATCGCCCGGGCGAAGGCGATGGGCACGGCGAACTTGCTACCCGAAAACTGGAACTCGGACGGCACGATCGCATCTTCGAGGGCCTTCCACTACTAAAAGCCCCCAGGTTCGCACCGGGCGTGTGCTGGGGAGCAAGAGCGCCCGGTGTCGCCGCCGCCGTGGTTTCTCCTTTTCCCGCGGCGGCGGCACGACGCGAGAAGGCCTCCAGCCGAAGCCAGGGCGCTCTCGTAGAACTGTGTGTTTTAGGTTTCGCCAGGCAGCTTGGCTATGCGCACCCTTACCGGACCGGAATGATCGAAGCGGCCGTATCCGTTGGCTGCGCATGGCGCTAGAACGATTCCAGCCTCCGAGATGAGTTCGACTGTCGCCCTCGTCAGCCGACGAACTGGAATGCTGCTCCGCTTAGGACTTCGCTCCGGTCGAAGCCTTGCCGTTGGCGCCGCAAACGCCTGGTGGGCAGTCGACGCCTGGTGGGCAAGTCCCGTTGCATACGACGTCCGGGACGCAGACGTAGTTGCCGAGCACAGTGCCTCCTTGCCCGGGCTCTCCCGTGCAGCAGGTACCGACCAGACACACGTAGCCCGGCGGGCAGGTGTTCGTCGCGCTGCATGCGTTCAGGCTGCTGCAGCAGATGCTGACGCCGCAGAAGCCGCTGCCATTCGCGCTGGTGAAGCAAAAACAACCCTCACCGCCCGGACACGACGTCGTGATGACACCGGAGCCGCAGGTCGCTCCGGCGCAGGCAGGATTGGATTGACCTGCTGCCCGGGAGAGAAAGCTGTCGATGACGGGCGCCACCCACACCGTTCCGCCGACGACGGCGCCCGCTTTCATGACTTTGCGGCGCGAAATTCGCGATGTACCGATCTCCTCGATGATGGACTCCTCGGTCACCGATGCCCCCTTTCAGGCCGAAGCTCGTGCACGCGCGTCGGCCCAGGTCGGACGATAGACCTCCGCTGGTGGCAGGAAGTACGTCATTTGAGTGAAGATCAATGATGCAGCTGACGGCATCTCGGACTACTACCAAACGGAGACCGCATCAGCTTGACGCAGGCGGACCTAAGACTCTCTACACCTCCACCCCCATTAGCTACCGCCGTCGTAACTCCCTAAGCGCCCGCACGAGCTGCCCGAGGATCGCGAGCGCCCGTTCACGACTGAGCCCGCTCGGCGACTTCGGCGGGAGCATCGCGATCGACCGTCGCAGGACTTCGGCCCTCTTCCGGCGACAGGTTGGCCACGGCTCTAACCGTAGCGAACACCTGTTCGATACGCTAGGAGCTGAAGGGCCGCACCTACACCATTGCCCTGCCTGTTTCAGGGTCGCAGAAACGATCTGCGACCTGGACTTTCGCGCACTGTGCCTAGCTGGCGCGTTCCTTTGCGATCGCATCGGTGAAGGCCTCGAGTTTCCTCGCCTCGCCTTGGACGTACGGATTGACGCTCTTTGCAAAGGCACCATGGGTCACTTGGAACGCACCAAGAAACGAGCACACGGCATCCTCTAGGCGGTCGATCCGTTCCTCTTGACTCAGCGTGCTTGCCCATTGGGGGCCTCCTTGTCGGACCTGCTCGCACGCTACGCCCCAACGACAGAAAGGTGCTCATGGACCACGACCTCACCGCCGCCATGATGTGGCCCGGCGACGCTCCCGACGTCTCACTCCTGCGCCCACGCTGGCAACGGAGGGCCGCCTGCAGAGGCCGGGGGACGGAGCTGTGGTTCGCCCCGAACGATGAGGCGCTCGGAGCCGCTAGGGCCGCATGCGAGGGCTGCCCGGTACGGCGGGAGTGCCTGAGCTACGCCCTCGCCTCGCCCGAGCTGGTCGGGATCTGGGCGGGGACGCACGAGCGGGAACGGCGGCGGATGAGGCGGCAGAGCGCGTGACTGAACCTCTGCGCATAGCTTCCAGCATCACGTCTGGGACGTTGGTGCTACAAGCGCGTAAGACGGTTCCTTGTATTGCGTTACCTGCAGGCTCACGGCCTCCCACAGAGGCCCGATCATGTCTTTGTACGAGATGGGCCTTCCCCGCGTCTCGATTGCATGGATCGCGTCCTTGTGGGGATCAGACACAGTCCGCACACCTTGGGTGAACGTCACTTGCCCGGCCCCGCAGAGCGCATGATCGAGCGCGCCCTCCGAACCCAGCGCAACGAGCGCCTCAAGAACTCTCTCCGCGCTCGTCAGCGAGTCGTTCCATTCTGCCTGCGACGGATGGCTTTCCGCGAGTCGTAGGACGATGATCTCAGCAGCGCTTTGGTCGCGCACCGCGTCTGGAATCGTGTACGCCTTCCGCACCGCTTTCCACCACGGCCCTTTCCAACCTGTCGCATCAATAGCCATTGGAGCCTCCTGCGTGTCGTGAACTCACGCGAAGCTTGGCACGCTAGCGAGTCTCTGGCCGCGACCACAACGCGACTACAAGTCCCGGCCGACCTCCGAGCGTCGCCGCAACTCTCAGCGCCCGCACGAGCTGACCGAGGATCGGAAGAGCCTTCTGCCGACTGGCTTCGAGAGGTTCCCGAGCCCCGGTAGAGCTGCCGCAGGAGTTGGGGGCCTCCTGTTACCAATCGGTTCGGTTTGCCTAGGCCGCCCGTATCGACGATGAACCGCGGCCCGGAGGATCCTCACCACACGGCGGAGCGCAAAAGCTGACAGAATATCCCTTCACCCCACAGCAGTTGCTCGAGCTCAGAACACAGGCCCAGCCAGATGGGCACTGCGACGAAGCTGTGCACGTCGTTGCGCTTGCGCAGTCGAAGCTAGCGCCGCAGAAGAAGCCTCCCTCCACGGGCACGTAACACGCGCAGTTAGAATTCCCGTTGCACCCGCCTTTGTCGTTGCCTAAGCATGTGTAGGCGACGGTGCAGGTCGAGCTCTGGGCTGCTGCCCGGCTGACGAAGCTGTCGATGACAGGCGCCACCCACACCGTTCCGCCGACGACGGCGCCCGCCTTGATGACGCCGCGGCGCGAAATTCGCGACGTACCGATCTCCTCGATGATGGACTCCTCGGTCACCAATGCCCCTTTCAGGCCGAAGCTCGTGCATGCACGTCGATCCCAGGTCGGACGATAGGCCTCCGCTGGTAGCACGGAAATACGTCATCTGCATGAGAATCCATGATGCGCGGCTGGCGGCATCTCGGACTACCACCAAACGGAGACCGCATCAGCTCGACGCAGGCGGACCTCAGGCTTGGTACGCCTCCAGCCATGGGCTACCGCCGCCGCAGCTCCCTCAGCGCCCGCACGAGCTGACCGAGGATCGCGTGCGCCCGCTCACGGCTGAGGCCGCTGACCACCAACTACGAGCAACCCGCAGCCGACGATCACTAACGGGTCGGTGACGTGGGCGCTGGTCACTTACAACGACGAATGAGTTCCTCAGAGAAAGCGCAGGTCACAGATAGGGAAACCAACAGAGATGGGTTAACCGACACCAGGGACGAGGTGAACCTCGAAAGTGGCCGCGTTGTTCTTGATGAAGGTGATGGCCCTTTGGGCGTTGACTTGATCAACGAAGGCATTCGAGGTTGCGATGGTCCTCCCCTGATTGTCTTTGAGTGTCCATCGAACTTGTGTAGAGCGAAACACTTTCCACAGTTCAAAACGCCACTTGGGCACTTGCTCAGCCATTATCGCCTCCCGTTGGTCGGTCGTAAGCGAAGGCTATCGCGAGGGCTGGAGGCAATCCGTTGTGCTGACGGTGCTCTGATGATGAGCGAAGTCGGCCAACAGCCTCCCAAGTTGCAGGACAGCTACTACCGCCGCCGTAATTCCCTCAGCGTCCGCACGAGCTGACCGAGGATCGCGAGCGCCCGCTCACG
>Ga0187864_10000519_pt1 | contig 42167 bp, 46 predicted proteins | sample June2016WEW_11_4_FD_132985 | JGI IMG/M metagenome (GOLD analysis project Ga0187864, IMG submission 132985) | Peatland microbial communities from SPRUCE experiment site at the Marcell Experimental Forest, Minnesota, USA - June2016WEW_11_40 | ecosystem: Environmental > Terrestrial > Soil >...
CATCGCGCAAAAAGCGCGCGATTCGCACTTTCCCACAGCCGCGACGACGGCGGGTTTAGGGTTACATTTCCAATGTCTCGACGAGCGGCCCCAAGGTTACATTCTTAAATGGCTTGACGCGGGCACGAGCAGGTATACTGTCTTCAGTATCGAGAGCGGGCCGCACATGCTGCGGTTCCAGCAACCGAGCGGAACATCTGCCACGGTGCTAAGCCGACTAAGTCGGGATACGGCCTGAGGAGGCAAAAATGAAAACCATAAAGAAATGTACGTATGCACCGGGCGGGCGTGAAGCTGAGCGTAAATTCCTCGCTCAAGTTGACGCTGAGTTGTCTTTTGAAAACACGAAGACTAAGACCCACTGGCCGCAGCAGGGCGACGAGGGCCGCACAATTTGCAAACGCAACATAAAGGATGTACGCCTCGCCAAGCCGGGTAGCGGGGCGACTTGCGAAAACTGCAAACCATTCAATTTCCTCAACACACCCGAGGAGTTACAGCATTTTGAAGAAGTCAAGAAGTGGTCTGCGAAGCTTCCCAAAGTTGGCGACCTCATCACGGAACAGATCGATGTGCTGGATGCCGAGGGCCAGCCCAGCGGGAAAACTGTAACGAAACAGTTTGAGATTGTGATGGCCGACACCGTGGATGAAGCCATCGGCTTTGACAACATCGTCAAACGGCCCACGGTCGGGCAGCGGCAGATGTTGGGCTGGAAGACCGGAGACATCGTGCTCAAATTTCATGTACGTGAAATCAAGGAGGCAAAATGAAAAACACAAAAACCTTCAACGACGAATCAGAGTTTCAAAAATTCTCCCGCGAATGGAATGAAGAGGTCATCGTGCTCGATTGCGGGTGTGAGGGCACGAGGGGCTACGCCTGTGCTGTTAGCTGCAACAACTGCGGCAATATGGCCTGCCCTGAGTGTGATGACAACGTGCAGGGTGTATGCCAAAGCTGCCGTGACGCTGAGGCTGACAGCCAACTATGACACCTACACACAGCTACGACCTGCCCTTGGAGCGGGCAATCGTCCTCGCTCTGTACGAACGACAGATGTCCACCAGCGAGTTACGTAAACGGTTTGGGTGTCGTGTCAGAGGGGCAATTCAGGGTCTCGTGAGATACGGCAGCGTCGAAAAAGTCGGTGACAGGTTCGTGCGTACTGCGATTACGTCTGGCAATGACCTGTATGAAAATGTCTGGAGCCTCACCGATGGCGGGATGATTCGTGCCGATAAGTTGCAGCGAAGATAGCCCGGCTCAGAATACCGAGTCGCAACCAATAACGAAGTTCAACAACCCCTCGGGGAGAAGGAGCAAATTGTATGGCGAAGCAAAAGGAGCAAGTAGTTGAATTGAAGCGGTTGGACATTCAGAAAATCACACTGACGCTCGTCGGCGACAGCCCTCTCATCATGCACAAATGGTCTGAGAAGGCGAAGAAAGAAATGCTCGACAAGCAGATGAAGAAAGCCAAAACCGCGAAGGCAGCCAAGGACCCGGAGCAAGATTACAAGGATTCCTTGTACGAGTATCCGGGCGGCGGGTATGGTTTTCCCACCATCGGCATCAAGGCCGCAGCAGTCAATGCCGCCGCACAGTGCGACATGTTCAAGACTGATGCTCGTGCCACATTCCACATTGACGGTGAATTGGTGAAGATCGACGGTGAGCCGGAGCCCCGTGAAGATATGGTTCGCGTCGGCATGGGCACCGCCGATATTCGCTATCGCGGCGAATTCAAAAATTGGAGCACCACCTTCACCATACGGTACAACGCCAGTGTCCTGTCCGCTGAGCAGATCGTGAATCTGTTTAATGCGGCTGGTTTCGGCGTTGGCATCGGCGAATGGCGTCCGCAAAAGAGCGGCTCCTACGGTCGTTTCCACGTGGCAACTGGTGCGGAAGCAAAAGCAGCCACAGCGTAAAAGGCACGGTGTCTGGCTAACGGGGCGGTGAGAGCCGCCCCGATCAGACTGCATGGCAGGCGAGGCTGGGTGGGGTTTGGTGTGGCATGGTGCGGTGCGGCTGGTTGAGGCTGGGCATGGCAAGGTTTGGCAGGCGGGGTGGGGCGAGGCGAGGCCCGGTCTGGCTGGGCACGGCAAGGTGCGGCTTGGCTTGGCTTGGCATGGCAGGCGGGGTTAGGCATGGTGTGGACGGGCGGGGTTTGGTTTGGCAAGGCGAGGTGCGGTGCGGCATGGCAGGCGTGGTGGGGTATGGCACGGTACGGCATGGCAAGATAGGGCTTGGCTTGGCATGGCAGGCAAGGTTAGGTGGGGTGAGGTCAGGTTGGGCTCGGCTTGGCATGGCTTGGCAAGGTTTGGCAGGCATGGCATGGTTCGGTGTGGTTAGGTTAGGTTGGCAGGGCAAGGCTGGGCAGGCAGGGTAAGGTCAGGCGTGTCAAGACAAGGTTAGGTCGGGTTTGGTTCGGCTTGGCAGGCAAGGTATGGAGGGAAGTACCGAGTAGAAACACTAACGTTCACAACAGGATTTCAGGAGGAACTTATGGTTTACAAGTTTAAGTCAGCAGCACAGTTGTCGCATCTCGATGCTCAAGCTTGCGGTAAGAGGCTTGAACAAATCGAAAAGAAGTCCGGGGCAATTACTCCGGTAGCGGTGGTGAACGATGCACGCAGCAAAGCTTCACCATTACATGACGCCTTCACTTGGGACGACAAGGAAGCGGCGGAAGCCCATCGGTTGAACGAGGCCCGGTATTTGCTTCGTAACATCGTTGTGGTCACGAGCGAACCGGAAGATAAAGAACCCACCGTTATCCGGGCCTTCATTTCGGTACCAAACGCAGCATCAGACGACGTGGACGTGGAGGAGCCAACTAAGGGCTCGTCTTACATCAACGTTACGGATGCACTGAGCGACCCCAAGCTGCGGGCCGTGGTGCTCAAGAGGGCGTATGACGAACTTCTTGCATGGAAGTGTCGGTACGAGGCCCTTGAAGAGTTCGCCGGAGTTCGCAAGGCAATCGCTTCGGTGAAATTCAAGGCAAAGGCAGCGGCGTAGCATCTCCCAAAAAAACTTAACCGTCGATTGAGGGCTTCATGCTATGTTGGGAAAGTAAGCGGCGATCCGGTATTAGTAAGTGTTCGGGGTCGCGTCCGATCAGGTAGTTGCTTTGGGGGGCACGGTCCTCATCCCGTGCCCCGCAGAGATGAGGAAGCAATGAAGAAGAAGTTAAGTTGGGAATATCCCGAAGACCTTACACCCGCACCGTGGGAACGCGAAGCCGATGCGTACACGGATAGCGGCACCAGCCCACCCGAGGATGAAGCTTACGCCCGAGTCTCGGACCCGGCGACAAGCCACGCAGCCGCAGCATCGGTAAGCACTAACGCTTACGAACAAACCGTTCTCGATACCCTCCGGCAATATCCTGACAGCACCATCCTCGAAGTCCAGCAAATCACTGGCATCGACATGCAGACGATCAGCCCTCGCTTCGCACCGCTGCGACGCAAAGGCATGATTGTGCCCACGGGCAAAAAGAAAAATGTAACGGGGAAGGCTGCTCTCACATGGCGGGTGGTCGAACGCAAAAGTGCGGTGCAGATCGCAGTGGAGGCATTAAGTGGCTAAGAAACATCACGTCTCACTCACAACAACACAAGGGTTGGTTGCCCTAAGCATTTATCAAGTTGAATCGATACTCTTGCGGCCTGATGGCGTCATCATCATAGAAACCCGGACCTGCAAGACTCACGAATTGCTGCCGCCGAAAGGGGACCCGAAGGAGAGGTTTACCCGGTTGTGCAGTCTTGTGTACGGACAGGAAGACAATGGCTAAGCAGAACAAACTGACTTGGGTGCCGCCGTATATGCCGCTCATCTGGCAAGACTGGATGAGTAGTGCCGACATCCGCAGTATGACCATGGCTCAGCGGGGCATCTACATCAGCATACTACTCCACCAATGGATTTACGACGGCGTCCCCCGCGACGCTTGGCAACTCTCAAAAGACATCAATGCGAAATATGACACCGTCAAACGCTTCCTCCAAACTTACCCCCATTTGTTTGTCTGTCGGGAGTGTGGTGGGAGTTGGACGGGAGCAGTGGGGGAGTGCTGCGGGAGTAGTGGGGGAGTAGTGGTGGAGAACATTAAACTCAGAAATCTCAGAAAAGAAGCGATTTCCGACACTCCCCTCGGGACAAATAAAACAAAAGCAACTGAAGTTAAGGTAATACAACAGCAGCAAAAGCAGCCGTCGCAGGGTAAGAGGCGGAATGATGCTTTTTCTGAGGGAAGAGAGAGGGTTGTCCTCAGTGTAGGTGGGGTTACTACTCGCGACGCCGACGCCCCGGCCCCGATCAAGGAAGAGTTGATCGCCGGGTACACACGGGCCGAACTTGAGGCCCGCCGTGACCTTCATCTCGCAGCCGGATTTGGCTATCACTTCGATGAGGTTACTCGCGATCCGCAGTGCATCTATCGCGAGGCGTTCATCGAGAAAACCAACTTCATGACGAGCCCTGTGCCGAAAAAGAAAAAGTCAACCGAAGGCGGCAGCCGTGCGGATTCAGAGTACCGGGACCTGACAAAATACTCCGCTTTCGATTGTTGTGATTGTCATACCCCTCTGCCCATAGGCGACTGGCCTCACCCCCGATGTCAGGCGTGTATTGACAGATGTAATCAGGAGGCCGCAAATGAGACTAACAATTGAACTGTTCTATGACTCGATCAAGGCTGATTTTGTTGTCAGCCCCAATTGTCCACTGCCGTTGAATGTGCAGCGGCGGGTTATCGCTGAACTGAAAAAGGCTATGGCCGAGGAGGGCCGGGACCTCACCGAGTTTCTGAACCTCCACACTCACAACGCATACGCACGGGAACTCAGACAGAAATGAGCACTCATTACTGTGAGTACGGTGAATGCGGCAGGCCCGCCCCGTTCAAGGTCAAGACTGGCGGACCTATCTTCGGTCGCAAAGAGATTTGGGTTTGTGCCGATCACTACGACCTGATCGAGCACGTGAAGGAAGAATTCATTCGTCCGGTCATGACGCCGGGCGGCAAGCTGGTCAAAAGTTTCACGGTAACAATACCGTGATTTGTAACAAATCAAATAGTCGCGAGACGTTAAAGTGCAAGAGGTAAGTATGGCAAAAGTCGTAGCAGCAAAAGCAGCATTACCGAGTGAGGTGAAGAAGTACAGCGTGGAAGTTGCATTCCTCACCCCACTCCTCGGCACAGCACCGGAGAACCCGGCACTGTATGGCGATTTTATCATCGGCAAAGCCCTCGACGCGAGGTTGAAGAAGGCCAAGACCGAGGAAGACAAAGAAGCGGTTGAGCAAATCCGCAAGGCAATGTTGGACCGGGAAATCAGTATGTTGCCCGGCAACGCCAACAGCGAACTGCTCGAATCGCAGGAGAAATCCGTGCAGGATGTTCTCAAGGAAGCGGCTGAGGAAGGTGCGGAAGTCGTGAAGGGCCGCACGGTATTTCGTCGCCTCAAAGGTCAAGGCGGTGGTCCCGGCATGCTTGGTTATCAATGGCGTGGTTATCTCAAGGAAGCTGCGGTCACGCACAGCGACATTCCGCAGCCGGAATCGAAGATCGACAAGTTTTGCTGGATCGGCGAAATCGGCATCCCGATTCTTCGCAACGGCAAACCGTTACGGGATGTTGACGGCGAATTCTCACGCCCGCTTCGCACCAAAGATCAGCGGACTGGCGTATCCCGCGTCTGCATCGCAACCAGCGAATTTATCAATCCGTTCCCGGTTACCGGATGTAAGTTCACGGTGTTTGTCATGCCGAAGGGATTCTCGACGGCGTACTCTGGCGGGAAGTTTTCCGCCGACGACGTGAAGCATTGGCTCGAAGCTGGAGCATTCAACGGAACCGGGCAATTTCGCAGCGGCGGGCACGGCTGCTTCAAAATCGTTTCCTTCGTTGAGGAAGATGTCGATTGGAAAGATGCGTTGAAGGCACGCTTGAAGATGCTCGAAGACGGCGTGCAGTTGTACTAATCACACGGGTGAATTCAGGCCCGGCGACCGTGTTGGCGTAGTTAAGTGATGAAAGGCTGGGGCGTAGTTTGACGGACCTTAGTCAGGGCTATTCTGAGCACCGCCTTGTTGCGTTAGGGTTATGTTTAGTGTACTGAGGCGTGGGCCTCGCTAAGCACAGCGAAACACTGGCCGAGTTCACCCGCATTCCGCAGCGGCAGCGTAAGACCAACTGAAACAACGGCAGGGCAAATCCAGCCGAGACAAAGGCAGGGTAGTGGTCGGCAGTGAAGCCAATGGCACAGCGTGGATTGTTCAGGCTTTGCATCATTCGGCGACGTTTTGGCTTTGCAAGACAGGGCGATGCTAAGGCGAGGCGACGGTATGCAGGATCGAGCAACACACGGCTCCGGCGTACCGGGGTGATGACGGTTCGGTAATGTGGAGGCAAAGCAGCCAACAGCGACGGAACTGCACTGTCAACCGTGGTTTTGGCTAAGCCTTGATCGCAGCGGCGTAGCTTACCATTTCTCCGCAGTGGGAGACGAAGGCTATGTTGGCACTGGCGAAGTTTTGCCTAACACTGAATCGGCTCTGGACCGCTTTGCAGTGGCACCACGGACCAATGTGCTGGAAGCTTCGGCAGAGCGATGTCGGCTTTGGAAGCCGAGGGCATAGCGGGACGATGCAGTAATTCGGCAATGGCAAGCCAACGAACGGAACTGCAACGGCGTAGCTTAACCAATCGGTGAAGAGCCACGACGCAAACTAAAAGGGCTCCCAAAATATCGGGAGCCCAAATTTTTGCGTATTAAGCAACAACGAACCTTACTCCTGACGCCGGGGGTGGTCACCGACAACCATCTCCGGTCTTACTTCCAACACAGCGATCCGCGACGGCGGAATGGGACGGCAATAGAAATAGTCCGCAACACTGGCGTCAGGATCGTCGTGCAATACTGCGTTATCCGACAATACGACCAGCAGCAGGACCCGCTTTCCTTCCACACGCTCTGCCCATTCCCACGCATCGATTAGATTGTCCGTGAGGTAAACACGGGGACATCCCCTGATTGGGAACCGCCGCAACCCGTGCTCAAGAATCGACGGGAGGGATTTATCAGACGTGCCGTGGTAGAGAATTTTCACCACCGCTCCCTCAGACGATCAAAACACCAATTCTCAAACATGACACCGAGGACAATACCGAGAGGAACAGTCATCAGGGCAATCGCCATTACCGCACCGCCGTATTGAATTCGTGAACAGCAGCTTTGTAGGTCGCAAGATTCGGCAACCCATCAAACGCACCATTGGCATCTTCGAGATTGCACTGCATGGCGAAATGGATGACCTCGGTGCTGCCGCCTGCGGCATGTTGGAAGGCCTGAGTGCACTCGTTCAGGTGGGCTACTTTTTCGGCAGTGATGGCGGCATCCTGACGGCTCACGGTTTGATGCTGCTCAAGAACGCCAAAACTCACTACGGCAAGAATGGCAACCAGTACCACGATCACTGCGATTTTCATGAAATCCTCCATACCAACAGTATACCGACCTCAGGAGGTCTTTGGCTGGTGGGTAAACCACTGATTATAGGCAACTTACGTCAACAATTTCTGCAAACAGGCGAACAAATAGCGTATGCCGGGGCGGGGAATGTTGAGAAATAGTCTAAACTCAGTAATACAGACGATTGACGGACGTTCGGCGTTTGTTCGCTACGAAGAGGGGGCGAAAGATTACCAACCTTGGCTGGGGGCGGGGGGTGGAGCATATTCCCGCCCCCAACGTCCCAATCTACCAAATTTCATATATCCCTCACCCGGCCCGGCTGCAAATACCTCATTCGCAACCATTCGTTGCAAACAAAGATACTTACACGATCTAATACCGAGTCTCAGGTCGGGCTGGGCATGATTATCGCCTGTAGTGTGCTTTCTCCGCTCCGATTCTCAGGCTATTGACAGTATTTATAGATGGGGCCGGGTACCCGGCCCACGTCTGGAACCGGACTCGGTCGCCGAGACCCGATCCGGTCGGTCCACTTAGTACCAAAAAATTTGGACTTAGGAACAATATGAGAAATGATGGTTATCGAGGAAGTAAGCAATCCCCGCCCCCCGGCCCGAGGTCGGGTTCGACTCACCGCCGTCTGAGGATTGATTCTCCCAAAACGTCCCCAACTCGCACCAGTGACAAGTATGAGATTCGTCTTGAAGCTTTGCTTCGGGACTGGATCGTACAAACTGAAACCCGGCTCCGCAACTTGGAGACGTTGGTTTCGTCCCTTCATTACTCCCGGAAGATCATCCTTCGGGAGTTAGACGATCTTTCCCAAGAGGAACTATGACAGACTCTACTCCGCAGAACGGCAAGGCTGTGTCCTTGACCCCAGACTCACCCGTTACCCAGTCCGCCTTCCTTGCCCAGCCCGCTACCCGTGGCGAGGTGCTTGGATTCATCAACCAGATCAGCCCTGTGTTACAGGTTGTCCCCTACCACGCTCTTGTCATCTCGCTCCTCATGGAGAAGCTGGGGATTACGGAGCAGGAGGTGGAAGCCCACCGCCTCGCGAAGCTTGCCGAGATACAAGCCGAGCAGGCCCAGCAAAAGGCTGCCGCCGAGATTCAATCCATGCACGACGGGGGGATCGCATAATGTCGGACCTGAAACAACTCGAAGAGGAATTCAACCGCTTAAAGCAACGCACCTGCAAGATCGTGATCGACGGCAAGGAAATCACGACCCCCGATGGCTGGGTTGCCGAGTTTGCCCAGTCGGCACTCGGGTTCCGGGTCAGCATGATTAAGCTTTCGGTCCGGGAGTTGACGCTCACCGCCGAGAAGCGTGTCGAGCACCGCATACTCTATTACGATCCGCAAGGGAAGTTAGTCGCCGAGAATTACATCGATACCGGGTGGGAAGCCAGTGGTCCCGCTATCGGCACCGGACGCAACAAGATCGAACTCCCCGGCGATTACAAGATCATCAGGTAGTTATGGCGACTTACGACGAGAACGGCAAGAAGATCGACGGGCGGAGGTTCAACAAGATCACTCCCGAGATGGAAGAGCGGAAGTACAAGCCCGGCCAAACCGGGAATCCTCTCGGTCGCCCTGCGGGCGGCAAGCCGAGTAAGTCGAAGGTTCTTTCCAAGCTGAATCAAATCTGGATGCGTTCCGAGGCACCGGAACAATGGTTCGTCGCCGGGCTCGAATACCTTTCCCGGAAAAACGGTAATGACATCAGCCTCAATATCGCCGAGTTGATCGCCGCCAGAATTGCCTATTGCCTTGCGACCAACACGAAGTACCAGAACCCCGCTTTGCTCAAGGAATATATCGACCGGGCGGAGGGTAAGGTTCCGCTCATCGTTCGCAGCAAGGATTACGGCGGCGACGACGACTTCGACGCCCTGACCGACGAGGAACTTGAGGCGTACCTCGAAGACATCGACCGCCGTGCCTTGCTTGCCCACAAACAAGCTGAGCAGGAGCAGCAACAGAAGCAACTCGAAGAGAAGGAGCCCGATGCCCCCGCAACTGAAGTCGCCGGACACGACGAAATTAACTAAGGCCGACATCGTTGCCGCCGCCAAGGCAAAGGTAAAGCTCGAAGCCCGGCAGTTGTCGAAGGACTTCTACGCCTTCTTCCTTGCCGCATGGAATGAGCTTAATCCCGGCTCCCCGATTTCCCCGTCATGGCACTATGAATATCTTTGCGAGTGGTTGCAGTACGCAGCCAGTGGCGAGATGAAGCACGACCACCCGGAATGGCGTGGACTCAACATCAACGTTCCGCCCCGAACCTTGAAATCGTTCATGACGAATGTCGCCTTCCCCGATTGGGTATGGACTTCACACCCCGATAAGAAATTCCTTTGTATCTCGTATGGCCTTGAGTTAGCGGTCAACGAAATCGCCGCTAAACGCCGCAAGCTATTGCTTTCGAATTGGTATTTCGCCCATTGGCCGAAGGTCAGGATCGTCGAGGATGTCAATTTGAAACATCGTTGGGATTCCGAACAGGGCGGCTACATGATCGCTACCACGCCGGGCGGATTCGCTTCCGGTTCGGGCGGTAACATCATCATCGTTGACGACATCATAAAACTCGCCGAGGAGAGCGTGTACGGTGCGGATCGCCCCAACGCCAATAAGTATTACGAATCGGAATTGTTCTCGCGTCTCAACAACCAAGCCTCGGATTTTTTCATCAACATCAGCCAGCGTCTTCACGAAGAGGACTTCCCCGGATACCTCAATGCCAAGGAACCCGGCCTGTGGAAGAACATCGTCATTCCCATGGAATGCGAACAGGACACCGAGTATGTGTTCCCGCTTTCCGGGAAAAGATATTTGCGGAAGAAGGGCGATGTGCTGCTCCCGGATCGGCACCCGCAGCATTGGGTTGCCCAGAACAAGCGGGACCCGCTCCGCTGGGCCGGACAATACCAGCAGAAGCCCATGCCCACGACGGGCAACTATATCGATCCCGCGTGGTGGAACTATTACGAATCGGACGAGAACGGCAAGGCGACGCAGGAGCTTCCGGTGTTTGACGCCGTGCACATGAGCGTTGACTGTGCGTTCAAAGGCACGCAGAAGTCCGACTTCGTTTGCTTGCAGAAGTGGGGACACATCCGGGCGGAAAATTATTTGCTGGAGCAGGTTTGCGAACGGCTGGATGCGGTGCAGACCGAGCAGGCGATTCTCGACATGCTGTATCACGGTCCTTCCGGCTACAAGCCCGACATACTTTTGATCGAAGAGGCGGCTAACGGCGTCGCCATCATACAGAAGTTTCAACGCATGTACTTGCCCGTTACGTTAATTCCCGTCAACCCCGAGGGCGGTAAGTTGTCGCGTGCAATGTCGGTGCAGGCTGAGGCTAAGTCGTCCTATCTGCCAAAGACCGCTCCGTGGCTCCGCGATTTCAAATCCGAACTCGCCCTCGGTGTGCTGGCTGCCGCCCACGATGACCAAATCGACGCATGGAGCCAAGCGATCAACTATCGCCGCAACCATAGGTGGGGTTACTGGGAAGATTTAGAGCACAAGAAGGAAACAGTAGCCGCGACCGAACCCCAGCATGTAAAGCACGACCGCCCGACCCCGGAAGCCATCAAGTCCGAGCAGATCGCACTCGCCAAGCAGATGGTCCGCGACGAATTCGCATTCAAGTTGGGACGGCAAGGAAGGTTCAAATAATGCTGATTTTTTCGTATTTTTATCAGTGGGTGCGGTACCTCTACAACCGCCTGTTCACTTTTGATGTCAACCGGGTCTCCGCATGCCCGTCCTGCGGCTTGATTGGCGTTAAGAAACAAAAATTCTCCCTCCCTTATCAGAGGCTTGTCCTCGGTTGTCCGCGTTGCAACGCCATGTGGGCAATCGCTCCCGTCGTGCCCTACTCGGTGTGGGCCGTTAAAGGTATCGAGGAAGTTGCCATCGAGGAGCAAGCTGTCGAGGATGAAAAAGTCGCGAATCGTGAAATCGACTTGTTAGGAATCAAGAGGTAGTATGAATTTCGATCTAGCAAAAAAGCTTTCCGCAATGACCGCTGACAAGCGGGATGTTCCTGTTACTCAGATTCAGAGACCCGGTGGTAGTCAGATTATTCCGGGGCTCAACGTGTATTGGTTCTCGGCACTACAACCAACAACTCCTTCTGCACCAACAACTTACAGACCCCGCGTTTGGCCGTTCATTCCGGGTTGGAACAAAATCTGGCAGCCGCGTGAGGAAGAAGAGTCCCGCGTGCCGTTTGAGTTGTTATTCCGTTGCTCCGATGAGTGGGACCTATGGTCTGCTGCGATGGAAACTGTCATCGATAAAATTTTGAGTTTGGATTGGCAGATTCGTCCCAAGGGTCTCGCAACTAATGTAACTCAGCAAGTGCGTGCGATGGCCGAAGACGATCCTATCATCGATAAGTTGACCAGCATTTTCTCGCATCCCGCCCGCATCTCCGGCATGGATACGTTTCGTGGTTGGGGCAACAAACTTTTGACTGATATGTACGTCGGTGATTGTGCGACCATCTGGCTGGAGAAAAACATGCTGGGTGAAATCATTTCGTTCACGCCCATCGATGGGGCTCACATCAAAGTCTATATCGACGATACAGGAAGACGCCCCTGCGAAATTGACCCGGAAACGGGCCTCAAGGCAGCAGCTTATGCTCAAGTAGCTTATGGCTTACCAGCCATCGACTTTACTGAGGACGAATTGCTTTACTGCGTCCGCAAGCCTCGCAACAAGACGCCTTACGGACGCAGCCATCTTGAACAGATACTTACATGGGCCAATGTAGGTATTCGTGCCCAAAGGTGGACTCTCGCATTTTTCACCGAGGGGAATACTCCCGAAATGCTGATTCCAGTGGATGCTTCCACACCCGCTCAGAAGATTGAGGAATGGAATACCTTACTTGACGCTAACTTGAGTGGTCAGCTTGGGGAACGTCGCAAGATCAAGATGATTCCCGCCATGAGTGGTGACGGTAAGATGCAAGTTATCTTCCCGAAAGCCGATGCGGGCGATTTGAAGACTCAGCTTGACGAATGGCTTGCCCGTATTATCTGTTTCACGCTAGGCCTCAACCCACAGGCATTCGTCAAGTCGATGAACCGTGCGACCAGCGAACAGGCACAAGATACAGCCGAAGCCGAAGGTCAACAGCCCGTCATCAATTGGTTCGAAGACGTTTGCAACGAATGCATCCGCCGCCTCGGTTACGGTGACGACTATGAGTTCGCCTTCCGTGTTCGCCGTGAGCAGGATGGTCTCAAGCAGATGCAAATCGACGTTGGCTATCTTGCCAAGGGCGTTTGGACCGTGAACGATGTGTTACGTGACTTGGGTATGGACATTGTTGATGAGGACTGGGCTGATAGCCACTACATCGACACGCCGACCGGAGCCATTCCGTTCCCGATGGTCGAGGAAATGACTCAGGCTAACATCGACAAGATCAAGCAGCCGCCCGCACCGAAAGCGGCACCGGGTGCCGGATCGACATCGACTACGCCGGGGGCAGAAGTTGCCACGAATCCATCGAAGCAAACGGCTGCGATCAAAAAATCACTGAGCGAAGTTATCACCCTCGTGAAGGCTCATCACCCGGAAGCAAAAGAAGCTGCCGAGAAGCTGGAAACGAAGCTGACGAAGAAGCTCAAGAGTCTTCAGGCTGAAGTCGAGAAGAAAATAAAAGAGAAGGCATAACCATGACGCCTGAGGACATCAAAGCGATCCTCGCCGTCCTCGACTTCTCTGACGTGCAGGACGAGATACAAGCGGAGATTGAGGCTGCCACTTTGGCCGGGGCGTCGGACGCCCTGCTGGGCGGCAACATCGATAACTCCGCCCTAATCGCAACTGCGAATCGTAACGCCCGCGACTACGCCAAGGAACGTGCTGCCGAACTTGTCGGTCGCGGCGAACAGTCTATTGCAGACACTACCCGCGAGAAGTTGCGGGACATTCTCACTGCTTCGTTTGAGGAGGAGACTGAGATGCCGGACCTCCTTGAGGACATCAACAACTCCGGCATCTTCGATGAAGACCGGGCAAAGCTTATTGCGTTGACAGAGGTTAATCGGGGTGAGAATTTTGGCAATCTGTCTGCTTATGAGCAGATGAATATTGATACTGTGGACTGGGTTAATGGGGAAGAGGCCTGTTCTGAGTGTCAGGAGTATGAAGACAACTCACCATACACTTTGAAAGAGGCCGCCGCCCTGCTTGATGAAACTCATCCGCGATGTCGCTGCGGCTTGGTGCCCCATATTGCTGAAGAGGGCGAGGAATGATCCCCGCCCCCAGTTTGCCATACCGTGCCCGGCCTTACCACACCTCGCCGTGCCCTACCGCACCATACCATGCCATGCCCAATTACCCCTCAATTATACCACAACTTTCCGACTCTTTATATGAGACACCATGAGCGACTTTCAGCAGTTTTTTCAGCTAACCAAATTTGACCCATTTCTTGGGAAATTTACCGCCATCGCTGCTATGGGCGGTGTGGTTGACCGGACAAAAGAACGGCTCCTGTACCCCGAATCCAAGCCCTACTTCGAGAAATGGTCCCAGTCCCAGCTTGACGCCTCCCTCGGTAAGTCGCAGGGCAACGTCCGGCTCCAGCACGATCCCAAAAAGCCCGTAGGCAAACTCGATAACATCGTTTTCGATGACACCAAGCAAACTATCAAGGTCGAGGGCACGGTTGTGGACCCCGTTGCTAAGGAATTGATGCGTGAGGGAGTATTAACTGGTGTTTCTATCGGCGGGGCCTATGTTCGCAAGACAGTCGGGGCAGACGGCATCACCGATTACGTCGCGTCGCCCAATGAAATTTCAGTAGTTGACCGCCCGTGCTTGCCGCAGGGCACCTTCGAGGTGGTCAAGAATGAAGCCGGAGAGGTTGAACTCCGCAAATTTGCCAGTGAGGAAACTTCTGCTTCCCTTATTGAGAAGTACCTCGCAAAGGAATCCACTATGTCAGCCGAAACCGAGAAGGCTCTATTCGATAAGATCGATGCTCTGCAAAAGGCAGTCGATGTCTGGGGCGAAGCCATCAAGAAGTACGCTAAAGCTGAGTCCGTCGCCGATGTTAAACCGCCTGTCGAGACCGTCCTACCCAATCCGCAGCCGAACGAAGAGACTGACGGCGACATCCCGCCCTTCCATAAGGAATGTTCCGAAAAGGAAGCCTGCCACATGTGTGAGTCCTGTGTGAAGCGGGAATTCAGCGACAAGGAACGTGAGGATGCTGCATCCGCTGGGCAGGCATTGCCAGACGGCAGCTTCCCGATCAAGTCCGTTCAGGACTTGAAAAACGCCATTCGAGCCATTGGCCGGGCGAAAGACCCAGCGAAGGCAAAGGCTCATATCAAAGCTCGTGCCAAGGCACTGGGGGCATCCGACCTAATTCCCGATACATGGAAGGCGGACGGGGCCGAAAAATCCGACTTTTCAAGTCAAATTACAGAGGGCAATATGTCCAAAGAACTCACCGTAGACGAACTCCAGAAAGCTCACAAAGCAGTAGTTGAGCACATTCATGGCCTGCACAAGGCCGCATCGATGCACAAGGCAGCCCGCCACGCAATGGCTGACGCCCATGAAGCAGAAATTCATGAACACTGTGCCAAGATTCACAAAGCCATCACCGGGGAAGACACGGTCCCGATGCAGACCACAAAAGAGGCTGCTGAGAAAACGGACGACCTGAAGAAGGATGCCCCGATCACCGACGAGAAGATCGCCGAAATCGTCGCCGCAACCCTGAACAAGGCGTTGGGCGTCGAAGAGAAAAAGGCCGAAGAGCCGAAGTCGCTGGAAGAGCGGATCGCGAAGGCAGTAGCCGCCGCAATCGAACCTCTAACCAAGAGCGACCCGCGTCAGCCTCGTCCGCGTTTCGTGGCACCTGCTGAAACAAAGCAGACGCCCGAAGATGCACAGAAATTGGCAAAGTCTGCCCGCAACGGAAATCGTGAAGCGGTCACGCAGATGTTCGCCGAAACTGCCCGTCAACAGATGGAGCAGATGGAAAAATCAGTCAACTAAGGTTGATTGATACAAAGGATTTAGGAGCTAATTAACTATGTCTCACGCAGCCGAACTTCGCAACCTACTTCTCCGCAAGGACGCATCATCTGCGGCTAACGCCACGATTTTCTCGTCCCTCGGCCTGAACGCCGTCAACCTTGAGCAACAGGCTAAGTCGCTTGTTCCTTACAATGCTCCGTTCCTCAATTCTACTCCACGAACCGTCTCTGACGTTGGCGGTTTGACCGTGCAATGGAAAGCGGTCCTAAGTGCGTCGCCGGGCTTTGTAACTCTGCCCGAGGCAGAACGTAACCAGTCTGCCGACCTGCTTGAGAAGGACTACTCTGCTCCGTTCAAGAGCATGGGCGTCGATGTGGACGTTTCGATGTTCGCACAGGAAACTGGTCGCGGCTTCCAAGACAACCTTGGATTCGCACAGTTCAGTGCACTCCAGATGTTCCTCCGTGCACAGGACCAGCAGCTACTCTGCGACGGTAACTCCGGCACTTATGCCCTAACGGGCGGCAACGGCTATGCACTCAGCACGACCAACACGCCTGTCGTAAGTGCGTCGTCTGGTGCAGGCACGATCACTCAGGGACACGTTACGGTATTTGCCGTAGCACTGACCCCGTTCGGTCTCCGTGCCCAGAACGATCCGTTCGTTAACCCGAACATCGCTCTCGCTTCGACCGCAGGTCAAGGTCTGACTCCCCTGCTCAGTGCAACGAGCATGACGGGCGACACGATCAACGCTTCGGGTGGAACGGGCATCATCAGTTCCGTTTCCAACACCTCGACGGCTATCTCGTCCAAGAGCATCGTCGTTACGATTCCTTATCAGCTTGGTGCAGTGGCTTACGCCATCTACATCTCGCTGGATTCCAGCCCGACCAAGTCGAATGCATACTTCCAAGGCATCTACAACGGCAACGTCATCACCATTAAGTCCCTCGCCGCTGGTGTCACTGGCGGTGATTCGCAGGCCGCAACCTACACGGGTCTGACGACCGACTACAGCTACGACGCCAACGCAGTCGATAGCTACTTCGCATGGGCCGTAAACTGGGCTACTCCTCCGACTGGCTACTCGAACTTCGCATCTTATTGCGTAGATCAGGGCGGAAAGACTCTCACTGCACCCGGCGACGGCAGCATCACTGAATTCACAACCATCGCTTCGTACCTCTACAACAACTACAAGTCTGCCCCCGACCGCATCTTGGTCGCCTCACAGACTGTCAGCGGCACGTCCTTGAAACAGGAAATCTTCAACGCCATCATGAGCGGCACTTCAGGTGCAGGCTCCGGTGCACAGCGTTTGATTTTCGAAAACGAGGAAGGCAGCATCGTTGCTGGTACCAAGCAGGTCGCTTACGAGTGGCCGTACAGCTACGACGGCATTTCCAAGGTCATCACGATTGAAGTGATGCCATGGTTGCAGCCGGGCATGATCGTTTTCGAAACGACTCAGAACCCATATCCGCAAGCGGCTGGACGTATTCCGGCAGCTTTCGAGGTTCACAGCCTACTCGATACTTTCAGCATCGTGTGGCCGATCCGCAAGCTCCAGCGTGAGTTGGGTGTTTACGGGTTCCTCGCAACCAAGAATTACCTGCCGCACGTTGCCGCAGTAATGCAGAACGTCGGGTAATCGGTAAGACATCTTTAACGAAGTACAGCCGAAGGGCGGGCGGAAATTCCGTCCGCCCTTTTGAACTTTAGGAGTAACACCCATGAGCAGTGCAGTCAACAAGAACAGCAAGAATGTAACCTTCACTCTATCTGAAATCAACGAACCGTGCACCTTTGTCGAAGTGGGACAGAGCGAGGGCGGCTTTGCCGTAGGTGTCTCCGGTGCAGCCTCGATCATGGAGATTGATAAGAGCGGCAATGTTACGGTGCCCGGCACCCTAACCGCCGCATCCATCGTCGGCCCCGTCAATCCCGGCGTCGAGACCGAAAATACAGTGTTCGCAGGCCCCATCTCCGGTGCCGCAGCGGTTCCAACATTCCGTGCCCTTGTCGCTGGTGACATTCCAGACCTGAGTGCATCCTATGTGGCGATTACTGCGGAATCGGCTAACACGGTGTTTGCGGGTCCCGTTACAGGTTCACCGCCAACCGCCACTCCGACATTCCGTGCCCTCGTGGCTGCGGACATTCCGTCCCTTGCTGCTTCGAAGATCACATCTGGACAAATCGGTTTGGCACAGGGCGGCACGGGCGTCGATCTATCTGCGACGGGCGGGGCAACCTACGTTCTCGCTCAGAATGCAAGCCATGTGGTTTCGGCTCGTGCTCTTATTGCGGCTGACATCCCCGACCTAAGCGGCACTTATGCTACGAAGGCATTAGTCCCGGTTTTGTATGACCATGCTGGTAGTGCCGCACCATCGGGCAACAATCACATCGCAAGCGGCTGGGTCCAACTCACTGACGGCACCAACACGGTTACCCTGACGAACGCTGCGGTGTTTGCTAATTCGAGCTATGTGGTCATGTTGACCTACGTAACCCCAGAAGCAAGCCCCGGAACCCTGTCATTCAGTATTACGTCGGGCTCCAGCTTCACCATCAATTCCACGGACACGAACGACAGCACGAGCACCGTGGCTTGGACAGCAATCGGCTACAACGGCGGTGCTTAATCATGCAGACTAACCCGACTGAAGCATTGAGCACCCTCGCACTGGTGAAGGCCGAGATTGGCAGCGGTATCACGGGTACGGTATCGGATAGCTCTATCGAAGAGTTCATCACTGACCTGAGTCAAGATTGGCTACAGCGTTGCGGTGTGTATTCGCTCAGCACGCTTTACACGGTCAACGAGAATTACAACGGGACGGGCACCTATCGGCTCCCGCTCCGGCAGTATTACACGTCCATTACTAAGCTAACCATCGGGATCAAGATCGTCCCGCAGAGCACGGCGGTGGACATTCCGGGCTGGTTCCTCGACGACTCCGGGCGGTACATCTACTTGCGTGGCGGACAGTACTGCTTCCTTCACGGCTCCCAGAACATCAACGTTCAGGGGCAAGCAGGTTACAACGGTATTCCCGGCGACGTGCAGCGTGCCTTCACCCGTCACTGTGCGTTGGAATTCAAGCGTAAGGACAGTATTAACATGAAGTCGATGAGCCTGTCAGGCGGCGGCTCAACGACTTACTTGAATGATGTGGACCTGCCCCCGAGCATTCTTCGGGTTATCAGGAACCACTCACGGCTGGGTATGTAATGATTTCGATCACCAACAACATCGATGCGTTCTCGAATACATTGATGGAACGTGGTGGTCTGTTGAACGAGCGGCTTATCGCTACGATCAACCAGCTTACCGCCAAGATGCAGGTCAACATTTTGCAGGGCGACAGCCCGGCATCGAACCCGCACAGGCGAAAGGGCTGGTTGGCCAACTCCGTGCGTCCTGTTCCCGCCACATCGACGGGGACTGAGGTTTCTGGCGGCATAGAAGCTGGTGGGGGCGACGCTTGGTACGCCAAGTTGTTTGAGTATGGCACAAGCCGGGCTTACAACATCGCAGCCGTCAACAAGAAGGCTCTGATGTTTGAGTACCATGGCGAACAGATCATGGTGAAGCACCTAACTCAGCAGCACCCGCCGTTCGACGCAGGTAAGTTGGCATTCATGCACCCGATGCTCGTACAGATGGAAGAAGAGATTCGGGCGACGATTCAGGCGGCAACGCTGGAGGCACTAAGTGGCAAATAACCCGAGGGAGACAGTATTTCAGGCACTCTACGACTTGCTGTTGACGGCTAACTATCCGTTCACGCTGGTTAATCTGCCTACCCTTAGTCCGTATGAATTGGGTTTGAACGGCAGGCTGATGCAACAGTGGGACCAAGCCGGGTCCGGTGCCCAGCCCGCGATGTACTTGCAGGAAGGCATGCAGAAGGCGGAGCAGAACACGCCCCAAGGCAACTTGGGTTTGAACCGCTGGACGTACAACGCAAAGGTTTGGTTCTTTTTCAGACGGGACACGCAGAGCGTTTTGCCTGCTACTGTCTACAACGAAATTTTGGATGCTGTCGATGCGGTAATCACACCGATACCGGGAAAACGGCAGACTTTAGCGGCACAAAATGGCGGCGTGCCCCTCGTGGTGAACGTTCGGGTAACCGAAGCAGCATGGGATGAAGGCACTCTCGACCCCCAAGGCGGGCAATGTATTGTCTACGTTGGACTCGAAGTGCTCACGTCAAATTAGTCAACTTTTCAAGCCTTTTGAGAGGGCAAAGAGGTAACACATGTCTACATACGCATCGCAACAACTAACCGATAGTTTTGCCATCGGGAACGTCTTTTTCAACCCGACCGCAGGCAGCTTGAACGCCCTGCCCACTCCGTTCGAAGCTAAGACGATTGAAAATATCAGCTTGGATTGGAAGGGCAAGAACGTCGAACTGCGTGGTCAGTACCTCGTTCCAGTGGACGCCCGCATGGCGGACGTATCGCTAACCGGAAAATTCACCATCGGCACGTGGAACCTCCAGCAGCTACAGCAACTCCTGTTCGGGAATGCAACCATTGCCGATGGCGGCGACCGCATTAACGCCGACGAAGCTCAGACGATTCCGTCCGTCGCGGGCGGATCACCAGCCGGGTATTTCGTAACGGTCACCAACGCCGCAGGCTTCAGTGAAGACTTGGGCGTCAGCTACCAAGCTAACTCAGGACAATTCCTGAAGGTCGCATCGCCGACCGTAGCGGGTGAGTATTCCGTTTCGGCGGGCGGTGTGTATAGCTTCGCCGCAGCCGACAAAGGCCTCGGAGTCTACATCTCGTATGTGGACACGGGTGCTCTAACCGGAGCATCGCTCACCATTCCTAACAACCTGCAAGGTCAGACCCCGCAGTTTGAAATGGTCGCCTTGATTCCGGGTACGGGTTCCGGCTTCCTCGGCTATCGCTTCTATGCGTGCCGTGCGACATCAGCCAAGATTCTCACCGGAAAGAACAACGACTTCCAGAAGTTGGAAATCGACTTCTCGGTATACTGCCCGGTCAACGCCAATGTTGGCGAATTGATTCAGACAGTAGTGTAAGGTATTTTTCACAAAGCCCGGCATAGCTGGGCGTAACGTAAGAAGCGGGTGCCTCACTCTCACGGGGGCACCCGCAGCGGTACCCCGCAGAAAACTCCCTCCGGGTGGGTGAGCAGGAGTAAGCCCCCACTCAGCATTTCGCAGTATTAGTAGGAATGAAGACTATTCCTATCTCCCAAGACCTTACAGCAATCATCGATGACGAGGATTTTGCCCGCGTCTCCCCCTTTAAGTGGTACGCAAGCGTTCGTCGTCGCAAGGATGGAACCATCTACACCATCTATGCCTTCAGAAAATATCGCAGGGAGGACGGTAAACGCTCCATTCAAATGTTGCACCGCTTCATCCTCGGCATTACTGATCCTCAGATCAATGTAGATCATGAAGACCACAACGGTCTAAATTGCCGGAGGCAAAATATGAGGGTTGCTACCGAGACACAGAACCAAGGCAATCGTCGTAAGCAGAAATCCTCATCGCAGTTCAAAGGGGTTACGTGGTATGGCCGGAAAAGTAAATGGCAGAGTCAGATCAGATTTGAGGGGAAACAGAAGCACCTCGGCTATTTCAACTCTGAGATTGACGCTGCCAAAGCGTATGACGTGGCAGCCCGTAAACAGTTCGGCGAGTTCGCACTCGTAAATTTTTAAGAGGAATCTATGTCTGAGCAGAAATTCATTTCCAAGCCAACTATCTTCGTCGTCAAGGTGAACGACACCGATTACACATTCGCCGCTCTCACCATGAAAGACTTCAAGCGGTTTGTCAAAGCAGAGCAGGAAGCATTCGAGACCAAAGAACCGGATGCGGTCCTCAAAGCCCACCGTGACGTGCTGGTCGCCGCTTTTCAGCGGGCGGGCGTCGAGGTGACTGAAGAGGACTTGGAAGAGATGGATGCACCGCTCTTCAACGCCCTGTTCGCAGCAGTAATCGAGGCCCATAACCTCAAGCTTGAGGCCAAAGTGGGGGAACAGAAACCTCACTAACCGAGTGGCTGACGTTGGTGAGGGGAAGGTTGGCGACTGAGTGCCACTACTCGCAAGAGTATATCGACAATATGGAGTTACAGGTCGTTCAGGAAATGTCGGATTACTGGGCGATTGAACCTCCGATGAGTTGGATGTACCAGATCACGCACTTTGATCCAAAGAAGAGTAAGGCAAAAAAGATGACCATGTTCCCGCAGACCGCAGCAGCGACGCCATGGAGCAAGCTGCCGGAGCATATCAAGCGGGGCATCATCGACAGCTACATCCAACTGAACCCCGGCAAGACGGAGGCCGACTTCAATGCCGACCGTGAGGCTCAGGTGAAACAGAAGTACGCCGACAGGCTGAAAGAAGCACGAGAGAAAAAAGCAGGTAACTAACTATGGCAGACGCGATCCGCATAGACATTTCCGCCAACACAAGCGGTGCATCGAGTGGTATTCACCTCGTAACGCAGGATACACGTGCGTTACAAGAGGCCTTGTCCGGTGCGGGTGCGGCTGGTCTCGAAGCCGGAGAAGAAATTTCGGCTGGGATGCAGAAAGCCGAATACAGCACCATGGAAGCCCGCCATGCCGCCATGTTGTTGGGCGAAGAGACTGGCGTCCGCATTCCTCGTGCATTGACGGGCATCATCGCCCAGTCTGAAACTCTCGGACCCATCATGGCTACTGCGTTTTCCGGCATCGCCCTCATTGCATTCGCCGAACTCGCCGCCAAAGCCGCCCAGAAGTTCACCGACTGGTATATCAGCACGTTCATTCTCACGGAAGCTGTGAAGGCGATGGATGCTGAGATGGCGAAAGACAACAAAACCATCATTGAAGCCAACGCCAAGGCCGCTGAAGCAAAAACCAAGTTTGAAGAGATGGGCCTCAGTGTTCAACAACTCGACAAGCTGAAGATGGACCGTTGGACTGATGAGTGGAACAAAATGAGTTTGGCGGTTGAAAACGCCGATAACCGATTGGCTCAGTTCCAGAGTGGTAGAACGACTTTTACACAGGAAGAATCCGCCGCACAGATGGGCTTGCCCTCTGATGCAACCCGTGAACAAATCATTGCGGCTATGAGCGGCCAGTACGGTGCGTTAATGGCACAAAAGGCGGCACTGGAGCAAGAGGGAACCATAATCCAGAAGCAAGCTGAGATGGATCAGGCAGCCGCCGCCAAAGAAGCCCACGACAAAGAAGTTGCTGGTGTCATGGAGTATGCCAAAGCTGGCGTATTCGCTGGGAATGTAATCACCGAAGCTGAACAAAAGGTTTTGGAAAAGATGGGCGTCGTGGGCGTCGCCAACAGCGATCTTGCTGGTCGAGTGAAGCTGGACGCCACGCAGCAAGCTGAAGCTATCGGTCTCGTTGCCGAGGCTCACCGCAAACTGATGGCCGAGACGGAGCCCGACAACAAGATTCTCGAAGCTCAACTCGAAAAGCAGATGAAGGACGAGGAGAACGTCGCTAAAGCCAAGGTAAAGGAACTGGAAGCCGAGCTTCAACTCAACGCCGCACAGGTCAAGTCCCTCGCCGACGCAGCCCAGATTGCCGTGATGAATGACCGGGCTTCGGGCAACAAGATCAAAGAAGCCGCCGATGTCAAGGTGCTGGTCAAGGCATTGGAGGACCAGAAGGCAGCCGAACTTGCCATTGTAGACGCCAAGATCGCCGAGGCCGAGGCAGCCATGCAGGTTGCATTCTCGGCGGGCGGGCTGGACTCCGCAGACTTCATTAACGCTGAAGCCCAATACAAAGAGTATCAAGCCCGGCGTATTGCCATCGCCGATGCGGCCAACCAGAAGATCGCCGCAGCACAAGATCGTGAGTTGTCGCAGGAGATGAAGGCTTGGAACACCTACCTCAATAACGCCAATGCCGCATTTGCTTCGTCCGTCATGCAAATCGTAACGGGTCACGAGACGATGAAAGAGGCCGCACAGAAAGCCCTCACTGGCATGGCAAAAGCGTTCATCGAATACACGATGAAGATGATCGAGCAAGCCATCTTGCAGCACAGCATCCACAAAGCTCTCGATGCTTCCGACAAATCTTCAGCCGCAAGTGCCGCCGCAGCCAAGGCTGGTAAAGCCGTTGCCGACATCCCCGTGGTGGGTCCCGCACTCGCCGTGGTCGCCGCCGCGACTGTCTACGGTGCTTTGATGGCATTCGACCGAGGCGGTGTGTCCGAAGGCGGTCTCAGCTTACTCCACCCGAAGGAAGCCGTCTTGACGCCGCAACAGACGGAGAATTTCCAGAAGTTGACCGAGGGCGGCGGGCTCCGGCCCGTTACGTTTGCCCCGGTCATCAACGTTCACGGCGACTTCGACACCGACACTCACATGCCGGAAATCTGGTCAGCCTTCCAAGGAAGACTGAAGGCGATGGGAGCATCAATCTAAATGTCATACCCTATTTGTCCCGCACTTGACACAGTTACGAGTTACATGTGGAGCATCAAAAAGACTCCACGCTATAACACGCTGGTACAGGAACCAGTATCAGGCCGTGGCTGCGTCCGTATCCCGCTCATGCAATTCCCGCTTTGGGACTTCGAATTCACCCTTGCCTACCTGCCCGGCAACCTGAATTACGGCTCCTCAGTCGAGAATACGGGCACGATCTACCAGCAGATCATCGCATTCTTCACTGCGTGCCAAGGCCGTCTGCCGTTTTTGTTCCTCGACCCATGGGACAACTATGTGCAGGGTCAGCAGATCGGAACCGGGGACGGCACCACAACCCAGTTCACCATGTACCGCCAGTTCGCCGCAATGGGGCAAACGGGGCAGGATTTGATCCAGAATTTCGTGACGCCCCCGAACATTTACGTCAACGGCGTATTACAGACCGTGACCACCGACTACACCATCGACGAGTATGGGACCTTGACATTCAAAGCCGGGCATATCCCGACATCAGGCCATGCCATCACGTGGACGGGCACCTTCTACTTCCTGTGTGCCTTCGCCAAGGACAGCTTCGACGACTTGGAACAGCAGATGGCGGGCATCTGGAATATCAAGCAGTTCAAATTTTCGAGTCAACTGAGTTAAGCCATGAGCAAAGGATCGACAGCAACGCAACAGTGGTTGACAGACAACCCCCAGCATAACCGGGTGGAATTACTCGCCATTACCCTGCAAAACGGCGAGGTAATCCGTGCGGTGATGGGCACTAACGCCAACATTATCTACGACGGCGTGACTTGGTACTCGGCGGCAAACGGCACTTGGTCCCGAGGCCCAATCTCGGGCGAGGCCGCATTCAGACCGAAGAGCAACTCCTTCACGCTCAAAGCCCTCATGGCAACCGACCCTGCGTATGGGGACGTGGTGTACTACCCCAACACTACGACGACGCTGCTTAGCTGCGTTAATGCCGGGTTATTCAATGGAGCCCGAGTCGTTATTACGGAACTATTTTGGGCATTGGGAACGGCACACCCAACCAGCGGAGGCTATACGTTCACGCTGACGGTCGGCAACATCGGCGGTGCCAAGAGCACGGACCGCTCGACGGCAAGCTTCGACGTATTCGATATGCTCTACATATTGAACCGTCCATTTCCGCCCCATAACATTCAGAGTCAATGCCGCCACGTGCTGGGCGACTACTCTTGCACAGTCGATCTTGCGAACTTCACCAGCACCCCGTACACGCTCGACGCATCAAGTACAACGCTATACCTCAACATACCAGTGCCGCTCCATGCCACGGGCACGTCGTACACGAAAGGTAATCTCGTGTTTGTCGAGGTCAGCAGCGTGTATTACCTGTTCATGTGCTTCACCGGAGGCACTTCCGCAGGGTCGGCCCCGACGTTCAACTACGCCACGTTGGGACAGCGGACAACGGACGGCGGCGTAAGCTGGATGTTCTTGGGATCGTGTGCAAGTACAACCAACTCGGCCAACCAAGGATTCCCGCTGGGTTTCCTGACATTCACGAGCGGCAACAATGACGGCCTACAGGGCAGCATCAAGATACAGGTTGTAGTTACCAGCCCATCGCTATTACTGCAACTCCAGCTTGGGCGTCCGATGCCATTAGCTGTAAGTAATACCGACACTGTCGTGTTGACGTGCGGCTGTAACAAAAGCCTTGCGACATGCGGCACACTTTTTGCTCAGGCAAACAGCGGCAGGGCGGAAATGTCCACTTACTACTTCGCGGGCATGCCTTTCGTGCCTTCACCGGAAACGGCAGGCGTGTAATGACGGAACAGGAACTCAGGGACGCTATCGCCAGAGAAGCTTGGACGTGGGTAGGAACGAAATACCACGACTATGCGGGCGTGAAGCGTGGCAAGCATGCTGGAACTGGGGGTGTGGACTGTGCATTCTTCCCGCTCCGGGTCTATCAGGCGACTGGGTTCATCGACAAGAATTACAAGCCCGAGTGGTACTCGCCCCAGAAATGGCTGAACTCGCCGAGTCAGGTGGACAAATTTCACCTCCGGCACGAGGACGACACGATGCTCAGGATTGTCGAGCAAATGCTCAAGCGTGAAGTAGTTGAGCCCGAGAAGCCGAAACGGGGTGATCTGATGATTTGCATGGTGGTCAACTCATGGACTCATGCGGCAATCATCATCGATTGGCCGACCATGGTGCTGCACCCGGTTAAAGGGCGGGGCGTGATCGGAAGCCATGCACTACAAGAGGGCTTCTGGGCAAGCACGCCGAAAAGGTATTTCAGTATGTTCGAGGTAAGCGATGTCACTGTTTAGTTCCGACCAAACACAGCCAACTCGATTGAACGGTATCCGCCTCAACGAAGCGGTACTCGGCAGAACCTTGCCTATAGTGATTGGTCAACACCGTCTTGGCTGGTTGTTGGGCTGGTACGGTGACTTCGAATCGCAGCAGGTTCAGCAGGGCGGCGGCGGATCAGGTCTCGGCAAGGGTGGATCGACGGAATGGATTTACTACTCCTCTGTGCTGGGCTTCGTTTGCATGGGTCCGTGCTCCAACTTCCTCAGCGTATATGGCGTCGGCGGCACGGGCAAATACGAAGTCGATACGTACTCCGAAACATACACGATCCCGGCCTCTCCGGCATACCCGACATACACCCCGACCTACGCTGCGGACTATGCGGCAGATGCGGGTGCTGGGGTCATCACGCCCTACAGTATCACGGTCAACGATTACGGGTCCCCAAGCCCCGTCACCCTAACGGGCAACTACATGTTGCCGAAGCAGCCAAATCCGCCGACGAATCCGACCCCGCCTCCGGGCACTTATACGCCTCCGCAGGCAGCAGCCGCAGCGGGCACATGCAACACCTCAGGCACCACGGTCACGTGGGTCAGTGGTACGAAATTCTCGGCTGTATTGATCGGTAAGCCGATTGTCATCAACTCCGTGACCTACACGGTCGCCACATGCCCGTCAACCACGGAACTCACCATCACAGTGAGTGCGGGCACCCAGACTGGTGTTGCGTTCTACACGGTCGGCTACTACGTTTTCAATTCCGGGGACGCGGGCGACACCGTTACGATTACATACTCGGCTTACCGCTACCAGATCATCGACGAGGAGCTTGCCGATGTGCCGCTCTCAGGTCCGTATGTCGTTACAGTTGAGAACCAATCCGTCTGGAAGTCCAACGTGAGTGTCGTGTATTACCCGGCTGGTAATGCTTTGACTGCCGTCAGCGGTTCACCCGGTCCCGGACAGTACAACCCCAACGGCGGGAATTACACATTCAATGCCGCACAGGCCGGGCAAGGCATCGCTATTCAGTACGTCTACACCGACTCCAATACCTCGACCAATGCCCCAAATACTTTGTCGCTCACGTTCCAAGGCGGAGGGCTGGGTCAGCCCCCGTGGGCTTATTTGTCATCCAACGCACCGAGCTTTGCTCTGGGCTACAGCGAGGTTTGCTACGTTGCGTCGCAGGGCATGTATCTCGGCTACACGAACATGCTGCCGCAGTTGAACTTCGAAATTGCGGGTGCTTACCAATTCGGAAATGGCATCGTGGACGCCAACTGTGCGATTGCCATGTACAACCTCATGTGCAATCCGATCTACAAGCTGAATTTCCCCATCGAATATCTCCACGAATCGTTGCTGGGCACTTATCAAATCACGGGAAGCGTAACAAGCGGGACATTTGTGCCGTTTGAACAGGTCACACAGGGCACCACAGGGGCCATCACCACAATCTACAACACTGCCCCCACAGGCAGCAACCCGATGATCGTCATCGGAGTTATCAGCGGCATCCCGGACGCCACGCATACTTGGGTCGGAGCGGATTCGGGTGCGGTGTACACACCTACCGCCAAACCCGCATGGACAACGGCTCCGAGCGGTGTTACTGGGTCGCAAAATTCTGCGGCAGCCTACTGGGCCTCGAATAATTGGTTCATCTCGGCAATTTTGGACAACCAATCGTCACTTATGTCCATCTTTGGCGACTGGCTTGAGGCGGGTAACACCTTTGTAACTTGGGACGAAGGCTTGATGAAGTTCATCCCATTGGGAGATACAACCGGAGTAGCCAATGGTTATATCTACCAGCCCCCGACCGGGAATAAGTCGGACATCACGCAGCCCGTGGTTGACCTCGACGACAACGACTTCCTATCTGACAAAAACAAAGCACCAATAGTCATCAACCAAGCTCCGTGGCAGTCACGTTGGAACCGAACAGGTGTACGTTACTCGCCGAGAGCCAACGACTACAACGAAGATACTCTCGCCGTAGACGACATGGCGTCGATCAACCAATGGGGAGTAATGAAGCAGTCGGAGAAGGACTTTGAGTTCCTGACTACTTCCCAAGCGGCTTTGTTCAGTGCGTCGAACATGCTGCAAAGATTCCAAGCCATCTTCACGACCTATAAGTTCACGTTGAAGAACAATTTCTGCTGGTTGTCTCCGGGCGACATCGTGACCATCACCGATGGTCTCCTCGGCACAGTAGGCTATATGTTTGGCCGGACCCCTGTCCGCATCATCAAGATGACAGACTCCTTCCCCGACAAGAAGGGCATCGAAATCGAGGCTGAGAATTTCCCGTGGTCGGTCGGCACAGCCCTCATCGGCAACCCGCAAGCCCAGATTCCGTCCAACACGAATACAGGCCAGAATGCCGATCCGGGCGACACGACCGCCATCATCATCGAAATGCCGAACCGTGGAGCACACTTCTCGGGCGACCAGATCAAGATTTTTTGCAACGGTACTAACTCGGATTGGGGCGGCTGTAACGTGTTCTATTCGGACGATGGGACCACGTACAATTTCTACCAGCAGGTTAGTCAACCAGCCCGCATCGGGACCACGACTGCGGATTTCCCATACTCGGCGACGAATCCCGACGTGACCAATTCGCTCACGGTCAATATGAGTCAGAGCGGGGCGGTGCTGAATTCCGTGTCCGATACGTCATGGAACAATTACAGCACGCTCAGCGGCATCCTCAGTCAGCAGACGGGTGCATACTTGTCCCCGGTCAATCAGGCCAAGACAGGTTTCAACATTGGTACGAGCACGGTTGGGCCGGGCGGCAATGAAGGCCCACTCCCCGTTACGTTTGGCGGCAACCAAAGCAACGGTCTTTATACGCCGAACTGGGTCAACCCCGGCGATGTTACGGGCACCAGCGGTTTTGCCCATGTCACCGTAAGCCTGCACTCTTCTGGCGGATCGCAATTGCAGCAATTCTCGCTGTGGATGCCGAGTACGTATTACAACGGCGGCGGCTTCACTGTACCTCTGAGCGGTATTGGGCAAATTCAGGGCGTGAAGGTCACATGCAATGCTTACGTCAGCAGTTATTCGCCGCTGGGTTACTTGCCCGGCAACCCTGAGCCCAGTTTGTTTGCTCAGCTTGTCGTGAATGGCACGAAGCAGGGCAACCAGAAGATCGTCTTCACGTCTCCGGGCTTCCCGACGACAAATACGGCTTACACACTCGGGAGTTCCACCGATCTGTGGGGCGTTACAAATTTGACCGCAGCTTTTGTGAACGCCCAGAACGGTACGGGCGGCGTCGGCGACTTTGGTGTGGCGTTCTGCTGCTCGATGGGCGGCGACATCGATCTCAATCCGTCTGCCACGATCAGCGTGAACAACGTACAGATCGAAGTATGGTGGGAGGGCGGCTCCAGCGGCCAGACTTGGATCAATCCAAACCATGTCACATCGGCATCGCTCTATGCCACGGCCCCATACTCGTTACTGGGCCAGACAAACACTTTGTGGCTTGCGGCCACTGGCTTCGCACCTTACAAGACATTGCCCTTTGGCTTTGAGCCAAGCGGCATCGAAGTTACATGCGAATCCTACAGCAACACAAGCGGCACTGCGATTCTCACGGCCCAGCTTTACTACCAAGGCCAACGTATCGGTGGGCAAATCAACGCCCAGTTGACGGGCTCGAACGCAACGTACTACTTCGGCGGCAGTGGCGACCTGTGGGGCGTCCCCGGCCTGAACCTCGACATCGTACAGGACCCAACATTTGGTGTGGCGTTTATCGTTACGGATTCCGGGGCGGGGATCGGCGTTACAGAATATCTCCGCAACGTGAAGATGACGGTCTACGGCAACACGAGCTATGCACTGGAACTGATCGCTTACGAGAATGCCAATCTTGTTGCCGACAATACTTATGAGTTGACCAACATCTACCGTGGGCTGTATGGCAGCTATCCTCTGGACAGCCCGTCCGGGTCGCAATTCGTCCGCATTGACAACAATTGCGTGACTTACAAGGTGGACCCAACGTATCGCGGCTCGTCAATTTTCTTCAAATTCACGAGTTTCAATACTTATCAGATGCAGACCCAGTCGCTTGCCAACGTTGTGGCCTATGAAGTACCAATCCTCGGGCCAACTGCGGCACCGGGGGCCATTGATGCTGATTCGGGCGGCTTGGTCACAGGTATCGCTTCCGTATCGAGTACGAATGTGAACTCTACATTCAAAATCAGCCCGATCATCGAGGCCTTGAACAGTTCCTATGGTTTCAATGCCGTGCCACAAGGCTATGCGTTGGTGCAGGGGGAGGTGGGCGTAGGCACGCCAACCTTCCAGCCAATTATCAGCGGCGGTGGGGGCGGTGGTTCGATTTCGAACATTTTCTACCTCACGGTCAGTAGCAGCTACAACGCTGCGGCGTGGGATTACATCGGGTGCGACACCATTGGTGGACCGTTCACGATCTACTTGCCCGCAGCGGCGGATAACCCGAACGTGCAGGTCATCATCACCAAGATTTCGTCGGACACGAATGCCGTAACTGTAACAGCGGACGGCAGCGACACAATCGGGGACAACGGCTCAAGCTGGTCGTTCAGCTACATGAATACAACCATGTGCTTGACCAGCGACGGCGTGTCCAACTGGATTTTCAGCTAAGCGGGTATTAGGTATTTATGGCAATTGCATACGTAGGCGGAGCCAAGGCACTATCGAACGCAGCCGATCTCTTCAGTTTGAGCGTGAACTACACGCCCACGATAGGGAACTATGTCGTCGCCATGGTACAGCTTGCTGCCGGAAACGCATTCACTGACGTAGCGTGTGCAACCAGCCCCTACGTAGAAAATCTCACCTACAGTGGTGGTGAGAACATCCCAGCCTCCGTGGGAATTTACGTTGTATACCAGTTTGTCTGTCCTGTCCTGTCGTCAAGTATCACAGCCTTCAATTTCTCGTGGACTGGCGGCGGTGGAACCGGGTTCACGGGGTCGGACAGTGCGGTTGTTACGGTTGCTGAGTATTCTGGCGTGGGCGGCGTGGGCACGACCAACTACGCCAACGGGACCACCAGCTATTACCCATCAATTGCAACCACAAATACCGTGGCCAATAGTTGGATCGTTGGCGTCTTGGCGGCAGACAATACTCAATTGGGCGGCAATGGATTTTTCGCTGATGTTGGAAATCTTAGGCTTCAGGAATGCAACACAGTTTACTGCTGCTCCGGGGTTTTTGATAACACGGCTGCAACAACCCCGGCCTCCGTCACCATCACCGGGCAGTTGGAATTCGGTTCTCCGTGGGCAGCCCTCACCATCGAGCTTTTACCGCAGACGTTACCGCAAGTGACTACGGAACCGGAAAGCAACATTGGTTACACCACGACAACCGGAGTTGGCGACATCACGTTTGTCGGGGCGGCGTTTTGCAGCCTCGTGGGATTTGTGTGGGACACCGTAAGTCATGCTTCGAATCCGGGCAACGTGGCCCCAATATCCTCGGGATACCCCAACGTCAGTACGGTGGGGGGAGAGTACACACTCGGGCTTTATTCTTTGGGGCTCACAGGATTCAGTCTGGGCCAGACTTATTACACGAGGGCGGTTGTCGAAAATGGTCTTGGATACGCATACGGGAACGAAGTTTCATTCACGATGCTGGTTTATAAGCCCTCCCTCGTGCAGTACGGATTAGGCATTTAAGGGATTCTTAGGTAGGAACTATGGCAAATTTTGAACAGATCAAACAGGGCATCGGCGGATCAGCAGTAAGTCTGACAGCCGCTCAGTCGTGGTATGTCAGCATGACGGACGGCACCAACGTCCTCGGTACTGTAACCAACCCTGTCGTTGTCCAAATCGGTGGTGGAGGCGGGGACGTTGCCGTCAACCTCGCCGAACTAAATGCAGTTGCCCTTGGGTCCCCATCCACCTATGGTACGAGTCCGGGTGCTGTAAATGTAATTGGCGTGAATGCCTATGTCACTGGCGGAAGTGTGACAGTAAGCGGAAGCGTTGGCGTTACCCAATCCACCTCGCCATGGATCGTGGCGGGCGGCGGAACCGCAGGGTCGCCGGGCACCGCAGTACTGACCGTACAAGGCATTGCAAGCGGCACTGCAATTCCAATTTCCATCGCAACCGGACAGAAGGTTGAGGTTTGGGATGGAACAAATGTCATCACAGTTAAGGCGGCAAGCACAACTTCCGTAGCGGCAGATACTTCGCTGGTCACACAGATCAGCCCCAACCAACCGACATCAAACATGACCGGACAGGCCCCCGGTGCTCCGGGTGTCTGCACCACAATCGTGGGTGGTTTGTATTCATCCACACTGCCGACAGCAACTAACGGACAATCGCTTGCCCTCTCGCTGGATGCCAAGGGTCAGATTCTCACCGACTTGAACTATGTGGGTGGTGCGGCTGTTTCAACCGCTACGTCTGGCGTACAGCTTGTCGGCGTGGCCGATGGCTCGGGAAACAAAATCACGAGCACATCCAACGCCCTCGACGTAAATATCAAGTCAACGACTGGTGACACGGCAATTAACGTTGCCCAGTTTGGCGGCTCAGCAGTAGTCACCGGGACCGGAACAAGCGGTGCGGGCATTCCCCGCGTTACGGTCAGCAACGATTCCAACATTCTTGCAACACAAAGTGGAACATGGAATGTGGGTGTTTCAGGTGCAACGCCCCCGGCTGTTGTTCAAACAAAGCACGGCGTACAGACCAACGGGACCTCGCTTGCAATCACCCCGACCAGCAACATGACGACAGGCAATACTGCGATTGTAATTTTTGCCTCTGATCTTACTTTGTCGTCGGCGACCGTCACAGATACGGCGGGTTCAACCTACCACGTCACTTCAGGGTTGAAGCTCGGAGGCCAGAATATTGGCCTTTACTGGGCGTTTGCGAATATCGCAGCAAGCGGCTCAAACACGATCACGATCAACACCGGGGCGGCAAGCAACAAAATCATCGGAATGGTGTATGAAATGTCCGGGCTGTCTTCAACCCAGCCGCTCGACGCCTACTATGCGACAGTCTGGAACTTGGCTGGTGAAGTCGATGTTGCACCATTCATTACGCCGTCCTTGCCGGGCAGCTATGCTATTTGGGGCATCCTCGGCGGAAGCACGACAGCATCGGCTGTTACTTACACCGTACCCGCTGAGCCAAACATCTATCCCTACTCGTTCGATTCTGGCACCCTAACTGTTGCCGTGGATGGAACAAACAGCTTGTACTTCGGTACGGTCTCCGCCCCCATCAATTCCATCTTGCAAGGTGGTTATGCATTTTCTGGCGGTGGGTCTGGCGGTTATCCGGGATTCGGGCTCTTTTCGGTAAGCCCAGCCCTCTCAGGTACAATCGCTGAAGGTATTGTCTATGGTTTCGCCCTGCGTCCGGCTGCTATTCCCGTCGAGGGCCGGGTCTCTGTTGTAGGAACTTATGGCCCCTTCTCTACTTTGAATTCGGGTGATTCCGCCCCGCTGCAAATTGACCAGAGCGGCAACCTGCTTGTCAACGTCAAGGCAGGAGTCAGCACGCCTCCGGCGAACGGTGCTACATCTTCGCCTGTCCCGGCAGATGCCGACTACATCGGCCTGAACGTCAGCGGCAACCTCAAAGGTGCCACGGGCCTCAACCTGACTAACGCCCCAGCAGCAATGCAGGTTGCTATTGTTGACTCGTCTGGAACGCAAATCACTTCGTTCGGCGGCGGCACGCAATATGTTACTGGCACTTACTCGGCAGCCCCTACGGGCACAATGGCGATGGGCTGGGCCAACAGCACAAACAAGGCGTACCCCATCAACATAGATACCTCTGGAAACCAGTACTTCTACATCACCGATGGCACGAACCTGATGGGTCCGATGACGAAGTTCGGGACCGCACCCAGCCCCAGCACGTCCCTTGCTATATCCGCTAACGTTTCGCCATTCATTGCCGTAGGCAGCAGTCCTTCCATCCCAACGGGAGTTGCCAATGGGAGCACCGTTGCCCAGCACATGGCTGTGGTGGACACGAACGGTCACCAGATTTCATCGAACTCCACGTCCTACTCATCGCACTACGGCATGGACGTGAACCTGATGGGAACATTGGGGACGGCGTTCACAACAGCGGGTAAGGTGGATGTCATTGCCACTGGCACTTTGACCAACAACAATGCCGCTCCGAGCACCAACAATGTCGGCGTGCTTCCAGCCGTGGCGAAAGTTGGCGGCTCTGTGTACACCAACGGCAACCAAGTGTTGCTCAACACAGATTTGGGCGGCGACCTGCTTGCACGCTTCCTGTACAACGAATCCCCGCTCGGCGACTTGACGGTTGCCGAACGTTATAATCAGTTTGAAATTAACTTCTCGTCAGCGTTCAACTCCAGCCTCATCACCAACACCAGCGTCGGTGGTGGAACCTATACGCAAGCCAATGGCTGTGCAACCTATGCCACAAGCACGGGCACAACGGACGAAGCTAAGGGCGTCAGTGTCCAGAGCCTTGTCTACTCCGCTGGTCACTCGTGGTACGCACTGTTCACAGCGTCATTTACTGCTGGTAAGGCTTCGTCTCACCAGCGTGTCGGCCCGTACAACTCAACTGACGGCTTCTGGCTTGGCTGGGAAGGTGCGACATTCGGCTTTACCCAATTCCAAAATGGTTCTGCATCCCAGACCGCCAAGGCATCGTGGAATGGCGACCCGCTCGACGGTTCGTCTTCGTCGAAGTTCACGAAGAACGGTTCACCGCTTGCCATCGACCTGACCAAGATTAACATTTGGAGAATTGATGGTGCGTGGTTCGGCGTGTCTCCGATTCGCCTGTCTGTTTATTCTCCAGATGGGAACTGGGTCACGTGCCACACATTCACGACCTTCACGGGTCAGTTGACCACGCCGTTCACCTATTCGACGAACTGGAACTTCACGATTGACGTTGCCAATGCAGGTAACAACACCGCCCTCGCTGTCGTCGTGCCCTGCATGGCGATGGGCACCACGGACGTTACGCAGCCGCTCAACTCCACGCTCACGGACTACAGTCGGGCACAGGATGTGCGTGCGATCATTGCAGGCAAGAACCCAAGCGGTACTTACACTAACGTCGCCGTGAGTGCCGACAACGCCCTTGAAATCTCTGGCAGCGGCGACACGAACGTAGCCGCAGCCACATGGACAAGCACCACCGCCAGTTTGATTACTGCTGTGGGCGGTAACACGAACACCGCCGCCGCAGGCACGAACACGGTGACGGTCACTTACTCCCCGACTGCGGGGAACACCGTTGTTGTCAGTCTCAAGTTGCACGGTGCAGTCACGGGTCTCACGGTCAAAGACAGTCACGGAACTTCTCTTACTGCCGGACCGACAGTCGGCAACTTCTATACCTTCTACCAGCTTTCCGCAGCCTCGGGAACCACAGGCTTTGTCGCCGCTTGGACTACCAACCAAGCCTCGTCGATGGCGGTGGAAGAGTACAGCGGCGTCAATGCCGTCAATGCGGCTTTGTCCGGTAACACTGCCAATGCTACATCCGCCACAGCTTCCATCACGGTCACGCCCAACGAGCTTGGTGACGTGGTTGTCGGCACTTTTGGTGCACAAGACCCACCAGCTTCCAACACGTTCACCAGCACGGTAGGATCGCAACGCCAGAACATCACGGCGAACCAGCAGCCGTTGATTTTGAGCGACAGCACGTCTTCGCCTGCAACCATCACCGCCACGCTCACGTCGGCGGCATGGTGGGGTGCAGCCATCGGTTTGCGTCCCACAATCAGCGGCGGCACGGCACTCAACACCACGCTACTGATGTTGAACAACTCGTTCAACTACAACTCCGTCGCCGTGCAGCTTGTCGGAAGTGGCACCATCCTCGGCGGCACGATTGCATTTGAAGTCAGCATTGACGACTCCAACTGGGTCGGCATCTCAGGCATCAACAGCAACACAGGGGCAACGCAGTCCAGCCCCGTCACGCTGACATCCGGCGTCACTGGGTTGGTCTTCAACGTTACGGGCTACAACTATTTCCGTGCCCGTCTCGCTTCACAGATCGCCGGGTACGGCGGTCAGGTTGTCATCAGTTACAACGTGCAGGGTTTGGCTTCGCCGAACGTCAGCACGACCATCACTGGTAGTATCACGACCACCGGGAACCAAGGCACCCCAAACACTATCGGGAACGCTTGGCCTGTGTTGCTTACGGATGGCTCCACGTCTTTGTCGTCGGCGTTCTCCGCTTACGGCACGGCTCCGACCGGAACCGAAGTCATGGGCGTCAACGCCTATGTCACCAACACCAGCATCGCTGTCACTGGTACTGTCACCGCCAACATCAGCGGCTCAATCAGCAACACCGCCTTCGGTGCGAACCTAAATGATGGGGCGGGCAACGCCATCACGTCGAACAGCACCACGACTTCCAGCAAACGTGGCATTGATACCAATATTCTCAGCATTTTGGGAACGGCTCCGACGACTGCGGGCTTCCTCGACATCAAGGGTGCTGACGGAAACGTCTATGTCCGCTCCAATTCCGCAAGCACGTTCCCAACCGCTGTTTATGCGGGTTCCACAGCACTCACCGCTCAGACGGGCGGCTACCTCAACACCGCCGTGTATTACGGCACCACAGCCGTAAGCACGTCGAACGGTTTGCCAATCGTGCCTGCGACTTCGGCTATTTTCGAGGTCAGCCCAACCACGGCGGCGAACACCAAGACCAACCCGTTCTTCTTCAGCGAAACAGACGGAGCGAACGTGGAGACAGCATCGTTTGCTGCTTGGGGCACCAAGCCCACGGGCACATACGTCAACGGCGTCAACGCAGAAATTTTCGTAGGCTCCAACGCCGTGAGTGCGACCTATCCGATGCCTGTATCGGCAACTGCTGCGGCGAACACCGGATCAAACCCAATTTATACTGCTGGAGGGTTGACCCACAACAACGCTGCACCCACTGCTACCAACATCGGCGTCCTACCTGCGATTGCAAATCAGGTTCACCCGACTTTCAACGAAGGCGATCAAGTGTTGTTGACGGAAGACTTGAGTGGCAACCTTCGTGTCAAGTTCAATGCTGATACCTCGGGCAATGCAAGCGGCACGTACCAATCACTTACTGCTGTGGATGGCGGAACGACTTCAGGCACCTTAGCTGACCAAGTTTGCTTGAACTGCGACTTAACCACATCGCAGGGATATGCCCTCACTCAAACTGCATGGGGCACAGCAACGGCAAGCACAGGTGCTATTGCGGTCAATGCATCGTTGGCAATCGGTGCCACAATGGTATCGGCAACTCACCCTGTTCCGATTAGTGCTACCGCTGCTGCAAACGCCAAAACAAATCCCATTTTCGATCAGCTTTCAGATGGCACAAACCAGATGGGAGCGATGACCGCATACGGCACGGCACCAAGTGGTTACTCACTTCCGGTTAACGCTTATGTGACGAACACCGTGACGGTAGGCGGTTCAGTCACTACGAGCGGCACAGCGACCGTGACGCCTGCGGGTTCCACGGTCTGGGAAGTCGCACCTACTTCATCCGCGAACACGAAGACGAACCCATTCTTCTTCAGCCGCACGGATGGTACCAACGTTGAAACGGCATCAATGGCGGCGTGGGGCACGGCTCCGACTGGAACTTACGTTCCGGGAACCAACGCTGAGTTGTTCGTGGGCACGAACGCTGTGTCTACTACACACCCGGTTCCAATTCAGGGCACGTTGACTCACAACAATGCTGCTCCGACGAGCAACAACATTGGGGCTCTCGTAGCTGAGTGTTTCTCCTCGGGGCCGACTTACACGGCAGGCGACCAAGTTTTACTCAACGTCGATACCAATGGGTTGCTCCGCACCAAACTAAATGCTGACACCACTGGCGATCTGGGTGGAACCTACACCATTCTCACGGGCTTGCAGGGCGGCACATCGTACACTTCGGCGATTACCAACGCCTACTCGCAGAGCGTCGATTTGTTCACCGCCAACGGCAAGCCTGTCGCCCAGCCTACGTGGGGCACCAGTACCACATCCGTCCTAAGCACTACGGTTGGTGCTATTGCTGTCAATGCCTCATTGTTTACGGGCACCACAGCAGTGTCGGCGTCTGCTCCACTTCCAGTTACAGCGACCGGAGTTACAGGCCCGGTCCAGACGGGCAACGCCCCGACCTATGCGACCGTGGGTGTGACTTCCGCTACGGCCTTGGCAGCAAATGCAAGCCGCACGGCCTTGATTCTCACCAACACCAGCAGTAATACGATTTCCTTGGGGTTTGGCTCCAACGCCGCAGTATTGTACTCAGGGATTACGCTATATGCTGGTGGTTCTGCGATGTTCGATGTCATGGACAACATTCAGCAGGCGATCACCGCCATTGCGTCGGGAGCAAGCAGCAACCTCGCAATTCAGGAGTTTAACTAATCATGCAGGTACTTAATCCAGTTCAAATCGTAGCCCTTGGTTCCGTCAACCAATCGGCAAACACCATTGCGGCAGGACCAACTTCAGGCTCCGCAGCTGCACCTACCTTCCGTGCGATGGTCGCAGCCGACCTACCATCGGGACCAACAGTGACGGGTACGTGGGTGTTCCCATCCAACGCCAACTTTGGTGTGGCCGGAACTACGAGTGGTGTCATCACGTTGGAAGGCTCTACGTCTGGAAGCTGCACGATTACGGGTCCGGCTACAGCAGGAACCGTAACCAACCCCATCGTATTCAGCAACGCCATTGGTCTTGGCTCCGCAACGGCGGGCACCTACAGCACGACGGCTGGTGCTGTCCAAGCTGGATACTCTGGGGCAGCGAACCTCGGCATGGGCGACGGCACCAACACTCGCATCATCCCGATGGTGTTGTATAAAGGGTTATCGCACACCGCTACGGGTAATGCCACAAACTACACCGACATCCTCGCAACGCCATCTTACAGCAACGGCTCCTTAACCTTGGTTGCCAATCAACAGACGGTGGGTTCCGTTGTCAAAATCCGTGCCTATGGAACGATTACCACGGGAGCGACCACGAACGTTTTATTTGAGTCTGTTTTGAATGGTGCGGCAGGATGGGTGGGCACATGTGCCAATGTCTCCTCGGGCACCTACGGGTGGGAATTGATGATTGACATCTACTGCTCGGCAGTGGGTGCGGCGGGCACGGCGGCGATGCGTAGCATCGGATATTGCAATCTCTATCAGGGCTCAACTGGTGCCCTTGTTAGCAACACAACCGTCGTGGCGACCACGAGCACACAGGTTATTGACGTACAGATGAAGTTTGGCACATCAAACGCAAGTAACACGTTGACCTGCACGTTCTGCGAAGTCACATTGGAATAATGCTCGACGTGGGAACCTAAAGACTTCCCCGTCCCAGTAGTAGAGGGAAATTACTATGTCCGATGAGCTACTTTCAAGCATTCTGAACACGGTCACCAAAGTTGCCGAAGACACAGCATCATTACGAGCCCAGATGGACGGTCTCGTGGGCAACGGGCAACCGGGAAGGATTGGGGTCCTCGAAGGCGACGTGAAGGAAATCAAAGCTCACGGCACAACGCTTGCATCCCTCGATAGCAAAAGAATCGACAAGCTGGAGGATGATGTGGCGGATATGCAGGCGTCCAAGAACCGACTGATCGGGGCTAACGGCGTGTTCGCAGCCCTCGTCGGGGGCTGGGAAATTCTCAAGTACAAATTCCATCTGTAACCAGTATTAGTAGACGAGAGGTGCTTATGTTTCATATCGCGGTTGGCGTTGTTGTTGGTTGGGTCGTTGGATGCTTTACGCCCAGCCTTGGTCGGATCGTGAAGGCTTGGTTCGTAAAGGAATCCAAGGTTGTCACGAGCGACGTAACCAAAAAGTTGTAACAGCGGGCGGCACCATAGACTCTCCTCATTAGGTCGCAGAAATGCACCACCGCCCAGAACAAGGCCCGGCCCAAACGCCGGGCTTTTGTTTTCCGCAGTATTAGTCATTGTGGAAACTACACCTTACATGGAATCCATCGCCGCTGCCCGGTCCATCCTCGGGTACAGCGAGGACCCCGCAGCCGCCCTTGAGGGGAGGCAGTTAATTAGTTTCGAGTCGCAGGAACTCGAAGAGCAGGGCGTTTTTACCTATATTTCTGAGAATTTCGCAGACTTCCTCCGTTACATCAAACTGCTTGAGCCCAAAGATCAGGAACTTTTGTTGGCGTACTACGGCTGCCACTGCACGCAAAACCAGATCGCAGCGATCCTGCACAGCACGCAAACGCTGGTCAGTTTCAATTTGCGGGCCGCTGTGCGGTGTTTAATCGCATTCATGATGTTCGGGGGCACCCAACCCAATGCCGCCACGCTGGAGCCTGTCCTACGCACCGCAAACGCTATTCTCGTTGAGTTCGACGACAAAAAGGTGCTTCCGTTCGCAGATGTGCTCGTAGACTATCTTCGACTGAAATCCTTCACCGACGTGGCGTGGAAATACAAGCTTCCGGTGCCATCTATTCGCCGGACATTTTCGCAACTCAGTAAGAAGTGGCGGGACGAGCACAACCCGGTCGCAATACAAGCCCTCGGCTGGTTTGTGTTCAAGACCATCGACAAGAAATCTCCACGCGGCGTCGGGGCCTCGTTGCGGGAACGCAAGAAGGCGGGGAATGTCGTGCGGTGCGATCCCGACATCGTTGCCAACTTCCACATCCGTGTCGAGGACCCAAATTTCAGTGCAATCTTCCAACCGAAAGGAAATCTATGACAGCACGGCAACTCATCAAACTGCTCGAAAAATGTCCACCCGATCAAGAAGTGTACCTTGAGGTTTATTCACAAAGTGCCGTGACTGGAATTACCCTCACCGAGGATGGGGTGCTCCTCGGCGAGGAATACAGCCGGGCTAATCAGCCCGAATTCTTGGACGTAAGTCAGTAGACTACGCCCAAATTGCAGCGATCTTGTCCTGTAACGTTTGACCTTCCATCGGCCTCAAGTACCGCATCGTGCTTTCCATCGAACTGTGCCCGGCGATTGCCATCACTGTCCGCAGGTCGAGCCCGTTCCGTAACAGCGTCGTGATGCAGGTTCGACGGAACCCATGCAGTGACCAGTCCGCAGGATTGAGACCAGCCCTCGCCGCAACCAGTTTCGTGGTACGCAGCATGTGGAAGTCGATGTTGCCCAAGCGGGACGGAAAAACAAGGCTGCACTTGGGTGCACACTTGAGTTCAGACAACATCTCCGCCACGGGACCGGGCAGCGGTATCATCCTTTCCTCGGACGTTTTCGGTGTCCAGCCCGGCTTCGATTGGATGTGCACGCAGCCATCGTGAATGTCTGACCACTCAAGGTGCATGCACTCGGCCATGCGACACCCGGTTACGAGCAGGAAGCGGTGGAAGATATACTGACGCCGATCACAGGCCGAGAAAAACTTCTCCAAATCGATAATGGAATAAATTTTCGGCATCGGAGAAACAAACTTGATGCTGGGGACCGGGACATCCATTCCAGCCCATTTGAAAAACGCACCAAGACGAACAGATTTATTGCTGAGCGTTCGATCACAGTTGCCCTGTGCCCGGCTCCATGCGAGGTATTCGAGGACACCGGACTTTGGGTCCGAAAGGAACGGTTCGGCTTCAAGCAAGATGCGGGTGCACTCACGAAGCGTGCTGGGTTTGCGGGTGATAGCGACCTCGGCGAGGTAGCTGAGGATGGTTTGGTTGCGGGGGGTGGATTTGAACCACCGACCTTTGGGTTATGAGTTCAAAGGGAAACTGATACAGAACAACTTACAAGCGCACGGATGACACCTAAGCACCTGTAAGTTCGTGTAGGGA
>Ga0187864_10000520_pt1 | contig 42147 bp, 27 predicted proteins | sample June2016WEW_11_4_FD_132985 | JGI IMG/M metagenome (GOLD analysis project Ga0187864, IMG submission 132985) | Peatland microbial communities from SPRUCE experiment site at the Marcell Experimental Forest, Minnesota, USA - June2016WEW_11_40 | ecosystem: Environmental > Terrestrial > Soil >...
ACAAATCCTCAATTAATCTCCACTGCCGCTCACTCAGCCTCATGCCAACAGCTAAGCCCAGTGCTCCCCTGCCGCATAAGTGCCTGCCTTGAGGCCGAACCTATTTATGAAACCAGCTCTAGTTGCTAATTGCTAGTTGCTAACCGCTAGTTGCTCTTTCTCTTTCCTATTCCATCCGTACTTCTTCAACTTGTGGTGTAAGGTGACGCGATCGATGTCCAGAACCTCGGCGGCCCGGGTCTGATTGCCGCCGCACTCCTCCAGCACCCGCAGAATGTGTGCGCGTTCCGCATCCTCAAGGCTGCGGACATCGCCTATTCCCAGGCCAGCGGCATTTCTCGATTTCAAGACAAAGTCCTGCTCGCGTAGTTCGGGCTCCTCGGCCACCACCATGGCGCGTTCGACCGCGTTTTCCAACTCGCGGACATTGCCCGGCCAACTGTATTGTTGCAATTCATTCATCGCCGCCGGCGAAACTCGCGTGATCTTCTTGCTCATCTCGCGCGAGAATTTGCGGGTGAAGTGGTCCACCAGCAGGGGAATGTCTTCCCGGCGTTCGCGCAGCGGCGGAATCTCGATATGAAAAACGTTCAGCCGGTAGAAGAGGTCGGGACGGAACTTGCCCTCCTCGATCAACAGTTCCAGGTCCTTGTTGGTGGCGGCCACCACGCGGAAATCGACGTGGATGGTCTGATTGCCGCCTACGCGCACGATCTCGCGCTCCTGCAGCACCCGCAGCAAGTCGGTTTGGGTCTTCAAGCTGATGTCGCCGATCTCGTCGAGGAACACGGTGCCGCCTTCGGCAATTTCGAACTTGCCCTTCTTGCGATATTGCGCGCCAGTAAACGCGCCTTTCTCGTGGCCGAAGAGCTCGCTCTCCAGCAGGGTCTCGGTCAGCGCGCCGCAATGGATGACCACCAGAGGATGAAAACGTCGCGGACTTCCCGCATGAATGGCGCGCGCCACCAATTCTTTCCCGGTGCCGCTCTCGCCGGTGACCAGCACCGTGGCATCGGTGGGCGCAACCGTTTCGATGGAATCGAAGACATGCTTCATCGCCGCGCTCTGTCCAATGATGTCGGAGGGATGGGTAATTTCGGCGACGGTCTCTTTCAGCCGCGTATTCTCCTGCTGGGTGCGGCGATGCGACATGGCCTTGGCGATCAGGTGCGCGATCTCGTCCGGATCGAGCGGCTTGTTGACGTAGTCATAGGCGCCGTTCTTGAGCGCCGTAACCGCCGTTTCCACCGAGGCATAGCCGGTCATGATGATGACCAGCATGTCGGGATAGATCTCGTGCAACCGCCGCTGCAGTTCGATGCCGTCGGTGCCGCGCATCTTGATGTCCACCAGCGCGACATCGAAGGTCTGCTCGGCTACGCGCGTCAGCGCCTCATTGGCGTTCTCCGCGGTGGCCACTTCATAGCCCTCCTCAGTGAACCACTTGGCCAGCGAGTCACGCACGCTGAGCTCATCATCCACGATCAGCAATTTGCCTTGCGTCATTCTTCTACCTCGTTTCCACCACTGCGCGGTCACGATCGCCAGCCACGGCGGGATTCTGGCTATCCACCGGCAGCTCAATTCGGAATGTGGTCCCTTGTCCCACGACGGAGTTCACTGCGATCTGCCCGCCATGGCGTTCCACGATGTTCTGGCTGATGGCCAGTCCGAGCCCCGAGCCGCCCGATTCCTTGGTGGTGTAGAAGGGCTCGAAGATGTGGGGGAGATGCTCGGCGGGAATCCCGATGCCGTCGTCACGAATGACCAGTTCGATCCACTCGGCGCTGGCATGAGTGCTGATCCACAGGTTGCCTTCCTGGGGCATGGCGTCGATGGCATTGATCACCATGGCCAGCACCACCTGCTCGATCAGCGCGGGATCGCAATGTGCCATAGGCAAGTCGCCGGCGAGATCGAGGTTGAGCTGGATGCCGGCCATTTCCATCTTGTGCTGCACCAGGCGCACGCAACGATCGATGACCTGGTTAAGATCGCACCAGGCCAGATTCATGGGCGAGACCCGCGAGAAACTCAGCAGGTTCTTCACCAACTCGCCGCAGCGTTTGCTCTCGCTGGCCACCAGATCGAGCGATCCCTTCATCTCTTCTTTCTTGGGCGAGCTGGCGGCGTTTTTGTTGATCCAGCGCTTGACCAGCTTGGAATAGGTGAGGATGCCGGAGAGCGGATTATTGATTTCGTGCGCGACCACGGCGGCCATCTTGCCGATGGTGGCCATCTTCTCCACGTGCAACATGCGCTGGTGCGCTTGTTTCAACTCGCGCGTCTTCTCTTCGACACGCTCTTCCAGGGTGTGCGTCCAAGCGGTGATTTCCGCCTGCGCCACCTGCAGCCGGTTGCTCATCTCGTTAAACGATTGCGCCAGTTCGCCCACCTCATCCTGGGCGTGGACGGGAATCTGATAGCCGAGTTCGCCAGTGGCGACGCGGTCGGTGCCGGTCTTCAATTCGCGCAGCGGGTTGCGGACCACGATCCACACGAACAGTCCGCTGAGCAAGACCACCGCAATCAGCGCGACCCCAGTTCCGGCAAGCATCTCTCTCCGTTCCCGGCGCAGGCTTTCATCCACCTTGGCGAGAGAAAGATTGGTGTCGAGCACGCCCAGAATCCGCGTACTTGCAGGATGAGCGTGGCAGGCCGCGTTGGCGCAGGCGGGCTGGTTTTCGATCGGGGTGATCACTCCCAGCACGCGGGTATTGGCGGCGTGATAGACGCGAAATCGGTCGGAGCGGTTGAGGCGGCTGAGCGGCTGCGATTGCGTGTGGCAGCCATAGCAGGCTTCGGCGCCCTTATCCACCATGGTGCCGACCTCGGGCGGGGCCGTGGAATAGCTGATCACGCCTTGCGGGTTCAAGATACGGACCCGCACCACCCCGGGCTGGTCGGCCATGTTCAGCATCATCTCGTACAGGCCGTTGCGATCGTTGTTCAGCATGTAATGCGAAGCGCTGCGGCGCAGCACCTCGCTCTGCTGCTCGGCGCTGACCAGCGCCGCGGCTTCCAGATGCTTGCGATGCAGTTGCGTGCTGAAATATCCCAGCAGGGCGAAGATGATGATCATGACCACGAAAATCGAGACCATCAGCTTGGCGCTTACGCTGTGTCCCAACCGTTGCAGCCAGAAGGGGCGTGACGAGACTGGGCTCTCCCCGGTGGTTTTGGGTGAGGGCCGCCTCGAGTTGTCAGTCTCCAGCATGGACGGGCACCACAACTTCTGCGAACCTCGCTTCCGGTTCGCTGAGTGCCGGGATATGGACCTTCTCTTCGGGGAAGATCGGGAGGTACCGCGCCACCAAGCCAAAGATGGCGAACCCCAGCGCGACGAACATGGCGGTAATCACCACCTCCGTCCACTTTGGGGTATAGCGCGCGCCCGCGTTCTCGACTCCGGTAATAGTGACGTTCAGGCGATTGGTGACAAATCCCAGCAGGGTCAGCACCGCCGCCAGGTACAGGCCTTGCGCGCTTTCTCGAACCTTCGGTATCAGCAAAAGTCCCAGCGGTGCGACCACCGAGAGGAATATCTCCAGTAGGAAGAAATGCTGCTGATAGCTCGATACGAGGACCAGATTAAGAACGCCACGGTGATAGAGGTCTTCGAACCGGAGGATTCCGTAAAGTGCCAGCACCACCACCAGCACCCGTCCCAAGTCGCGCAGGATGGGCAGCTCCAACTCACGGCCAAAGTACTTGGAACTCATTGAGGATTCGAAGATGGTCATGGCCAATCCCACTGCAATCGCCGATACAAAGAAGAACACTGGCAGCAGCGGGCTCCACCAGAACGGATGCAGCTTGTTGGGCATGATCAGATACAGTGTCCCCAGCGACGACTGGTGCAACGTCGACAGCAGCACCCCAAGAATCACGAACACCACCATGACGCTGCGAATGACCTTCAGCGCTCGCTTCAGTTGGAAGTGCTCCAGCACGATGGGCGAGAACTCCAGGGCCAGCACGGTGGTGTACAACATCACGCACCATGCCACCTCAAACATCACCGAATGGGGATTGCGCATGACCAGCGGATGCCAGATGTTCCAGGGCAATCCCAGGTCGTACATCAGCGCGGCACAAACCAGCAGGTAGCCCAAAAATGCGGTCAGAATCGTGGGCCTTACGATGGAATGGAACCGTTTGATGTTGAAGATCTCGACCGCGGCGGTCAGCGTGAAACCACCCGCCGCCAGCATGACGCCGCACATCACGTCAAAGCCGATCCATAGTCCCCAGGGAAACTGATCGCTCAGGTTCGTGGACGCGCCCAGCCCGCGAAAGAAGCGGAGAAAAGTGCAGTACACGCCCGCCGCCATGATGAAAAGGAAGATCGCCTTCCAGAAGGTGAAGCGGATTCTTGGGACCGTCATCGCTCACCGCCTTTCTGTTTTTTCTCCTGGGCCTCGGCTTCGGCAACATCTTCCCGGCGATGGGTGATCCAGTAAATGCCGCCCAGCATCGTGCCAAACAAGGGGACGAAGTCAGGTATGCGCGACAGCACCTGGTAGGTGTACATCGGCAGCGCCCGTTCCGTCAGGTCGGTGCGGAAACCGAAAAGGTTAAAAGGGACGGAAGACAGCAGCATCACCGACGTGCCACCGACCTCGGTCTCGCCGAAGATGTGCGGCAAATATTTGCCGGGATTGTCGTGGATACGTTTCTTGGCTTCTTCCAGCAGTTGCTCGCGATCGCCGAACTTGGTGGCGCCGGTGGGACAGATTTCCGCGCAGGCTGTCTGTTTTCCTTGGGCGACGCGCTTGCTGCACATGATGCACTTGCGCACGCCGGGTACCGCTTTCTCCCATTCGTACTTGGGCACGCCGAAGGGGCACGCCGCCATGCAGTAGCGGCATCCCATGCAGCGGCCCTTGTCGTAGGTGACCGGGCCGAGGGCGGTCTTCTTCATCGCGCCTACAGGGCAGACCGAGGCGCAGGCCGGGTCATCGCAGTTCATGCATAACTTGCGCATGAACTTATCGTCTTTGATGAGGATGGCGGTGTACTTGTGCGCCGATGTGATTTGCTGGTCGGCGATAAGGTCGTCGTACGGCAGGCCGTTTTCGGTGGCGCAGGCCTGCTCGCACTGCTTGCAGCCGATGCACTGGGTCGCATCGTAAAGGATTCCCTTGCTCATGCTTTTCTCCAGATCGCCCTGGCGGCCCGGTCGGACCTCGGCAGGTGAAAGCGGCGCCAAAGCGAGGGCGCCGTCGGGCGACTTCGGAACTTCGGGGATGTTCCGCTCCAGACCGGTTCATAACCTGGAGCCGGCTTGGAGAGGAAGCCAGCGTGAAATGGGCCTACTTCAGGCTCTTCACGTAAGTAGCCAGCTTGGCAGCGTCAGCCGGGCTGACACCCTTGTTGGCAAAAGCGTGCATGGCCTTCTTCTGCGGCCCGCCATTCTCAATGTAGTCAACCAGATCGGCGTTCGACGCCTTCTGCACGGTGGCCGACGAAAACTCCGGAGCTCCCATCTTCTTGCCGGCGGCGGTGCCTTTTCCATCCGCGCCATGGCAGCCCGAGCACTTTGCCTTGTAAAGGTCTTCCTGCGCCCACGACAGGCTGGGAAGGACCAGGAACAGCGCGAAAGCGGTAAGTAGAACAGCTAAGATGACCTTCTTCATGACTTCTCCGATAATAAGATTATGAATACTGGGTCCTGTTCGACCTTGGAGCGTGTACTGCTGCCCAAGCGGCGTGCCTCTTGTTAGACCCGCACCCATGAAACCGCCATGAGTACGATTTCAGTGTGGAACATAGATTTAAGGGACGCTGTGATGGGAGTCACCCGGCGACGTGATGGGTTTCGCAACAGTTCGGACGAGCGTTCGAACGCGGCTGTGGCGGTTTGCCACAACTACTGGCAAAAAGTACCGCAGGGACGTGCGAACAATCTCCGCAGCCGTCTGCTCGCTACGATGATTTTCTCTGAGCCAGCTCAGAATACGTGGCGATTCTCAGCTATGCCGGACGCCAGCGTTTTCACAGCGGTTTTTCTCCCGCTTTTGGCGCAGGCCGGAGTCGAATCAACCCATCCCGGAACCACTCTAGTCCCCGCCTGCCGTAGGCGCCAAGGCTGGCGCGCTGGAGGGTTTGTTCGGGGTACGGTTGGGGTGAAATAAGTTCAATACTGCGCAAAGCGCCCAATACCCCATTGCAACCCCGAAGGCGAATGCCGCAACGATGGTGAACAGGAGCAGGATCGAGAGCAGAAACGTCGTCATATCGTTCTCTTCTTTATGATGCGCCGGAACCCGCGGGATGATTTCCAGAATTTCTCTGGGCGGGTTGAATCCCGGACGCCAGCCAATCATCTACTCTGATGGTTTCACTTTACCTCGCATTGACGTCTCTCGCTGTTGGCAACTAAGATACGTGAGTAGAATTGCGTTTCCCCTCTCGCGGACTTTCCAGAGCAGTGCATCAGGCTGAAACTGCGGTTCCCGGGTCGTAGCCCGAAGAACGCGACCGCATTTTTCGCTCTGGATCGAGGCAAGCCGGACCGCGCTGTGGGAGTCGAACCAGCAGTCATCCATGGGTATCAGCAGCATCACAGTCCGCGGGGCGCGCCAGCATAATCTCAAGAACATCAGCGTCCAGATTCCGCGTAACACTCTGACGGTGATTACCGGCCTCAGCGGCTCGGGGAAGTCGTCGCTCGCCTTCGACACCATCTACGCCGAGGGCCAGCGGCGCTACGTGGAAACGCTGTCGGCTTACGCCCGCCAGTTCCTCGACCAAATGGAGCGGCCCGACGTGGACAGTATTGACGGATTAAGCCCGTCCATCGCCATCGGGCAGAAGACGACCAGCCGCAGTCCACGTTCCACCGTTGGCACCATCACCGAAATCTATGACTACTTGCGCCTGCTCTATTCCTCCATTGGCGTGCCGCATTGTCCGCAGTGCGGACGCGCCATCTCGCGCCAGTCAGCCGACCAGATTGTGCAACGAGTGATGGACCTGAAGCCCGAGGACCGGGTGATGATCCTGGCCCCCATCGTTCGCGGGCGCAAGGGCGAGTTCAAGAAGGAGCTGGACAAGCTGGCGCAGCAGGGCTTCACCCGCGCCCGCATCGACAACGAGCTGCGCAACATTGCCGATGACGAGATCAACCTGGATAAGCGCAAGAACCACACCATCGAACTGGTGGTTGACCGGCTGCTGGTGAAGCCGGGAATCGAGCACCGCCTGGCGTCGTCGGTTGAGTTGGCGATGAAGCTGGCCAACGGATTGGTGCAGGTCGCCGTGGTCGGCGGCGAGGAGCACTTGTACTCGTCCAAGCTGGCTTGTCCAGAGTGCGGCATCAACGTGCCCGTGCTGGAGCCGCGTTCGTTTTCGTTCAACAGCATGTACGGCGCGTGTCCGGAGTGCAACGGGCTGGGCAGCAAGTACGATTTCGATCCGGCCAAGGTCATTGCGGACTGGTCAAAGCCTCTGCTGGAAGGCGCTTTGGGGCCGGGCTCGGCGTCGCAATACCTCATCCGCATATTGCAGTTGGCGGCAGAAGCCTACGGATTCAGCCTGACCACGCCGTTCGAGCAGTTGCCGCGCAAAACACAAGACCTGATTCTCTATGGGCCGGAGCAGGGCGAGAACAAGAGGGGCGGTTTCCTCGGCGTGTTCGCCTATCTGCGGCAAACCATGGAGCAGAGCACCTCCGAGGCCTATCGCGACTGGCTGCTTGACCATATGTCCGCGACCACTTGCCCCGCGTGTCACGGCGACCGGCTGCGTCCCGAAAGTCTGGCGGTGAAGGTGAACGGCATGTCCATTGCCGACTTCACTGCGCTGCCGGTATCGCGCGCCGTGGAAGCGGCGGCGCAGATCAAACTCTCCGAGCGCGAGGAGCGCATCGCGGGACGAATTCGCAAAGAGATTGCCGAGCGACTGGGTTTTCTCAACGCGGTCGGGCTGGGCTACATCGCGCTCAACCGTTCGGCTGCGACCCTGAGCGGCGGCGAGGGACAGCGCATTCGCCTGGCCACGCAGATCGGATCGAAGCTGCGCGGCGTTCTGTATGTACTCGACGAGCCTTCGATCGGACTGCACCATCGCGACAACGACCGTCTGCTGCATGCCCTGGAATCGTTGCGCGATCTGGGTAACACCGTGCTGGTGGTCGAACATGACGAAGACACGATACGGCGCGCCGATTACGTCATCGATCTCGGGCCGGGCGCTGGCCGTCACGGTGGAGAAGTCGTGGCCAGCGGCACCCCCGCACAGATCGAGGAGGCGCCAGGTTCGCTGACCGGGCAGTACATCTCCGGGCAGAAGCAGATCGCGTATCGTTACGCGCGACGGCAGCCGAACGGTAAGGCCGTCACCATTCTCGGCGCGCGCGAGAACAACCTGAAGAATCTCGACGTCAGTTTTCCTTTGGGCGTCATGACGGTGGTAACGGGCGTGTCGGGTTCGGGCAAGTCAACTCTGGTCAACGACATTCTTTACCGAGCGCTGGCCAAGTCGCTGTACGGCTCGCGCGAAGAGACGGGCGCCCACAAGGCAATTGCCGGAACGGAATTCATCGACAAGGTCATCCGCATCGACCAGTCGCCCATCGGGCGCACACCGCGCTCGAATCCCGCGACCTACACCGGTGTCTTCACCCAGATTCGCGATCTCTACGCCATGCTGCCGGAGTCGCGCGAGCGCGGCTACAAGGCCGGACGCTTCTCGTTCAACGTTGCCGGCGGACGTTGCGAGGCCTGTCAGGGGGACGGGCAGCGCCGCATCGCCATGAACTTTCTGCCCGACGTGTACGTGCTATGCGAGGTGTGCGGCGGCAAACGGTACAATCATGAGACTCTGGCGGTGAAGTACAAGGGCTACTCGATTGCCGATCTGCTGGAGACGCCGGTGGCCGACGCGCTGCCCATCCTGGAGAACATTCCGCAGATCAAGCAGAAGCTGCAGACGCTGGTGGATGTCGGCCTGGGGTACATTCATCTCGGTCAATCGGCGGTGACGCTGTCGGGTGGAGAGGCGCAGCGCATCAAGCTGGCGCGCGAGCTCAGCAAGCGCCAGACAGGCAAGACGCTGTACCTTCTGGATGAGCCGACGACGGGGCTGCACTTCGACGATGTCAGCAAGCTGCTGGAGGTCCTGCATCGGCTGACCGACCTTGGGAACAGCATCGTCATCATCGAGCACAACATGGACGTCATCCGCAATGCCGACTGGATTATTGACCTGGGGCCGGAGGGTGGCGAGGACGGTGGACGTTTGGTGGCGCAAGGCACGCCGGAGCAGGTGGCGCGGGTGAAAAAATCCTACACCGGACAGACGCTAGCCAAACTGTTGCCGCGTTCGTCCAATGCGAGGAGCAACGCGTAAACCGTGTTAAACCTAATGCCTGATCCAAACGAAAATCCGCTCGCCGCCGAAGCGCCCGGCGATCTGCCTGGCTCGGGCACAACCGCGCCCTTGCAGCCGGCCGTCATCCTTCCCGCGCAACCGTCCTTCCTCGCCCGGTCTTTCCCCGCATGGTCGGCTTGGGATGTGCTGGCGGTATTGGCGATCACGGCGGTCGTAGTGTTCGGCTTCAGTTTGGCTGCACTGTTCATCGCACGTGCCACCCCTGGATATCGGCACACACCGATCACCGAACTGGCTACCAACGCGTTCGTGGTGGTAGGAGCACAGGCGGCTGCCTACCCGATTGTCCTTTTGTTTATGTTTGTTCTGGTGCGCTCGCGGACCCATGAACGCTTCGGGAAAGCGATCCACTGGAATTGGCCGGGAGTTTCCGCCCCGGGATTTTTTGCTATGGGGACGATTGTGGCGATAGCTATCGACGGCTTGTCGCGCTTTCTTCCCATCCCAAAGTCGCTGCCTATGGACAAGTACTTCCATGATGCGGCAAGCGCCTACTTGATGGCCGCCTTTGGAGTGACTCTGGCGCCGTTGCTGGAAGAACTGTTTTTCCGCGGGCTGCTGTACCCGCTGCTGCGGCGGGCGTTTGGCCTTACCATGGCCGTCATCGTGACGGCAGCCAGCTTCGCCGCCATTCACGGGACCCAGTTAGGCTATGCCTGGGCACCTGTCCTGAGTATCTTCGTGGTCGGCGTGGTGTTCACAGTGGCGCGCGCAAGGACCAACTCTGTGGCCGCTTCGTTCCTCATGCATTGCGGTTACAACTTCTCCCTGTTTGCGCTGTTGTGGCTGGCCAGCGATCACTACCGCCATCTGGAAAAAGTGACCAATTGAAATGGTATGGTTGACAGGATGGCAAAGGCGCGCGAACAACTTTTGGCGATGCTGGCGGAGAAGTCGTTTCGCCTGGGTGAATTCACGCTTTCCAGCGGTGGGACCAGCGACTACTACATCGATTGCCGTCTTACCACGCTCGATGCCGTCGGGGCGCTGCTGACCGGGCAAGCGGTCTTCGACGAGATTCGCGCTCGCGGTTGGCATGCCGATGCGATTGGCGGGCTGACCCTGGGCGCCGATCCCATCGTGGTGGCGACTTCCGTTATCAGCGCACAGCAGGGAAGGCCCGTGCACGGTTTTCTGGTGCGCAAAGGGGAGAAAGCGCACGGCATGGGCCAGCGCATTGAAGGCTTTCGGCGGAAGCCGGCGCGGGTGGTCATCGTGGATGATGTCTGCACCACGGGAGCTTCGACCATCCAGGCCATTGAGGCTGCGCGTGAGTTCGGATTCGAAGTCGCTGGTGTGCTGTGCCTGGTGGAACGCGAAGAAGCGGGAGGTCGCGCCAACGTCGGAAAAGCCGCTGCTCCGGCGGAGTTCGTTGCGCTGTTCACGGCCAACGATGTTCGTGCCCAACATGTGAAGCGCGACACGCCGACAACAACATGATTAAGACCCTGGAATGGACGGACGCGGGCGTGCGCTTGATTGACCAGACCAAGCTGCCCACGGAAGAAACCTACGTCACCTGCAAGAGCTACGAAGAAGTCGCCGACGCGATCCGCACCATGATCGTGCGGGGCGCGCCGGCCATTGGTGTGGCCGCAGCCATGGGCGTTGCGCTGGGTGTTCGCGACTCGCAGGCCAGGGACCATGCCGAGCTGAAACGCGATTTCGACCGCATCTGCGAGGTCCTGGCTGCAACTCGGCCGACCGCGGTCAATCTGTTCTGGGCGATTCGCCGCATGCGTGACAAGTTTGAACAGGTCAGCACCCAGCCGATTGCGTGGATTCAACAGGCACTAGTGACCGAAGCGCAGTGCATGCTGGTGGAAGACATTGCCGCCAACGAAGCCATGGGAAGGCACGGTGCCGTGCTGATGCCCTCCAGCGGAGGAGTATTGACCCACTGCAATGCGGGGGCGCTGGCGACCTGCGGTTATGGCACGGCCCTGGGCGTGATTCGCGCGGCGGTGGATTCGGGCAAGAAGCTGCATGTCTTTGCCGACGAGACCCGCCCGTTTCTGCAAGGCTCACGTCTGACAGCGTGGGAGTTGATGAAAGATCACATTCCGACCACGCTGATCTCCGATAACATGGCGGGCGCCATGATGCAGCAGGGGAAGATTGATGCCGTGATTGTGGGCGCCGATCGTATTGCCGCCAATGGCGATGTTGCCAACAAGATTGGGACCTACACGGTCGCGGTGCTGGCGAAGGCGCATGGGATCCCGTTCTACGTGGCAGCCCCGTTTTCGACCGTGGATTTGGAAACGCCCGATGGCAGCCGCATTCCCATCGAGCAACGCTCTTCCCGGGAAGTGACTCACCTGGCCGGCAAGCAGATCGCGCCGGACGGTGTAGCGGTTGAGAATCCCGCGTTCGATGTCACCCCAAATGCTTACGTCACCGCGATCATCACCGAACGCGGTGTCGCGCGTGCCCCTTACGCAGAGTCGCTGCGCGAGCTCTCCGCCGTGGGCGTCACGACGTAGGGCGAAAACCCATCATCAGCCGAAATAGGAAGAGCGTCCTGCGGGACGCTCTTGGTGTATCGATTCACACCATCCTTATTTCACACCATATGTTATTGCTCCGGCGGCGGCTGCTCCCCGGTATTGGCAGGATTCAACTGTTGCTGATAGTTCTGCTGTTGTTGTTGCATATTTTGCAGCTCCTGGAGCAACTGTTCCGGAGTTTTCCTGACGTTTGGCGGGTTGCCATTGTCCGGTGCCGGCTCGGGGTTGGTGTCGGGCGAAAGCATCGGAACCTGCCCCGGCCGGAATCGCCCCGGCATCGGCATAGCCTGGGGAGATTGCGGGGGATTCTCCGCCTCCGCTTCGGCGGGTGGCATCTCTTCGTCCTGCGGCTCGTCGGGTGGTGGCTGGTACTGCGGTTGAGCTTGTCCGGGAACACTGCTTTGCGCCGTGTTCACGGTGGCCGCCGCGTTTTGCCGGGTAATCAAAATTACCTTCTGCACGCCACCCGGATCGTTGGCCATCCCCAGGATGATGTAGTTAAACTTGGATCCGTTCAGCAGCGTGTTCAGTACATCTTGTGCCCGTCCGGGACCCAGCTGCATCGTGACGCGCTCGTTGGCTGCGCTGGATGGCATCTCGACGGACGCGCCCGTCTGGGCCTGTACCGTGCGCAACACCTGGGATAACGTCGAATTCTTAGCGTCGATGCTGAGCAATCCATTTTGGTAGGTGACGCGCGGCGGCGTGGGAGGCATTTGCTCCGGCGTCAGCGGTGGCGGCGGCGGTTGCGGGGTCTCGGCTGCGGCAACGGTTTTCTTGCGGTGAGCCTGCGCCTTTTGCGGATGCGAGGTCGTTGCCGGAGCGCCGCTCGACGGGGCCGCTGTCTGGGCTGGCGATTTCCCCGCCGCAAGGCACAGTCCTGTTGCCAGCAACAAGGCCAATCCTAAGTTGTGCCCAAGGCGTACCATGATGTGTTCGACGGCCGAAGGGCGGTATCGTCTCTCGAGGCGCGCCGCTGTGTCTATTCTAAACCCGGACAAGGCGCGTCTGTGCCGCTTGGCGACGCCCCGCAGATTCCGGCGGGGACGGTTGGCCGACCGTCCGACAAAAGGTAAACGGCATCGTAATAGATCGGAGAGCCACCAACATCCGGTACCTTCTGCGCACCGCAAGGGGCATTCACGCGGCGTTAAGGCTGCGAACATGATTCGACTATCGTTCACTTATCGCTCGGCCTGCTGCTTGTTCCTTCGGATGGGTCTCCTGCTGCTTGCAGTAACCATCACGGCGCCCGCGGTGACGGCGCAGACTTGCGCCAGCGGCGCCGATTTGGACGTCCCTACCAAGAACGCCGTCGAAGCGGCAGCGCGCCAATATCTCGACATGTCCAAACGCGGAGATGTTGCCGGGCTCAAAGCCAATTCCATCTCCGCCATCGCGGGAGATTTCGGCGCCATCGAACAGGCCGTGGTCACCAACAAGCCGTACTTCTCCGCAGGCCAGGCGACAGTCAGCGCAACCTACCTGCTGGATGCCTCGCAAGCCAAGGGAGCACTGCCGCGGGCAGATTTCTATTGCGGCATCTATAACTCGCCCGACCGCCTGGTGTTCTCGATTTCCAATTTGCCGCCTGGACGTTACGCGCTGGTGATGCAGAAGATTGCCGGCAAAGATCCGATCACCCTGACTCTGATCCTGCAGGAAGTGAGCGGCGCGTGGAAGCTGGCAGGTTATTACCCGCGCTTGGGCGCCATCGGCGGCCAGGATGGGCCGTGGTATCTGGCGAAGGCGCGCGAGTACAAGTCCAAAGGGCAATTGCACAACGCCTGGTTCTACTATCTGACAGCGTGGGACTTGATGGCGCCGGTGAATTTCATGAGCACGCCGCAACTCGACAAGATCGCCGAAGAGATGCAGAGCGCCCGGCCCAGCGACCTGCCGGGCAACGGCAATCCGCTGAACCTTGCCGCCAATGGCCAAACCTTCAAGGTCACGGAGATGGTGGCCGTGCCGGTGGAAGACAATCTCGACCTGCGGGTTCGTTACGAGACCGCCGATGCCTCCAACACCGGCGTGGCGTTCCGGGACAACATGGCCGTCAGTAAAGCGATCGTGGCCAAGTATCCCGAGGTCCGCGATGCCTTCAGTGCGGTCATCGCGCGCGCCGTCGACGCCAGCGGCCACGATTACGGGTCCGTGCTGCCGATGAAGGATGTGAAATAGAGCCCGCGCAAAATGGGGCCGAGCGGAATTTGAAGCGAGCTGTGATTACCTGTTACGAGACCCTCGCAGCCAGGGGGTCATCTGCTTTGTTTCGATCGTGAGATCGCTTCTTCGAAGAGTCGTTGGCGACGGCCCGAAACTGTTCAAGGCTCAGCTTAATCTTGCCGTTCGGCAAGGCTACGAAAATTTCCAAATCGCCGCCCATTGCTTTGATCACTTTGTCCAGCGTACTTATATACATATTCTGCCCGCGAATGATCTTGGAGACCGAAGATTGCTTTACGCCAAGTGTTTCCGCGAGATGTTCTTGCGTTAGAGAGAGCGCAGCCCTCAGTTCATCAAGCGCCATCTCGGCAAGCAACTCTCGGGTCTTGAGTCGAGCGCGCTCCTGCGACTCAGGAGACATTGTCCGAGCTACCAACTCTGAAAATTTCTTTGCCATTTGCTTACCGTCTTCCTTCAACTGGTGCGTCTACGTGGTAATCTAGGACCCTAATCTGGTTGGTTGTTACTTTTCCAACTCCGCCAAGTGCGCATCGTAGATGCGATCGGCGACTGGCACATTTTCTTCATACCAACGATCATTTCCCGTTTTGTCTCCTCCAATCAGGAGAAGTGCAACTCGTCGAGGATCGAAAGCATAGAGTACGCGATATGGGCTTCCTTGATGTTGGATGCGAAGCTCCCGCATATTCGCATGCTTCGATGTGACGACTCCCGAGGAGTATGGGAACGGCAATGTCGGGCCCCGTTCTTCGAGCAATCCGACGCAGCTACGGACATCCTCTCTTTCCGCCTCATCCAACGAGTCCCACCAGTGCTCGAACTCTGAGCTCACCTCTATTTCCCAAGGCACGCACACATTATAGCCTAAAGCCTATATAGATGCGAGGGAATATATTAAATTACGACGACACAATGACCTACCTCGCGTCCCCCGCTTCTGCCTTCTTCACCTCGACCGAGGCGCTGGCCGCACGCTCGAACTTGCACTCCTCCGGCTTCTTATCGAAGCGCAGTCCCTCAAATACGGGAGCGCGCATCTTCATCCCGCCGCTTTGTCCTTCGTGCGTCCACTCGGTGAACTTGATTTCGGCGACTAACTCCGGCTTCACAAAGTGGACCTGCCTGGTGCTTTCCACTTTGCCGAAGAATGGGCTGCGTTTGGTCTGCAGCGCGTGCAGCCGCTTCCACATGACCGCGTGCGACTCCTCGGTAAAGCCGCTGCCGGCTTGGCCAACGGGAATCAGGCGGCCCTGATCGTCGTACAGGCCGAGCACAATGGAGCCAAAGTTTTCGCGCGAGCCGCGCGGATCGGTGTAACCGCCAATCACGCACTCCTGCCGCTTGACGATTTTGATCTTCAGCCAGTCGCTACTCCGCTTTTGCACGTAAGGACTGCTGCGGCGCTTGGCGACAATGCCTTCCAGTTCGCGCTCTGTCGCAGCTTCAAATAGCGCTTTGCCATTTCCAATGTAATGGTCGGAGTAGCGGACGAGGTCGCCCGGCGCCAGGATGGAGGCCAGTAGCTCTTTGCGCCGTTCCAGCGCGGCTTGCATCAGGTCGTAGCCGTCAAGGTAGAGCAGATCGAAGACGTAATACATAACGGGAATATCGTCGCGGGTGCGACGAATGCGACGGCCGCCTTCGCCCACTCCCGTCCGCTGCTGCATCAGGCTGAACGACGGCCGTCCCTGCTCATCCAGCGCGACGATCTCGCCATCCAGAATTGCCGTTCGCGCTTTGACCGAATCTGGGATCGAGCCCAGTTCGGGATAGGCGGCGGTCATGTCGTTCTGGTTGCGCGAAACCAGGCGCACCGAGCCGCTCTCCAGGAAGGTGATGGCGCGATAGCCGTCCCACTTCACCTCGTAGAGCCAATCCTGGCCGTCAAACGGCTTATCCACGAGAGTTGCGAGCATGGGGTGAATAACGCGGGGCATCGGGGATTTGTGGCCAATGCGCGCTGGGTCGGGCTTCAGGCCTTCACTGTGTTCGTCGCCGCCCGGGAGTTTTTTTTTTACGCCGCCCGAGGAGGCGCTAGAGGGGCGAGCAGTTTTGCTTTTCTTCCCGGCTTTGGCTTTCCTGGCGTCCGCTTTCGCGATCGATTCGGCCAGCCAGTCGTTCTTCTTGGTGGCGCCACCGGCCGACGCCTTTCGACTGCTCTTCCACTCCGCCGAGCCTTGATCGCCCGCGATTTCGTCCATGGTGCGCTTCGTCAGCACTGAGTAGTCGTACGCGTCAATGTTGTAGCCCTCCTGCACGTAGGCATCGCGGTGCTTGATCAGCAGCCACTCTGTGCCTTTGCTTCCCGGGCGCCGCGACTTCATGTGCACCAGCGCGAAGTCGCCTTTCAGCTTCTCGCCGTTGAGGCGAAACTTCAGGTCGCCCTTGCGCAGCATTTCCGCAGAATCTCCCTGCGGCTCCCACGTGCCCATGTCCCATACCATGACGGTGCCCGCGCCGTAGTTGCCGGCAGGAATGATGCCCTCGAAATCGAAGTACGAAACGGGGTGATCTTCCACCTGCATGGCCAACCGCTTGTCGGCGGGATCGAGCGACGGCCCTTTGGGCACGGCCCACGACTTCAGCACGCCCTCCATCTCGAGCCGGAAATCATAGTGCAGGCGGATGGCGCGGTGCTTCTGTACCACGAAGCGGCGGCGTTCGCCGCGTTCGACCTTCGCGGGAGGCTCGGGCGTCTGCTTGAAATCGCGTTTGCGCTGGTATTCCTCGAGTGCCATAAGCCACTTAGATGAACATATTTAAGAAGCCTGCTGCAAGGTTTTTGCCAAAGCGCCGCGCGATGGGCCTCGCGGCTTGATTTGCTACAATCGAGATGCCGCAACTGTGGGCGCTTAACTCAGCGGTAGAGTGCCATCTTCACACGGTGGAAGTCACTGGTTCGAATCCAGTAGCGCCCACCATCCTCATCTGCTTGCCGCATAATCACTTGCGCGTGGCTGTTGGTTGTTCGTTGTCAAATCCCAGCCCGATGCCCAGCCCGAAGGGAACCCTGAGATTACCTCGCGGGCTGGTTTCGCTGCCAGCATTCGTTTCAAGATCTGCTCTTGTACCTCCAATGCCTTGGCATCATCGCCATGCGTGTAAACCTTGCCGGTAATGCCAGGGTTGGCGTGACGAAGCAGGGTTTGCGATATGGTGATGTCCCCGGTCTCCTCGTCCGCCCACGTGCTGAGACTGTGGCGGAAGCGGTGCCATCCGAAATGCTCTTCCTTGGCCACGAATCCGAGAGCCACGGCAGTGGGTTTCAGATAATCCGCATTCATGGTCTGCCCCCACATAGGTTGCTTCCCATTTAGCGTTGATGAAGCGAAGATAAAATCGTCCTCGCCGTTGTATGAGCTACGCTGACGCCATTCGGTTAGGAACGTCGCCAAAAGCTTACACATCTTCGCGGGCTTCTTTGCTGGCCTTGCTTTTCACCCCCTGCTGTCTCTCCCCTCGCCTCCAAGTCTGCGAGACGGCTATACAGTTATTCGTCCATTCGACGTGCTTCCACTTCCAAGCCAAAGGGAACTCAATGGCCGGGCGCAAAAGCCCACGCTTGCTGGCGCTCTCTAGCCCCCAGGAAAAACCAGGAATCCCTTGCCATAAGAACAATCGCCGACGATCATGGCCACCGCGGCCATCCCATCTGCGGGTGCCAGCGGGGACGTCTCCGTCTGTCTCAGCAACGACACCCGACTTGATCATTGACATCACCGGCTACGTCGCGCACGGGGGAAGTCACTGGCTCGAATCCTGTAGCGCCCACCATCATCATCTGCTTACTGCACAGCCACTTACGAGCGGCCATCAGTGGGCCGCGCTACCAGATATATCTTTCGTTGGCATTGTCCTTACAATGCCTCCTATCTTCTGGCCGGTCTTCAAAGCCCATCGGCATTTACAACACGATTTGCCAGCTCTGGGTGCTGCAGTGCTCCAGCAGTGGGCGTGGAACCTGTATCAAGTACGCTTGCACATAATCGTCATACAACACACCTTCGGTGGGCGTCTCAACCATTTTCCGCATCTTCACATGATGGTTTCTGCGGGCGGACTGAAACCAGCGTTGCAGCCGGCGCCAGCAGGTGGAGGGCGAAGGAAATTCGTCCGGGAGAAAATGCTACGCCGCACCGGTCTTCAGAATCCACAGAAAGCCCTCGAAACAAGGCCGATTCGAGGTCGGGTGTCGGCCCCGCTTATCCCGTCGCTGCTTCGGCTTAGGCAGCAGGGGCTCAATCAGTTCCCAGTGCTCGTCCGTCAACAGCTTCTGCCGTGTTTTCATGACAGAAGCTCACCTGACTGACTTGCCTCACACATAAGTACCTATCGTGAGGCCGAACCTATTTTTGAAACACGCTGTACGAAAGCTCGCTGATGGATGCGTGCTTTTGCGATTCTAAGGATTGTTGTCGAGTGATGGGCTAGACGGAAGCAATCCAGGGGGCTGTTGCGAATTCCTGCGCAGAGCCGCAAAAAGAAAGACCAGAGGTGGAGCGTTCCCAAATTGGGAACTTCCTTCCTGTCTGCCTCCCGATCATTTTTCTTCGCCGCCGCAATCGAAAAGTAGGATAATGGGGGCGTAAGTTCCCTCGCCTCCCCGAAGAGCAGTTCCAACCAAGGGATGCAGCACTCCGCGGAGGCGCTTGACCCGAATTCTCGGGAAACGGCGGCTCACTCCTGAAACAGTGGGTGCGCATTTGAGGTCTGGCTATATAAGAATTTCGTTTCTTTGCATCGTGGAGAGGTAGGCGAGAGTATATAGGCTGCCCGCTTCAAACCTTGCCCATCGTGGAAATTCTGAGGTTACAGTTGGTTATATCAGCGCGCATAGGATATACCTGTGCGCCATTGGAGGACATGTATGTCTGACCGTCAAGAAATCAAGATTGAAGTGCCCAAGTTGGTGACCGAAGAGCAGTTGAAAAAGGCTATCGAGGCCAAATTGCAGATGATTTCAACTGAGCTCCGCGAACGGGGAGATCAAGGGGTGGTTGTTACGATTCGGGCAAATCGTAAGAGCAGTTGAAAAAGGCCAAATTGCAGATGATTTCAATTGAGCTCCGCAAACGGGGAGATCAAGCGGTGGTTCTTATGATTCGGAAGGTCTAGTTGCGGCGTGCTTTGGAGAGGTGCCGAGTTGGTTCCGACATGCCAACTGGCACGGTTCTGGTTAAGAGCAGCTCAGCAATAGAGGTTGGGGTGCGCACGTGAAGGTAGGTCTCATCACCGCTGCAACGGCGACGGAGTTTGGCGATCCGGAGGAAATCAATAGTCAAGTAGTACGGGCAGTCGCCTCCGAACCGCAGTTGGGTCTCTTGAGCCTAGCGTCCGTCCTTGGAGGGCACGGTGACACAGTCCATCTGGTTGACCTAAATCGCATTTACCTTCAATATGTCGCGAGCGATGTTAAGCCCGGGATAAACGGTTTTGCGGGTGTTGCGGCAGAGGTCATTGTAACCAGCCACGCAGACCTTTACGGATTCGGCTCGATATGCAGTAGCTATCCATTAACGATGAGGATCGCCCGCGCGGTAAAAGAGCTGTCTCCCGGGTCTATCATCCTGTTCGGAGGACCGCAAGCGTCGGTTGTTGACACTTACACCCTTCAAGCATTTGGCTTCGTGGACCTTATTCTCAGGGGCGAAGCTGAGCGTAGTCTGCCGCTTTTGCTCGACCAACTCGTGGGTGACCGACGCCTTGAAAATGTAGCTAGTCTCACTTACCGACGTGGCTCGCAGGTAGTTCGTAATCCGAATGCACCGTTAATTCTCGACCTAGATTCGCTCCCGTCGCCCGCTTATCACCTGCTAGAAGACTTCGGAGAAACAAAGACGATCCCGTTGGAAGTCGGACGGGGTTGCCCTTTCGCATGCACGTTCTGTTCCACTAATGATTTCTTTCGACGTAACTGTCGGCTGAGATCGCCTGAGCGAGTAATTGCCGACATGCGAAACATCGCAGCGGCCTATTCATTTCGGCGCTTCGACTTTATCCACGACATGTTTACTGTCGATCGCCGACGTGTAGTGGCCTTCTGTAAAGCGATGATTGACTCGGGCGAACAATTCACGTGGTCATGTAGCGCACGGACTGACTGTGTCGACCAGGAACTGTTGGAACTGATGGCGCGGAGCGGCTGCGATGGTATCTTTCTTGGCGTCGAGTCCGGGTCGCCACGCATGCAAAAGATTATAGACAAGCATTTAGACGTGGAGCACGCTCGGGACGTAATAGGGGCTTCGGCTCGTCTTGGGTTACGTACAACAGTATCTCTAATAACAGGATTTCCGGAAGAGGAACGAGAGGATGTAACGTGCACACTTAATTTATTTATATTTTCTGCACGTTTCCCATCATCCAGCCCGCAGCTTAATCTTTTGGCCCCTTTGGCTGCAACTCCCATTTACTTCCAATATAAAGAGAAGCTAGTTCTTAGAGAATTGTGTTCCGACATGTCCCACCAGGCTCGCTTGCAGCGCCAAGAAGATGTAGATCTCATACAAGCGTACCCAAATATCTTCCCAAACTTCTACTTGCTTCCGAGTCCGCATTTGAGCGACGAGCTGCTACTCGAGCTTCGAGAGTTCATGCTGCTTGGAACAGAACGATTTCGCTGGCTACTAGTCGCAATCGGTGAAACATCGCCAGACATTCTGAATTTCATCGAACAGTGGCGCGAATACCGAGTGAGGGAGACTCCAGGGTTGCGAGGGTCTGCATTAAGGCAGTTTTATCGCTGTGCGGATTTTGTCACGACATTCAGATCTTTCGTAGAGTCTCATCCGGTGGGAACGGATGACGCAGTCAAAGTATGTCTAGAGTTCTACGGCATGCTCGGTCACGGCAAGCTGATGACGAGTGAAACTGTTCCGGCCAACGAGTTCTTGCTTCCTGCAGGAAGTCGCGTTTATTGGAGTGACCGCCCGGTTAAAGCTAGCAACATAGGTATATTTTCAATGTCTTGTGACATGCAGGAAGTCGTCGATCTGCTCAAGACAAATAAGAGGCGTTGTTGGGAAAGAATTCCACATTTCTATATGAGCAAAGCAGCAAGTGATGGAGAAGTCTTCCAGATATCGGATTGGATGTTCAATGCTCTGTGCTGCTGTGATGGTACTCGGGATATTCGCGGCGTGATAACGCAACTGTGGGATTGCGTGTCGGAGATCGATGAGGCGCATCGCGAGTATCTCCTAGTTGAACTCATCAGACGCATGGAGGCAGAAGGATTCGTCAAAATATATCGGGCGGTCACGAGTGCTGCTGAGAGCTGTTTAGGTGAGGGCAGTGCGAGTGCATACAACGCAGCTAGGGCCTGAACATCCAGCATGAAAAAAGGTCGGATTAATCGTCCTGTTCCAATGAGTTACGGCCCCTTTCCAAGAGAGGCCATTCCGCTCACAACTCCGTCAGTGAGTGAAATGGGGATGTTTCAATAGTAATCGAGCGTTCGACGGGGCGTGGTCGGCTTCCGAAGTGACCCAACCAATCGCCAATTGAGCGGCCGGGGCAAATCCACTCTTAGGGTTTGCCTGTTTCACCTGCAAGTCATTGACTTGGGCACTCAGCGGACCTACGATGTGCTCGAAGGGGAGGGAGGTCTTCCCCATGGTGGGCCCGGCCGCTAACGAACGGAACATGTCGGGCCAGCTACTTGGCCACTACCGAATCGCCGAGAAACTCGGCGGCGGGGGCATGGGTGTGGTGTACAAGGCGGAGGATGTCCGCCTGCATCGGTTCGTTGCCCTGAAGTTCCTCCCGGAATCGGTGGCCCGCGATGCCCAGGCGCTGACCCGCTTCTGGCGCGAGGCACAAGCCGCCTCGGCCCTTAGCCATCCCAACATCTGTACCATTTATGATATCGGCGACGAAGATGGTCGCGCCTTCATCGCCATGGAGTTTCTCGATGGCATGACTCTGAAGTACCGCATTGCGGGGCGGCCACTGGAGATTGAGATGCTGCTGTCGCTGGGCATTGAGATCGCAGACGCGCTCGAGGCGGCGCACCAAGCGGGGATCATTCATCGTGACATCAAACCGGCGAACATCTTTGTCACCAAGCGCAGTCAGGCCAAGGTTCTCGACTTCGGCCTGGCCAAGGTCAGTTTCGCAGAGCGGGCCCGACAGACACCGGAGGCAGCCTCTGCCACGACGATTACCGACCGTGACCAGCACTTGACCAGTCCCGGCGTGGCTCTCGGCACGGTAGCCTACATGTCGCCGGAGCAGGCGTTAGGCAAAGAACTTGATGCCCGTACTGACCTGTTTTCCTTTGGTGCCGTGCTGTATGAGATGGCGACGGGAAGACTCCTGTTCCGAGGCGACACATCGGCGGCTCTGTTCGACGCCATCCTGCACAAGGTGCCGGTCGGGCCCGTGCGGTTGAACCCTGAGGTCCCGGGGAAGCTGGAAGACATTATTAACAAGTGCTTGGAGAAAGATCGCAACCTACGCTACCAGCATGCCTCTGAAATTCGCACCGACCTGCAACGGCTGAAGCGCGACTCAGAGAGCGGACGCGGTTCTGCGGCAAGTTCGGACGTGATGGCGGTGCCTGAAGCTCCTGCAGCTCAGAAGAAGAGACTTTGGAGGATTGTGGTTCCCATCCTGCTGGTCGCGGCGCTGATCGCCGGTGGGCTTTACTATCGCTCACGTCAGACGAGGCGGCTGACGGACAAAGACACCGTCGTTCTCGCTGACTTCGACAACAAGACCGGGGATACCGTCTTTGATGATGCACTGAAGCAGGCGTTGGCCGTGGAACTGGGGCAATCTCCCTTCCTGAACGTGCTCTCCGACCGAAAAGTCAGCGAGACCTTGGGGATGATGGGCCGTCCAGCGAACGAACGCATCACGGCGGATGTCAGTCGGGAGCTTTGCCAGCGCACGGGCAGCAAGGCCGTGCTGGGCGGGACGATCTCCAGCTTAGGCAGCCATTACCTGATTGACCTGAATGCGATCGCATGCAGCACGGGCGACACTTTGGCCAAAGAACAAGCCGAGGCCACCAGCAAGGAAGATGTTCTAAAGGCTCTGAGTCGAGCCTCGTCCAGTCTTCGCGCCAAGCTGGGAGAATCGCTGCCGTCGGTACAGAAATTTGATGTTCCGATTGAAGCCACGACATCCTCCCTCGAAGCCCTGAAGAACTACAGCATGGGTATCACAACAGGGCACGAAGAAGGAGACGCACCGAGCATTCCGTTTTTTAGGCGGGCGATTGAAATCGACCCCAATTTTCCCACGGCATATGCCGAATTGGCGGTATCGTACGGCAATCTCGGCCAACCATCGCTGGCGCTGGAATATGCCACCAAGGCCTACCAATTGCGCGACCGGGTCACGGAACGGGAGAAACTGCGTATTTCTGCAGTCTACTTTCGTGCCACGGGAGAACTCGACAAGGAGACGCAGACCTACGAACTGTGGAGAGCAAACTATCCTCGTAATGCAGTTCCTCACGCCAACTTGGGCGTGAACTACATCGGCATGGGGCAATATGACAAAGCTCTCGCGGAGGTTCAGGAAGCGCTGCGCCTTGCCTCTGATAGCGTAAATAGCTATCTAAATCTGGGGATAACGTACCTCTGCCTGAATCGGCTGGATGAAGCCAAGGCCACCTTCGATCAGGCATTCGCACACAAGCCAGATTCCGGATCTTTGCGCCAGAGCATGTACTATCTTGCCTTTCTGCGGGGGGATGCCGCGCAGATGGAGCAGCAGGTAGCTTGGGCAGCGGGCAAGCCTGGAGATGAAGACGCGCTGCTGTCGATGCAGTCTGATACAGAGGCTTACTACGGACGGCTGAACAAGGCGCAGGACTTCTCCCGCCGAGCGGTAGACTCGGCTGTCCGCGCTGACGCCAAGGAAACCGCTGCTTTGTGGCAGGTCAATGCGGCGCTGCGGGAGGCGGAGTTGGGCAACACGGCGTCCGCGAGGCAAGGAGTCACAGCCGCTTTGGCGCTGGCTCCGGGGCGGGATGTGAAGGTGTTTGCGGCCCTCACGCTGGCTCGCATCGGCGATGCTCTCCGAGCCAAGGCGCTGACCGAGGAACTGGAGAAGAGCTACCCGACCAATACCCTGTTGAAGCTCTACTGGCTGCCGACCATCAACGCTGCCATTGAACTCAGCAAGGGCAATTCATCGCAAGCGGTAGTGTTACTAGAAGCCGCCGCTCCTTATGAACTGGGTATTCCGCCGCCGCTGCAGGTGGGAACTCTCTACCCAGCGTATCTGCGCGGCCAAGCCTACCTGCTGGCGCACAACGGAACTGCCGCAGCCGCCGAGTTCCAGAAACTGCTGAATCACAGGGGCGTCGTAGTGAACTTTGTGACAGGAACACTGGCTCATCTTCAAATCGGTCGTGCTTACGCGATGGCAGGTGACACCGCCAAAGCGAAAGCGGCGTACAAAGACTTCCTCACCCTCTGGAAAGACGCCGACCCCGACATTCCCATCTACAGACAAGCCAAAGCCGAGTACGCCAAGCTGCAATAACTCGGCGGTCAGTCTCCGAAAGCTCGCTGATGGATGTGTGCTTTTGCGATTCTCAGGATTGTTGTCGAGTGACGGGGCTAGACGGAAGCAATCCACTTTGTCCGCTCAAGGCAAGGAAGCGCTTGCTCAGATTGGCATTCCATGGGCTTGCCCAATCACCCTCCGAAATCGCTTGCAGCAAGTTCCTAATTCTGCGATGCCAAGCAGAGCCTCGCTCGGCTGCCCAGCAACACAAGATTTCGGGCAAGCAACGCTGCCGGGCACCAAAGGTCGTCAACACGAGTCAGAGAAGACCGCGCCTCCGCAGCTCTTTAAGTGTTACGCAGGAACTCCGCTGCCTGTGCGAACCGGAGATCATCAGTAAACGTCAGAGGAAGCACACGGTTGACGGGTCAAGTCCGCCGCCAGCGTCAAAACGCGGTGATGGTCTAACTAAGGGAACCAGGACCCGTTGATGTCGCGTGACTTCACCACGTCACCAGCAAATTCTGAGGCGACGCACCGTTGGGCGCGCTGACGCAGGACACCTGGTCACGCGGGCGGTTCACCGTGGTCACTTTGCAGGACATGATCGATCGCGGGGTTGATTGGGTTGCATCAGAAGTTCACCGCGTGGCTGGTTCGGGGCCGGCCTATCTCAGTTTCGACCTGGATGTGATCGATATCGCCTATGCGCCTGCAGTTGCCGACCCGGAAGTCAATGGCATGACGACGCGCGAGCTGGTCGGAGCCGATATCGTGTGCTTCTGTCCTCCGTTGGACAGTCCAGCACACTCAGCCACGTGTGCCACGAACTGCAATAGGATTTCGCTGGCCGTCAGCGCCGTGATCTGTTTCGGAACAGTCCTTAGAGCGGTTCCGGGGTAGCCGTATCCGATAATAGATATCCGCCGTGGTAGCGTTGTGAGGCGTAACGGCGGCGATCGCCGTGGCCACGGCCTTCTCCAGCAGGTCGACCGCCCGGGTTTTGGCTGCCCGCAAGCACTCCTTGATCTGACCCAGCACGGCTCGATGGGATTGAAGTCAGGGGAGTAGGGCGGCAGGTAGAGCAACTGCGCCCTGGCTTGCTCGATCAATTGCCGCACGGCAAGATGTTTGTGAGCCGACAGGTTGTCCATCATCACCACCTGGCCTTAGGGAGACGGTCAGGGACATTTCGACTCTCCGTCTGGTGCGCCATGCTGAGTATTAAGAAAATTCTTCTTCCGATTGATTTCCCGAATACCTCGCTGCCGGTGGTTCATCAGGCTGCGACATTGGCCCACCATTTCCATTCTGAGATCGTGATGCTGCACGTCGTGACAGCGCAGAGCCATGCCGCCGGTGTGCCGGAGGACGGCCCCGAGCTCGCTGGTTGGGATATGCTCGCTGAAATGGTTGGAGTGGCCCAGAAAAACCTGGACCAGTCTCTCGGGCCGGAGCTTGCGGGCCTTGCTATCCGACGCGTGTTGGTCAAAGGCGACCCGGCCCAGGCAATTGTGCAGACGGCTCAGATGGAAAAAGCCGACCTGATCATGATGCCGTCCCATGGCTACACGTTCAACCACTTTCTGCTAGGCTCTGTGACAGCGAAAGTACTAGACGGGACCGAGTGCCCGATTTGGACCGGTGCGCATGTGGAAGAATCGCCCGTGCAGGAGTTTGCGATCCGCAACGTCCTGTGCGCGGTCGATTTCGGCCCGCGGAGTCACAAAACTGTTTCGTGGGCCGCGCAAATGGCCGCCGAATTCGGTGCCCGTCTTACGCTCGCCCACGTCACTGCCGGGGTGGAGCTTTGGGGACCTGGCGGTAGCTACGTCAATCCAGAGTGGAAAGAGGCGCTTGTCGGCGACGCTTCTCAGCATCTCGCAGAGCTTCAGCAAGACATGGACATAAAGGCGGACGTATTCATCGGCAGTGGTGACGTGCCCAAGATACTGAGCGAAGCTGCGAAGCAGACAAAGGCGGATTTGCTGGTTACCGTGTGCTACCCCTATGGCGGTAACCTGCGGACCCACGGCTACGCAATCATTTGCGCGGTGCCGATTCCAGTTCTGAGCGTGTGAGGGCCCTGACTCATTTCGCGCATAGCATCCTTGGTGTGCTGGCGCACTCTACTTCATCGGGTAGCCATTGCCGGCGCGCTATCTGCGGTCTTGATTTCCATTCATGTGTTCAGTGCTGGCAGTTAAGGGGACAGGAAGAAACCGATACCGAGGACTTGATCGGAACGGTTCACTTCTGAACACGCTGGGGCAAGGGTAATATTGGCCGTATGAAGGCCGTCGCGATTGCAATTGGACTTCCTTCTTGGCTAAGATTTTGAGCGATTGGGAGTCGAAAAAGGAGATTCCTTTTGACCGTTGACGCCAATGAGCATCCTTTCATCGAGCGTGGTCATCAACTCGCGGCTCACAATTCGGAATCTCACCGGCCTAAAGTATTGTGGATCGTCGTAGGGATTGTCTTGTTGCTCGTCCTTGTGCTTGCTGTTGTGCTGGTATGGCGCCACCTTGATGCCGCGAAAAAAGTCGCGCCCGCGCCGCCGAAGATCACGATTACAACCGCGACCGCTAACAAAGGTGACATCGGCGTTTACCTTGACGCAATCGGCACGGTCACTCCGGTCTATACCGCTTCGATTTCCAGCCAGGTGAATGGCCTGATCGTCGCCGTGCACTACAAGGAAGGTCAACTGGTAAGTAAAGGCGATCCGCTGATTGAGGTCGATTCGCATCCGTACCGCGCGACTCTTCTGCAGGCGCAAGGTGCGCTTGAGCGAGACGAGAGCATCCTTGCACAGGCAAAGATGGACCTTGAGCGCTACCGTGCAGCGTGGGCGCGCAACGCGATAGCAAAGCAAGTCTTCGATGACCAGGAAAAGCTCGTACTGCAAGACGAGGGCACGGTAAAGAACGACCAGGGAACGGTGCAATTTGACCAGATTCAGGTCGACTACTGCCATATCACTGCTCCGATAGCCGGCCGCGTGGGTTTACGGCTGGTGGATCCTGGCAACGTGGTGCAGTCTGCGGGAGCCGCAACCCTCGCGGTCATTACGCAGTTGGAGCCCATCACCGTAATTTTCACAATCCCAGAAGACAGTCTAGGCCCGGTTGAGGCTCGATTACAAAAGAAGGCCAAGCTCACCGTCGATGCCTTTGATCGCACGGCGCAGACGAGGATTGCCAGCGGGGAGCTGTTGACGCTCGACAACCAGATTGACACTACGACGGGGACAGTAAAAGCACGATCCGTCTTCGACAATAAAGACGATGCACTCTTCCCAAACCAGTTTGTTAACACGCGGCTGCTGGTGAATACGTTGCAGGGTGTGACGCTGATTCCAGCATCCGCCATTCAACAAAATGGCCAAGCATCGTTCGTATATGTGATTCAAAACAATATTGCTCATATGCACAGCATAAAACCGGGAGTTACAGACGGCGGTCTAACGCAGGTTGACGGCATCAATCCTGGAGACGTTGTCGCCAACAGCAGTTTCGATAAGTTGCAGGACAACGCCGCGGTCGTCATTTCGAACAAGGTTTCGACCAAGCCTGCCCCGTCCGGCACGAGCGGGAGCAGCGCCCCGTGAATCCGTCTCGTCCGTTTATCTTGCGGCCGGTAGCGACCGCTTTATTGATGGCGGCAATCCTCTTGGTCGGTATTGTTGGCTATACACAACTGCCTGTCTCCGCATTGCCGCAAGTCGATTATCCGACCATTCAGGTACTTACGTTTTATCCAGGAGCAAGCCCGACAGTGATGGCGACGACGGTGACGGCGCCACTGGAGCGCCAATTCGGCCAACTGCAGGGTTTGAGCCAGATGACCTCCACCAGTTCCGGCGGTACTTCCGTCATTGTGCTGCAGTTCAACCTCACGTTGAATATTGATGTAGCTGAGGAAGAGGTCCAGTCCGCAATAAACGCGTCGCAGAGCTTGTTGCCATCCGTCCTTCCCTCGCCGCCGATCTACAGCAAAACGAATCCAGCCGATGCCCCTGTGCTCACCCTGGCCATCACCTCAAGTTCCATGCCGCTTTCTCAGGTCGAGGATTTGGTGGATACGCGCCTTGCGCCGAAGATCTCGCAGCTCAACGGGGTCGGTCTTGTAACCATCAGCGGCGGCCAAAAGCCCGCCGTCCGCATTCAAGCCAACCCTACGGCTCTGTCATCCTACGGTATTAACCTGGAAGACCTGCGCACGGCGCTAACCAATGCCAGTGTGAACGCTGCCAAGGGGAACTTCGATGGGCCGCGCCAAGATTATCAGATCGACGCCAACGATCAGCTGGTCACCAGCGACGACTATAGGAAGCTTGTAGTTGCCTACCGCAACGGTGCGCCGGTGATGCTGACCGACGTAGCACGGATCGTGAATGGCGTAGAGAACAATAATCAGGCGGCATGGATGAATCAGACCCCCGCGGTCATCCTGAACGTGCAACGCCAGCCCGGGGCCAACACGATCAGCGTAGTCAAGAGCATCAAGCAACTCTTGCCCCAGCTTCAGGCCAATCTGCCCACGGGCATTCAGGTGACCACGCTCACCGATCTTACAACCGCTATCGAAGCATCGGTTTCCGACGTTGAGTTCGAATTGCTGTTGACGGTCGGCCTCGTCGTGATGGTCATCTTCCTCTTCTTGCGGAGTCTCTATGCCACGATTATCCCGAGCGTGGCGGTGCCGCTGTCGCTGGTTGGAACTTTCGCGGCGATGTACATCCTCGGGTACAGCCTGGATAACTTATCGCTGATGGCGTTGACTATCTCCACCGGTTTCGTGGTGGACGATGCCATTGTGATGATCGAGAACATCTCGCGCTACATCGAGGCGGGCGATCCACCCATGGAAGCGGCGCTTAAGGGTGCGGAGCAGATTGGCTTCACCATTCTCTCGCTGTCTGTGTCGCTCATTGCCGTACTGATTCCGCTGTTGTTTATGGGTGACGTGGTTGGGCGCCTGTTCCGCGAGTTTGCCGTGACCCTTGCCGTCACGATCGTCATTTCGGCAGTGGTCTCTCTTACGCTCACGCCCATGATGAGTGCGCGCATCTTGCGGCACAAGCCAAAAGAGCAGCAGGGACGCATCTATCGAGCTTCGGAGCGCGCTTTCGAGGGGATGATCGCGTTCTATGGCCGGACGCTGAAGTTTGTCCTTCGATTTCAGACGATTACGCTGTTGGTCGCGGTGTCCACCCTAGTGCTTACGGTTTTTCTTTACATCATCATCCCCAAAGGCTTTTTCCCGGTGCAGGACACGGGCGTCATCCAGGGCATATCGCAGGCGCCGCAGACGATTGGCTCACAAGCCATGGCAGCGAAGCAACTGGAGCTTACAAAGGCAGTTCTGGATGACCCGGCGGTGGAAAGCATCTCGTCATTTATCGGCGCCGATGGAACGAATACAACGACGAACAGCGGCAGGATGTCGATCAATTTGAAGCCGCTCGACCAGCGCAAGATCAGCGCATCAGACCTAATCCGCAGGCTCAACTCTAGAGTGAACCAGGTTCAGGGAATACAGCTGTTTATGCAACCGGTGCAGAACATTACCGTGGACGATCGGGTGAGTCGCACACAATACCAGTACACGCTCGAAGATCCCGATGCGAATGAGCTGAATGACTGGACCAACCGTTTCGTCGGCCGGCTGAGGCAGTTGCCGGAACTGGAAGATGTTGCCACCGATCAGCAATTGGGAGGGCTGGCTGTATCTCTGGTGATCGACCGGGTCACAGCCTCGCGACTTGGCATTGCGCCGACGACCATTGATAACACCCTGTATGACGCCTTCGGTCAGCGGCAGATTAGCACGATGTATACGCAGGTGAATCAGTACCACGTTGTGCTTGAGAGTGAACCGCAATTTCAGAAGGACCCGAACAAGCTGAACCATCTCTACATCCAGTCCAATGCGTCTGCAGGCGCAACCGGTACTGGAGCCTCTTCCTCATTCGCGTCCTCCGGGTCATCCTCGGCAGGGTCCAATGCGCTGACGACTTCAGCGCTGTACACGCCATCGGCAAATACCCTCGCTCCTCCTGGGAACGCGCTTTCGCCGAGCACCTCCTCGGCGTCGAGAACGGGAGCAAACTCTGCAGGCACTACCAGTTCGGCTATGAGCAATGCAGTGCCGCTGAGCGCTTTGGCGCACTTTGAGAAGACGACGGAGGCACTTGCCATTACCCACCAGGGTCAATTTCCGGCCATCACCGTATCGTTCAATCTCGCGCCCAATGCCGCACTGGGCGAAGCCATCACGGCGGTCGACAAAGTGCAGAAAGACATGCACATGCCTCCCAGCCTACAGGCAGGTTTTCAAGGCACCGCGGCATCATTCACCGATTCGCTAGCCAATGTGCCTTTGCTCATTCTTGCCGCCCTGGTCACCGTGTATATCGTGCTTGGTGTTTTGTATGAGAGCTTTGTCCACCCGATCACCATTCTGTCCACGCTGCCGTCAGCGGGCGTTGGCGCCTTGCTCGCACTCCTTATCTTTCGCCAGGATTTGAACATGGTCGCGGTCATCGGCATTGTCCTGTTGATCGGTATCGTGAAAAAGAACGGCATCATGATGGTCGACTTCGCGCTGGAAGGCGAGCGGAAGCACGGCAAGAACGCGACGGATGCAATTTACGAGGCCTGCCTGCTCCGCTTCCGCCCCATCATGATGACCACGATGGCCGCGCTGCTGGCTGGGCTGCCGCTGGCGCTGGGAACGGGTTTCGGTTCTGAGTTGCGCCGACCTCTGGGCATCGCCATGGTGGGCGGACTACTGCTAAGCCAAGTGCTCACGCTTTACACCACGCCCGTCATCTACATCTTCTTTGACAATCTGGCGCAGCGCTTTGGGCATAAATCGAACCAGCCGGGAACCGGAGGCGCAGAACTGGCAGGGCCCGCATGAACATCTCCGCACCCTTCATTCGCCGGCCCGTGGCTACCACGCTGCTCACGGTAGGGATTGCCCTTGCCGGGGCGGTTGCGTTTGAGGTGCTGCCGGTAGCGCCCCTGCCGGAGGTCGACTTCCCGACTATTTCAGTCGGTGCAAGCTTGCCAGGAGCTAGCGCCGACATCATGGCGTCGTCCGTCGCCACTCCCCTGGAGCGGCAGTTCGGTCACATTGCGGGAGTGACGGAGATGACCTCCTCCAGCACGCTCGGCAGCACGTCGGTCACCATTCAGTTTGACCTCAGCCGCGACATTGATGGCGCGGCGCGCGATGTAGAGGCCGCCATTAATGCGGCGCGATCCTATCTGCCCGCCAACCTGCCGGGCAATCCGACCTACCGCAAAGTCAATCCCGCCGATTCGCCGGTAATGATCCTCGGCCTTACCTCCGACAAGTACGGTCCCGATAAAATTTATGACGAAGCCTCCACCGTCCTCGCGCAAAAGTTGTCGCAGATCCAAGGCGTGGGGCAGGTCTCTGTCGGAGGTGGCGCGTTGCCGTCGGTACGTGTGGACGCAAATCCCACACAGTTGGCGAGCAATGGACTTAGCATTGCGAGTTTGCAGTCCGTGCTGAGCCTGCAGAACTCCGATCTGGCCAAAGGCCAAATTTCCGACGGCACGGTGACTGCGGACATCCTTGCCAACGACCAGATCTCGCACGCCGACGACTACAAGCCACTCATCGTCGGCTACAAGAATGGTAAGGCCATCCGCCTGTCCGATGTTGCTCAGGTGACAGACTCCGTGCAGAACGTCCGTGCTGCCGGCTATTTGAACGGCAAGCGCTCGGTTACGGTCATCATCTTCCGCCAGCCCGGCGCCAACATCATTGCCACGGTGGATCGCATCCGCGCGCAACTTCCGGTTATCCAGGCCTCCATTCCGCTGGGCATCGATACCACCATCGTTCTTGATCGCACCACAACCATCCGCGCCGCTGTGAGTGACGTGGAGAGGACGCTGCTCATTTCCATCGGCCTCGTCATCGTTGTGGTATTTGTCTTTCTGCGCAACGGCCGCGCCACGCTCATTCCCGCTGTCGCGGTGCCGGTCTCGCTGACCGGTACGTTCGCAGTGATGTATCTGTTCGGATATAGCCTGGACAATCTTTCCCTGATGGCTATGACTATTGCAACGGGATTTGTGGTCGACGATGCCATCGTGGTGATGGAAAACGTCTCGCGGCATCTGGAAAACGGCATGCAGCCCTTTGCCGCGGCGCTGAAGGGCGCGGAAGAAATCGGTTTCACCGTCTTCACCATCAGCATTTCGCTCATTGCCGTCTTTATCCCGCTTCTGTTGATGGGCGGAATCGTTGGCCGTCTCTTCCGCGAATTTGCCGTCACTCTCTCGACGGCCGTTTTCGTGTCGATGCTCATCTCACTGACCACCACGCCCATGATGTGCGCGTACCTGTTGAAGAACCAGCGTGCGGAAAAACATGGCCGCATCTACATGGCCAGCGAAAAGTTCTTTGACTGGGTGCTGTCGATGTATCGCGGCAGCCTGCATTGGGTGCTCGATCATCCGACCCTGACCCTCGTCGTGCTCTTCGTCACCATAGCGCTCAATGGCGTGCTGATCGTCAAGCTATCCAAGGGTTTTTTCCCAGTAGAGGACACGGGATCGATCTCTGGTTCCGTGCGCGGGCCGCAGGATTCATCCTTCGCGGCGATGAACGATTCCATTCAGCGGATCGGCAGCGTGATCAAGAATGACCCTGCGGTCGCGAATGTGATTGCGTTCACCGGCGGCGGCGGGGCAACTAATACCGGCTCCCTCTACGTTGCGCTCAAGCCGCTGGCGGAGCGCAACGTCAGTGCGGCTCAGATCATTGACCGCCTGCGCCCCCAATTGAACCGTTTGCCGGTGGCTTCCGCGTTCCTCCAACCCGGGCAGGATCTGCGCATCGGCGGCCGGTCCAGTAATGCGATGTACCAGTACACGATCCAATCCGACACTGTGCAGGACCTCACCACGTGGGGACCAATCCTGCTGGCTGAGATGAAGCGCCTGCCCGGTCTGCAGGATGAAAGTTCCGACCAGCAGAATGGCGGTCTGGAGGAGCTGATGAGCTATGATCGCGTCACTGCGGCAAAGCTCGGCCTTACCGTGAAGTCGCTGGACTCAGCGTTATACGGCGCATTCGGCCAATCGGAAGTGTCCATTATCTACACGCAGTTAAATCAGTATTACGTGGTGCTAGAAGTTGCTCCCAAATATTGGCAAAGCCCGGAAGGATTGAAAGACATCTACCTGCAGACTTCCGGCGGCGGTAATATTCCGTTGCTCGCGGTGGCCAAGGGCCAAGCGAACACTACTCCGCTGGCCATCAACCATACAGGCTTATTCCCCTCGGTCACCGTGTCCTTTAACCTCGCGTCGAACGTGTCTTTAAGCGATGCCACATTGCGTATCACGCAGATGCAAAAGCGGCTAGGCACGCCTTCCACGTTGCAAGGGTTCTTTGCCGGCACGCTGCTGGCCTATCAGCAGTCTCTTGGCACCGAGCCCGTGCTGATTCTGACTGCGCTCCTGGCGGTCTACATCGTTCTCGGTATTTTGTATGAAAGCTTGGTCCACCCACTGACGATCATCTCCAGTCTGCCGTCGGCGAGCGTAGGCGCGATGCTCGCATTGCTGCTCTTCAAAGAGGATTTGAACATCATTTCCATCATTGGCATTGTGCTCCTGATCGGAATCGTAAAAAAGAACGCCATCATGATGATCGATTTCGCTCTTCAGGCGCAGCGCCAGGAGGGAAAGAGCACAGCCGATGCGATTTTTGAGGCGTGCATGTTGCGCTTCCGTCCGATCCTGATGACGACGATGGCTGCGTTATTGGGTGCGCTGCCGTTGGCGCTGGGGACGGGCACGGGGTATGAGCTCCGCCGACCCCTGGGCATCACGATTGTGGGAGGACTGATCTTGAGTCAGTTGCTCACGCTCTATACAACACCCGTCGTCTATCTGGCGTTCGACCGGCTTCGGCTGCGGATGCGGGGAAAACAGCATGACATCCTTGACTATGGGGCCGGGCCAGCCCCCATCGCTACGGATTAATTGGAGTCATCAAGGGGTGCATAAGATTTATGACTAGTTTCCATCTGAGAGCCACAATGTGCCTCGCCGTAACCCTTTGCCTTCTAGCAGCGTGCGTAGTCGGCCCGAAGTACCACCCACCATCAATTGAAACTCCTGCAACATACAAGGAACTCTCTCCCGGCGATTTAAAGAATACGGAAGGTTGGAAAGTGGCACAACCGAAAGACGACACGCTGCGCGGCAAATGGTGGGAGATTTTCAACGATTCTCAGTTGAATGCGCTGGAGGAGAAGGTTAATGTTTCAAACCAAAACATCGCAGCCGCTGCGGCAAGCTTTCTTGCAGCGCGCGCCCTGGTCAAGGAAGCTCGATCACAGCTTTTCCCTGCGGTGACCACCAACCCGGCCATTACTGTGCAACGGCCGTCTTCCACCAGATCCGTTAGCGTAACGGGAGGATCGGGCTCTGGCTCCGGAACAGGAAAAGTTTCCGCGACGGGTACATTTACAGACTACACGCTCCCCTTTGATGCCACCTGGCAGCCGGACCTGTTCGGCCGAATCCGGAACACCGTGAGATCGGCGGCCTACGGAGCACAGGCCAGCGCGGCGGATCTCGAGAACACACGCCTCACGGTCCAGGCCGAAGTCGCTGCGGATTATTTTCAACTTCGCGGGCAGGATGCGCTTAAGGAGTTATTGGATTCGACGGTGATCGCTTTTCAACGGTCCCTCGATCTGACGAAGGCTCTGTATGACACAGGCATCGACTCGGAGGAAGCCGTAACGCAAGCCGAGACTCAACTCGAAGCCACGCAAGCGCAGGATGCCGCACTTGGCATCCAACGGGCGCAATTTGAACATGCCATCGCAATGCTGACCGGCCAACCGGCATCGACGTTTTCAATTCCGATCCAACCGCTCAACTCAAATCCTCCGGCGATTCCTTTCGGCGTTCCGTCCCAGCTTCTTGAGCGGCGTCCCGACATCGCCGCAGCAGAGCGCCTGATGGCTCAGGCCAACGCACAGATTGGCATTGCGAGAGCAGCATACTTTCCGACGGTTACGTTAAGCGCGGCGGCAGGACTCGAAAGCACCTCGTTCGCGAAATGGTTCACATGGCCAAGCCGCTTTTTCTCGATCGGCCCGGCGGCCGCGGAAACCCTATTTGACGCGGGGTTGCGCCGGGCGACGGTCATGCAATTCAGGGCACAGTACGACGAGACAGTGGCCAACTATCGCCAGGCGGTCTTAACGGCTTTTCAACAGGTGGAAGACAACCTCGCGTCGCTGCGGGTCCTGTCTGTGGAGATTCAACATCAGGACGCGGCGGTCAAATCGGCGGAGAGAAACCTCGGGCTGGCCACCGACCGCTATAAATTAGGAATCGATCCTTACCTGAACGTGATTACCGCGCAAACTGCATTGCTCTCCAACCAGGAAACCGCGGTAACCCTTCGAATTCAGCAGATGACGGCTAGCGGCGGGTTGATCGAGGCACTCGGTGGGGGTTGGGATGCCTCGCAGCTCCCGTCGCCGACGCAACTGGTCACCAAAGCGCCATAAGACTTAAAATGGTTTCCCGCCCATGTTGCCTCCTGTTTGGAACCCCTGATCATGCCCAACTTAGTGTTGTCCTGCACGAGTAGCTCAGAGGCGGCGTTTCCTAGCCTCCATTACCGTTCTCCATTCCAAGGCGGCCACACCATGGTGCAACGGCTGCATCTGGGCGGGCAGCGATACAGAACCCGCGCGAGCTATAACCTACCCTGCCCGCGGTAGCAATATGCCAGATCGGCCCGAATGGTGATCAGACTGACACATTTGCCGATATTTGAAGCAAATTGTTCTTCGCGGCACAGCCGGGTGATGAATTCTAACCTCAAAAGTTTAGGTTATGGTTCGCCAAGATTCCGAACGCCCGCGAAATGAATGAGTTGAGGCACGCCAGCCGGTTGACATCTCAACTACGATTTCAGGCATGTTCGTGTTGTTGCGTCATTCTCTCGGCTGCTTGTGGCCCTGTGGGAAGCATACGAGCAGAGGGCGGAAAGAGCGGCGTGGCCGGCAACTCTTCGGGAACCTCGTCTTTCACTTCCCACAATCAGCTCCCGACCTCCGTCCGAGCGACAGAAAAGGCGAGGGCAAGGATATTCCCTGCCCTCTAAATCACGAATGTGTTGCTTGACTTCGCAGATGCAGACTATGTCCGATCGCTATCTACTCGGAGGTCATTGTGGATCTGCCGGAGCAGGTGCAAATCGGCGAATGCGCACCCACTTCTGAAGTTGCTTCCGGGCATTTTCGGGCAGAGCGAACGTCGAGGTTGCTCCAATCTCGCCTTCTGCGGTGGGTGAGACGCTTGCGAGATTATCTTCTGCCGGCATAGGCGTCGCCAGAAACGCGTGAACGTCGCCGGTGCTGGTCTGCAAAGCAAAGCCCACGATCTGCCCTCGAGAATTGATGCCGAATCCGTGCAGCAGGTACAAAGGGGAGTTGGCAGGAATGAGGCTGTTGAGGTCGGTCATCACGCCGTTCTGCCAAAGGAATGCTCTCAAGTTCTGCCCGCTGGCATCAATCGAGACACCACTTACTTGTCCCTTGTTGTTGATCGCGCAGGCAGCGCTTACGACGTCTCCGGTCAGCGTGCCCAGGTCGGTCATCACGCCCTTCTGCCACAAGAATGCGTGCTGGGCCGTGTCGCCGGGCAGGTCCGATGCGCCGACAATCTGGCCGCGGTCGTTGATGGCGAAGGCAGCGTTTTCTAATTCTCCGCCCAAGTTGCCGAGATCAATCGGCCTCACGCCTTGCCGCCATAGCAACGCGTGCCGCGGTTGAAGAGGTAACGCGTACCGCGGGTCATAAGGCGCACAAGAACCCGATGCGCCGACGGTATCGCCCTCGTTATTGATCCAGAAGGCAGCTCCCTCGGTATCGCCCGGATACAAGGGAAGAGCCCGGGCATGGCCCGCGGTCCAGCGCGTCGGCCGGAATTGCAGCACCTGGGGCGCCGGGCAGTTCGGGTCAGCGGTCCCAGTCTCGGCGTATCCGGCTACCTGACCGCGATCGTTTATGGCGGCGGCTTGGCTGTTGCCGCCGCCGAGTGGTTCCAGCGGCTTCATGATCCCGTGATGCCAGACAAAACCGAGACAGACGAGGTGGGTGCCAAAAGCGCAGAAGTCCTCACCGTTTGGATCGGAAATCGAAGTCTCGGCCGTGCCCGCAACCTGTATCGCGTTGTTCAGGTTGGCAAACGACTCGCTGTTCGGTCCCCCCAGCGTTCCAAGGTCGGTCATTACCCCGTTCTCGATTACAAAGGAATGTTGAACGGTGTCGCCGGGCAACGTGGAGAATCCGTCGATCTGTCCGTTGTCGTTGATGCCATAGGCCAGGCTGAAGCTGCCTCCGAGCGTGCCCAGGTCGGTGATCTTGTATCGAACAGAGCGTGAAGCCTGTGTGGTTGACGGTTCCTGCGCGCCCAGCAAAGCGGGCATTGCCAGCGCAGCAAATAAGCTGATTCCTGCCATCCACGTGCATATTCTCGATTTCATATTGCCTCCTCATTCCTGCGCCCGGGCAAAGGGTTGCGCCGAGCGGCTTTTATCGGTCTCATATAAGTAGGCGCAAACGGCGGGACAGAACTATCATTCAGGCATTGCTTCTCGTGAAGAGACCGCATGAGCGGGCGAGGGTCCTGAGGTCGTTGCAATGCGGAAATCCACACCACCGCACGATGAGGCCGGAACGCTACCGGGTGGCCAAGTGACCGAGTTTCTCCGGGCCTGGAGTGATGGAGATCGAGCTGCTCTCGACAGCCTGACTCCAATCGTTTATGAAGAACTCCGTCGCCTGGCGCGACGCTACATGAAAGGTGAGCGCTCCGATCATAGCCTGCAAACCACCGCTCTGGTCAACGAAGCCTATATGCGGTTGGTGGATTACAAGAACATGCGGTGGCAGAATCGCGCCCATTTTTTCGCGGTTTCGGCCCAGCTCATGAGGCGCATTCTGGTTGATCATGCGCGACGTCGTAACCTGAAACGTGGGGGTGGCGTGCAACATGTTTCATTGGACCAGACGGCGATGGTGGGCAGCGAACGCGCCGCAGATCTAGTGGCCCTCGACGACGCCATGAACCTGCTGGGCAAGCTGGATCCGCGCAAAGTACAGGTTGTCGAAATGCGCTTTTTTGGCGGACTCAGCGTGGAAGAGACGGCTGAGGTACTGAAAGTATCGGCGCCTACTGTGATGCGCGACTGGAGCACCGCCAAAGCCTGGCTCTACCGGGAGCTTATGACCAGGACAGGGGATGGATAGCGAGCGCTGGAAGCAAGTCGATGGCCTGTTGCAGTCCGTGCTCGAACGTTCGCCCGAGGAGCGCGAGACGTTTCTGCGTCAAGCGTGCGCGGGCGATGAAGCGCTGGAACGCGAAGTACGGTCTCTGCTGACCGCACAACAAGAGGCTGGAGGATTTCTCGATCGTCCGGCTATCGAAGTGGCCGCGCGAGCGCTCGCCTGCAACGAGAACAAAGTTGCGGACGAGAGTGCCGGCTCCTTCATTGGCCAGAGAGTCTCGCATTACCAGGTAATCGAGAAGCTGGGTGGCGGCGGCATGGGGGTGGTGTACAAGGCGGAAGACACCGACCTGGGCCGCTTTGTCGCTCTGAAATTCCTGCCCGCGGATCTAGCCCAAGACCAGCAAGCGTTAGAACGGTTCCGCCTTGAAGCCCGGGCTGCTTCTGCCCTGAACCATCCCAACATCTGCACGATCTACGAAATCGGCAAACACAATGATCAGTCGTTCATCGCCATGGAGTTTCTGGACGGGATGACGCTGAAGCACTGCATTTCGGGCCGTCCGTTCGAAACTGAGTCTCTGCTCGCGCTCGCTATCGAAATCGCCGACGCACTGGATGCCGCTCACGCCGCCGGCATTGTCCATCGCGACATCAAGCCGGCGAACATCTTTGTCACCCAGCGCGGACATGCGAAGGTTCTCGATTTTGGACTGGCCAAGATTCTGAGGAGGAAAAACATTGGTGTCGACGCCTCCACCATAGAAAAATCTCTGACGACTCCCGGAACAGCAATGGGCACGGTGAACTATATGTCGCCGGAACAAGTTCGCGCCAAGGAGCTGGACGCACGTACCGATCTTTTCTCCTTTGGCGCAGTCCTCTACGAGATGTCCACCCGGACGCTGCCATTCCGCGGGGAAAGCATTGGAGAAATTTTCGAGGCCATTTTGAATCGGGCACCGGTCTCTCCGACGCGGCTCAATCCCGACCTGCCTGCCGAACTGGAGAGAATTATCTTCAAGTGTCTGGAGAAAGATCGAGACCTCCGCTATCAGCACGCTTCGGATCTGCGCACCGATCTGCAGCGACTGAAGCGGGACTCGGAATCCGGGCGGCTGACAACCACCACGAGGCCCGAGGCCTCAAGGGGCGTCGCCAGACGTTGGAAGGCCATTGCTCCTGCTGTCGTGGCCGTGCTGGCTCTATCGGTTAGCAGTTACTTCTATTTCCGCCAAAGCCCAAAACTCACAAATAAGGACACGATTATCCTTGCCGATTTCACCAACTCGACGGGTGACCCCGTCTTTGACGGCGCTCTGCGGCAAGGGTTGTCCGTGCAGTTGGAACAGTCGCCATTCCTCAGCATTGTGCCCGAGCAGCAAGTCCAGCAGACTTTACAGATGATGGGCCAGAAGCGGGATGCGAGGCTCACGACGGAGATTGCGCGGGAACTCTGCCAGCGGACGGGCAGCGCCGCTGTCCTCGACGGCTCGATAACGCAGATCGGCACGCCGTATCTTTTGACCGTCAACGCTGTCAACTGCGCAACCGGCCAGTCGATAGCAAGCGCGGAAGCCCAGGCGAGCGACAAGAACCATGTTCTCGATGCACTGGGCAAAACGGCTTCGGAGATTCGGAACAAACTTGGCGAGTCGTTGAGCACGGTGCAGAAATTCGATACTCCTCTCGAACAAGCGACCACCCCATCGCTGGAAGCCCTGAAATCCTTCAGTTCGGGTTTTCAAATTCAGATGACTGCCGGAGATGCTGCGGCTATTCCGTTTTATAAACAGGCCATCGAACTCGACCCTAATTTCGCACTCGCCTACGCGTGGATGGGCATCGGGTACAACGATATGGGTGAACTCAGTATGGATGTTGAGAGTACCCGCAAGGCTTACGAACTGCGCGACCGGACGAGCGAGCCTGAGAAATACTTCATCACGGCCCGGTACCATAAGGTGGTCACCGGGAACCTGGAGAAGGCCGAAGAAGCCCTCCAGCTTTGGATACAAGCTTATCCCCGCGCGGCGGTCCCACATTCTTACTTGGCGGGGGCAATCTACCCGAATATAGGACAATATGAGAAAGGGGCTGCAGCAGGCAGAGAGGCAATCCGCTTGAGTCCGAACTATTCCCCCGCGTACGCACTCACGGTTTCTGACTACGAAGGGATGAATCGCATCGATGAGGCGAAGGCCACGTATGAGCAAGCTCTCCGTCGCAAACTGAAAAACCATTTCTTCCCTCTTGCGCTTTATGAGATTGCTTTTTTGCAGAACGATGCAGCGGGAATGGCGCAGCAGGTATCGTTATCGGCGGGAACGCCGGGCTTCGAAGCTATCTTGCTCGCGGACGAGGCCGATACGGCTGCCTACTCCGGGCGGCTTAGGAGCGCCCGAGAGTTTTCCCGTCAAGCAGTAGATTCTGCCGAACGAGCTGGAGACAAGGAAGCGGCTGGAACCTACTCCGCCCTTTCCGCTCTGCGGGAGGGCTTATTCGGCAACGCAGACGAAGCAAAACGGCGTGCCACTTCGGCAATGAGGCATCCGGCAGGCCACGATCTGCAGTACGCTACCGCACTTGCGTGGGTCTATGCTGGGGACGACGACCGAGCGCAAGAACTTACCGACGATCTGGGCCAGGGATTCCCAGAAGCTACAGTCGTGCAGTTCAATTACCTGCCGACCCTCCGCGCAAAGCTTGCGGTCAGCAAGGGAAATGCTTCTGAAGCCTTGGAGACTCTGAGAGCCGCCATACCGTATGAGCTGGGACGGACGACTTACAGCACCCTCCCCTGGACGGCCCTCTATCCTGTCTATGCTCGCGGAGAAGCCTATCTGGCCGCCCATCAGGGCAAAGAAGCCGCGGCTGAGTTCCAGAAAGTTCTCGACCATCGCGGAATCGTATTGAACGGACCGATTGGCGCTCTCGCGCGTCTGCAGCTTGGTCGCGCCTACGCCTTACAGGGCGACACAGCAAAGGCAAAGACTGCATATCAGGATTTCCTCACACTCTGGAAGGACGCCGACCCCGACATCCCCATCCTGCAAGATGCCAAGGCAGAATACGCGAAGCTGTAGTAAGCGGGTTACCCCCAAGAAGGCCCCTTCTGCGAGATCTTACTGGAATCAGTAGTGGTAAACGCGCTAGTACTTAGTTGCGTAGATTAGCGTAAGATAAATGGGGATGCACATTGCGAATCTCGCGTTTCGTCCACTCGAAGGGCGTGGCGGTTTTGTTGTATGCGGCTATGAATCGGTCAATC
>Ga0187864_10000521_pt1 | contig 42129 bp, 21 predicted proteins | sample June2016WEW_11_4_FD_132985 | JGI IMG/M metagenome (GOLD analysis project Ga0187864, IMG submission 132985) | Peatland microbial communities from SPRUCE experiment site at the Marcell Experimental Forest, Minnesota, USA - June2016WEW_11_40 | ecosystem: Environmental > Terrestrial > Soil >...
GGTAAAGCGGGGACGACCCAGTAGTCGGCGCCCGTCATCGTTTTCGCAGCAACCATGGCGTTGATCACCGACTCTTCAGTGGCCTGAATTACAGCACTGAACATGGGGTTCATTTTCCAGCTTTGCACCCGTTCGATCTGCGCATCGGGCTGGGTAAAAGGGGGCTCGGCACTGTTCCCTTCGTCGGCGTTCGGATTGGCGGTGGAGAATGCCAGGAAGATGTCGCCGGATCCGTCACCCTCGATTGCGCCCACGCGGCCCAATCCGACAGAGACGCGACGGGCCAGCCGCTTCAACTGGTCCGGGGTAAGCGGCGCATCCGTGGCAACAATCACGATGATGGATCCTGCCTCGGGAGCCCGCACACCGTCCGCGGTGGTAGCAACATTCGCGTCGCAAACCGGTGCGGGAGTACCGTCCCACTTCAGGACTGGCGGGTCCAGCTTCTTTTCGACGCAAGGCTTCTGCAACTTCATTTCCCGCGCCACAGGGATGCCGGCGACGCGCAATCCATCGGACGTACCGTAGTTACACTGGACAAGCACCCCAACGGTGTAGCCACCCGCGGACGTTTCGAGTTTTCGTGAGGATGTACCTGTACCGCCTTTGAACCCATTGCAGACCATGCCGGTCCCTCCGCCGACATTGCCCTCCATCAGTGGTCCGCCGCGCGCAGAATTCAGGGCATCCCAGGCGTCCTGGGTCGTCACGTGCTGGCCCTTGATGTCATTCAGAGGCCAATCGGCGGTCTCCGCTGTCACCGGGTACCAGAATTCGCCGTGGTGCTTTTGCCGGACCATCCACGCGACGGCTGCATCGCGTACCACACCGACGCTGCCAGTGTTCGTAATGAGGATAGGCGTTTCGAGCACGCCGCTCTCCTCGACCCAGTGAGTTCCGGTCATGTCGCCGTTACCGTTGCCGGCAAAGTAACCCGCGAAAACACTCTTCATGCTGAGTTTCCCGCGCGGAAAGATGGCTGTAACGCCCGTCCTCACCGGCCCTTTTCCGACAACGAGTTTGCCTTCCCCGGCAATGATTGTCTTGAAACCGACTGCGACACCGGCAACGTCAGTGATGGCATTGAACGGCCCCGGGGTGCCGTCGAAGGGAACGCCGAGGTCGCGTGCGCGCGGTTCTGGTGAGCCAACGGCGGAGAAATTTTGGGCTAGAAGCTTGCTCGTCCCTAAGTGTGACGACAATAGGAAAACGATCGCTAATGCGTACTTCGGATGCATCGGGATTCCCTCCGAATATCTGCTGCCAAGCTGGCAGTGGGCGCAACCCACATCACGGTCCGTAATGCTAGACCCTCGTCAAGTCCAGAGTAACACTCTTCAAAATGGTGGTGGTTGATTTAAAGAGACCATTTCCCTCGCGATGAGGCGGGGTAGTCGGCGGCACATTTCCTCCGGAGGAGCAATCGATCAGGTCCACGCCGCAACCCGTCCGTGCTGGAATACTCGCACATCGGTGAATCGACGATGCGATTGGGAAGAGTCACGTCTCGGATCAAGAGTGGATCGAACAGATTAGGCATAAGCTTGCTCCATTTTGGTTGCTCTCTTGTCCAACAGGCGCCGTTCTCACCGATTCCCGCAACGGCGAAGCCCGGCTTTCTTTTCGCGGGCCGGTTATCGCGTTCTCGCCTTCGGCCTGATCGCGTCAGGGCGCGGCAAACGGGTCGGCTGGCGGCTTCAACTGATATTCCCTGGGCGGCTCCGCTCCCAGCAGATCACGAACAAAATAATCCCACCTCCGCCGCACCATGTAGGGCTCATTACCGAACCCGTGGCGGCGATTGGGCAGCAGAAGCAGGTCAAAGTCCTTGTTGGCCTTGATCAGCTCATTCACCACCAGAAGCGTGTTGTAAGGGGGCACGTTGTCGTCAAGCGTACCGTGCGCCAGCAGCAGGTGGCCTTTCAGGTTCTTGGCGATATTCTGGTTGGCTTGGTCGTCGTAATTCGTTCCCCCGCCCGCGGTGTGAGCCAATAACCCCTGGTACCGCTCGCCCCAATCGTCCTCATACTCGCGGTTATCGTGGTTGCCTGCCTCGGAAATTCCCACTTTGAAGAAATCGGGATAGCGGAACATCGCGTCCGCCGCGGCGTACCCTCCCCCGGAGTGCCCGTAGATGCCGGCGCGCTGTAAGTTGATCCAGGGATAGCGCTCGGCGAGTTGGGTCATGCCGGCCACCTGGTCGGGCAAGGTGTTATCACCCATATTCCCATAATAGAAGTCGTGGAACTTCTTGGAACGGAGGGGATTCCCCATGCCCTCGATCTCCACCACCACAAATCCCAATTCGGCCAGCGCCTGCGTGTCGCCTCGCGCCGCCGCAAATGACCAGCTCCCCACGCTTCCTCCCTGCGGTCCGGGATAGATGTGGTTGATGATGGGGTACTTCTCGTGCGGGTCGAGTTGCGCAGGCGTGAACATCAGGCCATAGAGATTCGTCACGCCGTCGCGCCCTTTAACGGTAATCGGTTGCGGCGGCTTCCACCCGGCCGCCCGCAGCCGGGAGTCGTCGGCTTTCTCGATCGTGGCCACGAGCTTGCCGTCGGACTGCCTCAGCACCGTGACGGGCGGGACATCAGGCCGCGAATAGGTGTCGACAAAGTAGCGGCCGGAGGGCGAGAAGGCAACCTCGTGGTTGGCATCCTCGGGCGTCAGCAGCGTCAGCCCCTCCCCGGAGAATCCCACTCGATAGAGATGCGTGAAGTAGGGGTTCCGCCCGGGCTCCCTCCCGTCGGCAAGAAAGTAAATCGTGCGTTCCTTTTCATCCACGCGCAGCAAACGGGTGACCACCCAGTCGCCGGAGGTGATCCGGTTCTTGAGCTTCCCGGTAGCCAAGTCGCAAAGGTAAAGGTGCCCCCAATTGTCGCGTTCCGAGTACCAGATGAATTCATTCGAAGCGGGGAAGACTCGCCAGTTCATGCCCCCCTGGCCGGACTCGTACTGCGTCGCCACGCGCTCCTCCATCACCTCATGCACCACATCGTTGGTTGAATCGGCCGCCCGAAGCGTTTCCTGCTTGTGGTCGCGCGAAGTCGAAACGAAGAACAACTGCGCCGAGTCCGGGCTCCACCCTACATCTGTCCAGTTCCCCGCCTCCTCGAACGGGCTGCCGCAGGCCACATCATCACAAAGCGTGGACCGGTGCGGGTCTGGAGGCATTTGCAAGCGGATCACCTTCGGCGTTTCCACGTCGATCACGACGCGCTGGATCGTGGCTATGGAATCGTCGCCCGGGAGCGGATACTTCCAGGATTGCAGCGCGGGATGGCCCACCTTGGTCTCCACCAGGTACATATCGCCCACATTGCGCTGGTCCTGCTGGAAGGTGGCGAGCTTCCTGGAATCCGGCGACCACAGCAGGATGGGCCGGTCGCTTTTCTCCCATCCCGCATTGTCCAGGGCGTAGGAGAAGTCCTTGGCGCCATCGGTCGTGAGCTGAGTCTCCTTGCCGCTCGAAACCTCGCGCACCCAGAGGTTGTAGTCGCGGATGAAGGCGACGCGCTTCTTGTCCGGTGAGGGCACCTCGTTGCCTGCGCGTCCGCGGCGGCCCATCCTGCCCGGCGGCCCTTCCGCGTTTCCCTCGGCCGTGCACTGGCTGCCTTGGCGGTCGCACCGGAACCGCCGCCGGCCGAGCCGGAAGGAAACGGACTGCCCGTCGGCGGTGAACTCGATCTCACGGAACGGTAGCTTATTCGCGTCGATGGTTCGCCCTGCCGCCTGGGAAAGAGCCGCGGCGAGGCGGACATGATCGAAGGCGGGATCCTTCGTGAGCTTTAAGGGATCGAAAACCACAAAGCGCACGCCCTGCGCGTCGGTATCGCGATACCAGAGCCGCCCGTCGCTGGTCCAGGCGGGCTGCACGGCGTGGTCCACGAGCGGCTCAGTGTTGTACCCCATGAATTTCTCGGCACGCGCGTAATCGCCGGCCGTCACGGCCCGCGGTGGAGCCGGTTGCTGTGCGGAGACTGGTCCGTTGACTGCGAGGTCGAGAAGGACCAGCGCAAGCAAAAGGCGGAGACGGGTCTTGCAGGTTTCGAGGCGCATAGGTTTTCCTTGGTGACGAAATCCTTGATTCCGGGGGGACGATTATCCCCGGGTTCGGCCGCTGAGTCAAAAAGATAAGCGGGGAGTGGACTTGGCTTTTGTGTGTTTTGATCTCGCCGTATGACCTTGCCCGCGCGCCGCGATAGCCTGGCCAAGGTGGCCGAGCGCTCGGGCAGCGGTCGGAAACACGCCTTCTCTTCAGAGAGAAGCAGCCGCGAATAGCGAGGGCCCAGGCCCTGTCGCGCGTCGGAACCGCACCAGCCGATGAATATCGTCCTCGTTACATGCTCTTGAATTTCAAATCGTGAATTTTGAATCGCGGCTCTGCCGCGCTGTACTACTCTTCTCGAATTTCTTCGCGGCGCGCCAAGGTTTTTTGCCGATAATCGTTCTCGTACATGCTCTTAAATCTCAAATCGTGAGTTTTGAATCGCGGCTCTGCCGCGCTGCGCTCAAATTGAGCTACACCGCCAGAGGGCCTCGGCAGGTAAGCCGCACTCTTTGGAAGGCAGGCGCACTCGCTTCATCGGGGCGCACCCCCACGCAACGCGGCTTGGATCGAGTCGGCGATAAGGCCGTTTGCCCGCAACTTGGCGGTCTTTGCGCAACTTCCGAGTGGCGCGTCATCCGGCCAGAGTTGCGCAGATCGGCAATCGCCGGGCGGTAACCCAGGAACTACTTCCCAGAACCCCGTTTCTGGACAACGATCCGCCCAGCGGACTACTCAAAGCTCACTTTTCGAGTGGCGAGGATGCGGGCGGAATGCGCCCATGGGGGAGACACGCCTCCGGTTCCCAGCCCGGTAGAGAGTCCCGCAAGTCACGCCCCATTGCGGCGGAAACGGCGTATAATCGCTGTAGGAATGGCGAGGCTGATGATATTTTGAAAACAACGGCGGCCAATCCCGCCATCCCTAACCCGGAGGCTTCGAGATGGAAACGGCCTCTGTGTGCTGTTGCGGAGGCAGGGTAACCACTGCGAACCAAAACTCACGGATCGACCGCACGACCTTAACGAATTTATCGAATTCAACTGGCTTGGTGATGTAGCAGTTGGCGTTGAGTTTGTAGGACTTCAGAATGTCCTCCTCGGCGTCGGAAGAGGTGAGGACCACCACCGGTATGGCTCTCAGGTCGTCGTCCGCCTTAATTTCCCGGAGAACCTCCCGACCGTCCATCTTGGGAAGATTCAGGTCCAGCAGGATAAGGTCTGGGCGTGGCTCGCTCGCGAAAGCGCCTTCCCTGCGAAGGAACGCGATGGCATCAACACCGTTTTCGACGACGTGCAGCTTGTTCAGAAGCTTAGAACCACTGAGGGCCTCCCGGATCAGGAAGGCATCGCTCGGGCTATCCTCCACCAGAAGGATCTCAATGTGTCTATACATCACGGCTTCAGGCATGAAATTCTCCTCCGTGCTGGCGATGATTTGTTTGGGCATCCAATAAGCTGAAATAAAAGGTGGCTCCCTTGCCCGGCACGGACTCCACCCAGATCCGGCCTCCATGCCGCTCCACGATTTTCTTGCAAATCGCCAGACCAATACCGGTGCCGGGATACTCCCTGCGGGTGTGCAGCCGCTGAAACATGGCGAAGATCCGTTCGAAGTATTGGGGGGCGATTCCAATACCATTGTCGCGAACGGAAAAGTGCCAATGCGTGCCGTTCCGCTCAGCGCTCACGTGGATACGAGGAGGCGCCTCCTGGCGGAACTTGAGGGCGTTGCCGATCAAGTTCTGAAAAAGGGACACGAGTTGCGGGAGGTCGCCGTTCACAGCGGGGAGTGTGTCGTGCGTGACTACGGCGCCGCTTTCCTCAATCGAGGCCGCGAGGTTTTGAAGCGCCGTGCCCAGCGCCTTGGCGCATTCGACGGGCTGGAGTTCTCCGCCTTGAGTGCCGACCCGCGAAAACGCGAGCAGGCCATCGATCAGGGTCTGCATTCGCGCCGTGCCATCGACGATGTGGGTCATATACTCGCCGGTTCGCTCGTCGAGTTTCCCCTCGTAATGCCCCTTAAGAAGTCCCACGCAGCCGCTCACCGCCCGCAGAGGTTCCTTGAGATCGTGCGAGGCAACGTAGGCAAACTGTGCAAGGTCTGCGTTGGAGCGGTCCAATTCCTCGACTCTCTGCGCCAGCGCCTCCTCCGCCCGCTTGCGCTGGGTGATGTCGCTGTTGATTTCCATCACCCGAGAGGATCGGCCGTTCTCGTGCTGCAACGCCCAGCGACTGGCTACCACGATGACCGTGCCGTCGCGACAAGTGTGCAGGAGTTCCCCCTCCCACCGTCCCTCCCGCATCAGATCTGCTTCAATTTCGGCCAGATGCTGCGGGTAGACCGTCCGCAGCAGGTCGTGGGAGATTCTGCCGATGGCCTCCTCGGGCGAATATCCATACATCTCCGTGGCGCCACGATTCCAGAAGCGAATCGTCCCATCCATCTCCTGTACCATGATGCTGTCGTGAGCAAGTTCTAGCAGCGCGGCCCGCTCCCGAAGAATCTCTTCCGCCCGCTTGCGTTCGGTAATATCTCGCAAGATGACCGTGAATACTTTTTTCTCTCCCAACGGTGCTTGCGAGATTGAGGCTTCGATGGGAAACTCCGTCCCGTCCACTCTCAGCCCGCAAATTTCGGCGCGCTCGGACATCGGTTTGTGGGCAAGCCCCGACTGGCCAAAGAGCGGAATGTGCTCGGCATGCGCGGCTCGGAAGCGCTGCGGAATAAACCGTTCCAGGGGATGGCCCAGTGCCTCAGTGGCGTTACATCCGAACAGCTTCTCGGCAGTGGGGTTAAATAGCACGATCCGCTGGCCTTCGTCCACCGTGATCACCGCGTCCATGGCGGAGCTGATAATGCCGGCCATCCGTTGCTCGCTAGTGCGCAGCTCCGACGTCCGTTCATTTATCCGAATCTCGAGCTGATCCCGCGATTCCTCAAGGGCCGTTTCGGCGCTGTGGCTGGCGGTGAAGGCTTCCCCAATCATCCAAAGTGCTACCGCCACGATGAAAACAGCCAACGCGCTGCCTCCCACGATTTCGATCTTCGCGACTACGGCGGCGCGCTGTTCGATCCCCTCCCGTTTGGCCAGCAGTGCCTCCTCGGCAGCTTCCATCTCCGCTACAGCCTGTCGGATCCGGTCGTGAAGCTGCTTTCCCGGGCCACTCGAAACAAACGCCTGCGCCGATGAGAACGCCTGATCCCGGCGTTCGATGCCCTCTTTTAGAATCGCCAGTCGTTCCGCGACGATCGGCTCCAGCACATCCAGCCGCCGTTGCTGCTCCGGGTTGTCCTTGGTCAGACGGCGAACCTCGCTGAGCGCCTGGTTTACACCTTGCAGGCCGGAGTGGTAGGGCTCCAGGAATTCTTCCTTGCCGGTAATAATGTAGCCTCTCTCACCGGTCTCGGCGTCGGTGGCGCTGGAAATCAGCAGCCGCAACGCGGCGATCACCTGGTGAGTGTGTTCCACCCAGGCCGTGTCCTGGCGCAGCCGGACCAGCATGGGATAAGACACAGCGGCCGTTGCGATGAGACAGGTCAGCAACACGGCGAATCCGGCTTGAACCTTACGTTGCGCGGAAAGTAGTAAACTCCCCGCGGGACGGGAGTGTTGCGCCAGCGGCTCGGACCCGCGCAGCTCCCGGTGCCCCATCAGAAAGCTGATGAGCGTCCCCGCAGCAGCCAAGGTGATCCACTTAATGTTGTCGACAGGGCTCGCGACGCTCCAGGAGTGCAGGGGAGGCAGGACGAAGTAGACGGTCGCAAGAGTGGAGAGCACAGTCGAGAGCAGCCCTGGGACCAGACCGCCGGCGTACGCGCTCAGCAGGATTGGAAGCACGAAGACAATCACCGGCGTATTGGCGGGTTCGCCACGCGACGCGGCTTCAACCACCAACAAAGTCACCGCTGTGGTAATGAACGGCAAACTGTAGGCCAGCCAGAGTGGTTGCCGCCTGCCGGCGGCCGCGAACCCGGGGCGCTCAGCCGCCTTTTGCGGCGTGATTGCTCCGGGACTCCCAGACCTAAAACCGATTGCGGCTAGAGCCCGCTTGAGAGCGTTCATAAACACGTCCAATAGCGTCAAATGGGTCAGCGTGAAGCGCGATCACAACTTCCAAATCCTCTCCCTAATCCTTCGTTGCTGGTCGCCAAGAGGGGACTACCATTCCCGGGCAGGTGAAAACTGCCCCGGCGGAAGTGAGGACGCAGGTCATCCCTGAGTCGCTGATAGTATGACAACGCCTAGGGCATGTCAAACTTATGTAATAAACGTAGGGTCATTATGTCCTACTTACAACCCAAGCCACTTCTGGCGGATACAGAGCATTTCCCGTGGCCCCGCCATCCTCAATCACACAAGGAACCAACACGCTGAAAACAGACCCCTTGAATTCTTGGGTGCTTGAATGGGGGAAAGAGTGCTTCGCGCGGTGTTCTCAAGTGTGCCCGGCGGATCGGCCCTACTTGAGTGGCAAAAATCTTCCCGGTACAACAACGTGCTAAATTGGACTTCCAACCAATCCCGGGGGACACGGTCGAACTCGATGGACTTGTCGAAGAACACGTCCGCGCCGACCGCTGGATACTTGGCTCGATACTGAGGCTAGGCGAGCGCTTCACAACGACCACCGTTGTCGCCGACTGGAATCGCTTCGCCGCATCAATGATGTCGAATACCCGTTCCGCCGGGTACGTGCAGGTCGACGATGATGACGCCAGAGGACGATTTCATCAGGAAGAAGCTGCCGTCTACGTCGGACGGCTCCCGGACTGGTGTCGCTCCATCTCCACCGGTGCAATTCCAATCCCGTCAGAACGTCGTTATGCTGCCAGATTCGTTGTAAGTCGCTCTTGGCAGGACGGCTACGACTAAGCTCGTGATCCTGCCTGAACACGTCCGGTGCGCGCCACTTGGCCGTAAACGGTTTACTCTTAGAAGTGCAACCCCGCACTCCCCCCAGGTCCGCTTCGGGGACCCGAACCCCGTTTCGGGACAACTTCCGAGTGAACGATCCAGCCAGTATGTGACCGCCACGAACCAGATCTCCGACGTGTCATACTTTCATCCGAAAGAATGGTCCGAATGGCCTAGTGGGAAAAAGGAATGAGGCACACGGAGGTCGTTGGGTAAGACCAGCTGCCACTTCTGATTTGGCTTTCATGCCTTCAAGAGTAAAATCGGTGCTGTCGGCCTTTGGCAGCTGATCGCCAGTGCCAAAGACAGGAGAGATTAAGGAGTATCAATGGGCGAGGTGAGATGACCTCTAAACTGAGGCGGGGAGTAATCACAGGCCGGTTCCTTGGCGTCGTACGAGGAGCAGCCCTGAGCCTGGTACTAGCTGGGGCCGCAGGCTCGCTCGGTTTGATGTTCCGTGCAGGCCATCGTGAGAATTCCCGGATCCTTCTGCTACTTTTCGCCATGTGGGTGCTCTCCCCGTTCATGGCCCTGGTAGTGGCCCACGTGGTTTCGACGCGTTGGTCCGTTCCTACTCGAGCGAGGCTCTATAGCGTCATGCTGGTTCTCACGCTGGCCTCTTTGGCAATCTATGGAGATGTTGCGTTTGGCCATTCCACCGTGAAGGTGGGTTTTGTATTTCTTGCTGTTCCCTTTGCGTCATGGTTGCTCATTGTTATAGTTCTCCCTGTCGCCGTGTTAGTATCCGGCAAGCTTTCAAGTCGAGGCGACGGCGCCTAACACGGCGTTGCAGCGAATCGGCACGCGCGCCCCGCTAAACGCCAGTCGTCGGGCTGACCTCCGACCGCCCTCTTTCGGTTCCGTCTCAGGAGTGGACCGTGCCCCGGCACCGTTGACAGACTGGGCGCTTTATTGTATAAAGTACTTTATATTAGTCCCTGACAGCGGAGGCCCGGATGAACTTGTCAGCCCGCCGGATATTCAAAGGCTTCGCCGGATTGGCGTTGTTGGGTGGTCTCGGCATCGGAGCGCTGTTGGCGTCGCTCTGGCTGGAGCACAGGACCGGGCTCACACTCCCAACACCTACGGGGTCATTCGCGGTAGGTCGCGCGATTTACGATTGGACCGACGACGCGGCACTGGACACATTGGCGCCTGTGCCGGGAACCAAGCGCGAACTTCTCGTTTGGATCTGGTACCCGGCGGCGCCTGGGCAATCAGTGGCGTTGAACGAGTATGTGCCCGCTCAAATGCGAGCGGCGGCTGAACCATCCGGCGGTCTGCTGAGACTTCTCACACGCGATCTTTCGGACGTGCATTCGCACAGTATTCAGAACGCCGGGGTGTCGCCACAGCAGCAATCGTACCCTGTGGTGATCATACGGGCAGGGGCTTCGCTGGAAGTGTGGAATTACTCGACCCTCGCCGAAGATCTGGCTAGTCACGGTTACGTCGTTGTGGGCTTCGACGCGCCTTATCGCACCTTTACTGTTGTTTTCCCTGACGGCCGGGTGATGAGACGGCTTCCGGCAAACGATCCGGAACTCTGCCTGGAGACAACGGGCCAGCAGCGAGACCGTTGTGCCATCCGAGTGCTGAATGCGTGGACTGGCGACATGGCGTTCGTCCTTGACCGCTTGGCCAAGTTGAACACTTCCGATGCCTCCGGCACTTTCACGGGACGGCTCGACATGGCGCGCGTAGGAGTATTCGGCCACTCCTTTGGCGGGGCTGCGGCCGCGCTGTTCTGCTATGAAGATTCCAGATGCAAGGCGGGCATCAATGTGGACGGCGCTCCCCACGGCAGCGTCATTCAAGCAGGGATTAATCGCCCATTCATGTTCCTATTGAGCGGCCACAGCGGTAAGTCCGACCCCGAGGGCGGCCAGGTTTGGGCTGACATCCAATCGATTTATGATCGGCTGCCCCCCGATGGACGGCTGCGCGTCCAGATCCGGGGCGCAAACCATTTCCTCTTTAGCGACGACGGGGCCTTGTTGAAAAGCCATATCGTGCTGCGAACGCTCCGCTTGCTGGGAATTGTTGGCATCGACGGGCGCCGCCAACTTGCCGTGACCGCGTACTGCTTGCGCAGCTTTTTCGACGCGTACCTCAAGGGCGAAGGGGTTTCGCCTCCGAAGATAGCATCTCCGCTTTACCCCGAGATCCAAGTTCTTGAATGAAGCGTCCCTAGCCAGCGATTGTGCCAGGACGGGCCACTCGGAAGCTATTCCGGTCCGGAAGTCGGCATCGAGGAAGCTACCGTCCCTGCTTGCGATCACTGGGACGTAAAGTCGCAAACCGTAGGTCCGACCTAGGGGGGAATAACTGGTGTTGAGGAGGAGAGGCAAGTTCCCATTTTCCGGCCAAGGGCACACCGCAGAACGACATCTTGTCACAGTCACTCTTCCTGGCGTGGTCTGGCTGGACAGGGCGAAGAAACTCGGGAAAGTCCGCTCACTTTTTCACATTTTCCGCTTGACAGTGTCACGGGCTTGTGATAGCCTACCAAGATGGTTATGTTCTGGACACATTGTCGCAGGCGGGCGCCAGGGCACGCCGAGGCGCCAGGGAAAGCGGAAGGGTCCCGGCTATGTGGGAATGTAGGGAACTACAAAAAATGAAAAATAGTGGGAACGAAGCTAAGAAGTACCTGAAAACAAAGCACATCACTTTTTTCAGTGATGCAAATGATGCGCGTTTTGCGCGCAGATTAGCACAAATTGGAGCCTGAACGGAGCAAAAACAGCACAATTTGCGCAAACGAAGTCAAGGCTTCCGAGCCGCAAGGCGAGGCGCTGGAAGTGACAAAAAGTCGGCTACACCAGATTTGGGTTTGCATGCCCTCGGCCGACCCGAGCCCGGCGGCGCGACCGCATGCGACGGGCACACCCAAGCTCTCCGCTGATCGCCAGAATCGCGAGTGATCCGCACACACTTTCCCTCCCCCTGATATCTCATCGCTGAATTCCGCCCAGGGTCAAGCACTCCCTAGCCCGTGGCAAGGGCAGCAACTCGGTCCGCCGCACCAGCGCTTCCGAGGCGTTTCTGCGTGGGCAGGCGGCCGACTTCATCAAGGACCAGGTCCGCAGGGCGGACGACGCTTCGCCGGAGGACGAGCCTCCAGCCCCCACGCCGAGGCAGATTCGCCAGACCCTGCTCTTCCTCGCCATCCGCCGCCTGCTGAGGCACGCCGACGAGGACTTCGGCCGCCCGGCACTTGACCTCATGGCTGCAAGGGCCAGAAAGGACACGAGGCGGTACTGGGAGTTCGCACGCTGCTACTGGTCGAGAAGAGTCGGAGAGGAGATATCCGAAATCCGACTGCCCGAGAACATGCGGGAGCTTGAAGAGAAGTTCTGGAAGCGCATTGACGCCGCCATCGCAGAAGCACTCGGAGGGCGAGGGGCGAGGCCAGCAAAGAGGACACGCAGGAGGGCTGGATAGCCAGCGAGGAACCCAACTATGCGCATCGTGCTCATAAGCGACGCGCACGGCCTGCACCGCCAGCTCGATGTGCCGAGCGGCGACCTGCTCGTCCATGCGGGTGACTTCACGTTCAATTCGGAGCCGCCGTCCGTCGCCTCCGACGTCAATGCCTGGCTCGGGGCGCTGCTGATGACCAAGGACGAACTCATCGAGAGGGCCTTGCGTGAGGCGGGCGTCTTTCCGCCCTCGGTGATGGACTGCCACTACGGCGACAGGCGGGAATTGACCAGGGCAGAACTCATCGTGAAGAGCCTCGAAGAGATGGGCATGCTTTCACTGTCGGAGCAGGACCCCCGAGTCGGAGAGAAGATTAGACGCATACCTATCCTCGTCGCCGGGCTTCCGCGCAGGCTGCCCGACGGCGATATCGTGACCTGCGGTGCCTTCAGCGCCCCCAATGTGGGCTGCTGCAACGTATGCCACACGGACCCGCTGCACGGGATGAGGCTCGTCGAGCTGCCTTGCTGCGGCTGGGCCGAGCTGTGCTGTTCGGTGGATGCCGCAAGCGCTCAGAGGCCAAACCGATGATCAACAGGAAGAATGTGTAAATCACTCGCAACTTCACGCCGAGGACATCCCGCGAAGGATTAGGCCGCGATCTCTGTCTTGAAACCCGGGCTCTGGCAGCGTACACCCAACCGTCGGCGGGTGGTGAGTCTCACTTCAAGCTCGCCGTTTCTCGCCCATCGCTCTTATTTCATATGACCTCGGGCTCGACCGCCTGTACTCGAATCTCGACGCTTTTAACTGCCAGCCGAGGGTGCCGCGCTTCGAGGTAGATCACGCCCGCGCCTTCCTTTGTTTTCACCCAGACTGCGCCGACGCCTCCCACCAGAGAAAACGGGTTCTCGCCGACGATCACGCCCGGGCCCCCAATTCTCAAAGTTACCGGGCCGCTTGAAAACGGCCGCCAGCCGCCTTCCGCGTTGGTCACCTTCAGCACGACGCGGGTTGAGTCGATTCCATCTCCCAAAAGCTCCGTCTCGTCGGCCATGAGGTGCAACTCCGCATCCGTATCATTTCCAGGCAGAGTTTTGGAAATCACTTTTTCGCCATTGATATAGCCGTCGATGCGCAAATCGCCCCAATCTTCCAGCCTCTCACCTATAAGATCGACGATAAAGGGCGGGAAGCGAAGGTGGGGATAAGTCACGCGATCGGGATCGGCTTCCAATTTCAACTCACCCTTGACATAGAACTTCAAATGATCGCAATTCGAGCAGATCGTCGCGCGCCGGATTCCGCCACCCTCCGATTGATCGCCCTGCGACCAATTGAAGCAGGGCTCCAGGACCACCTCCTCCTTTGGATCGCATTGCGAGGTATAGAAAAAGGCGGCCGGCTTCGGAATGCGAAAGATATCGGAAACGCCGTGATAGCAGATGCGGTCGCCAGAGCCAAAATTGGAATGGGTGTTGTAGTCGAACGCACACCATCCTATGCCGCCCGCATAGCGCGGGTCAGACGCAAGCTGGTCGTGAACGCGCGCGTGGCGCCGCGCGTGCTCCATCACGCGGTCCACGTTGTCGCTGCGCTTCGTGGGGTACATGTGGCCGTTGAATTCGGTGTTGAGGTAAAGAGGATGGCTGGGCGGCATGAGGGGGTAACCGAAATCGTTGCGCGTGTAGACGTCTTCGAGCAGCTCAGAGTCAACCAGGTATCGCACGCCGCCTGTTTGCCGCGAATCGTCCAACTGATGCGCCAGGGCGTTGGTGCGCGTATAGAAGTCGTGATTGTCGAGCGATTCATTGATGCGCACCCCCCAGAGAATGATGGAAGGGTGGTTCCAGTCGCGCCTGATCATTTCGCCGACATTGCGCACCGACAAGTCCTGCCAGGCTTGGTCTCCGATATGCTGCCAGCCCGGGATCTCTTCAAAAACCAGCAAGCCCAGTTCGTCGCAAGCGTCAAGGAAGTGCGGCGATTGCGGGTAATGGGAGGTGCGAACCAGGTTGCACTTCAGCTCTTTTTTCAGTATCCACGCGTCGCGCCGCTGCACACGTGCGGGCATCGCCCCGCCCACATAGGGAAACGTCTGGTGGCGGTTCAGGCCGCGCAGGTTCACGGTCCTACCATTCAGTTGAAAACCCTCGGGTGTGAAGCGCGTATAGCGAAAACCGAGGCGAGTGGAATACCCGTCAACCACCTTGCCGCCGTCCAGGATTTGCGCGGTCACCGTATAGAGTTTCGGGTGCTCCAAGTCCCACAGCTCAATGCTATCGAGCTTGGTGAGTGAAACCACGGGCGCTCCGCCTTCCGAGGCCGGAGCGACGTCCGCGGTTTCCTTTGCCACGAGCTTGCCGCCGTCCTTTAGTTCAACTCTCAGCTTGAGCCGCGCTGGGGCGGCGCCGGTCGGTTGGCTCAGAAAACATTTCACGTCCACCCGGCGATCAGGCTGGAGAACGTTAACCGGTTTGGCAAACAAGCTTTCGAAAAAAACCTCCGGCACGGCGCGCAGTGAGACCTCCCGATAGATCCCGCCAAAGGTCAGATAATCAATGTTCTCTCCAAACGGCGGGATGTCCGCGCGCTCGGTTGAGTCCACCTGGACGGCCAACACGTTTTTGCCTTCCCAGGCCAGGTGCGGAGTGAGCTCGAATGAGAAAGGCGTGTAGCCACCGCGATATTCCCCGAGTTCCTTGCCGTTGAGGGTTACTGTGGCGGCGGTCATGACGCCGGCAAAGTCTGCGAATATTCGCCGGCCCTTCAGTTCGCGGGGCACTCGGAAGTGGCGCCGGTAGATGGACACAAACTGATATTCCTTTTCATCAAAGCTGTGCCAGGGCAGTAGTTTATTGGTGTGCGGGAGCGTAACACGCTCGAACTGGCGGTCATCGAAGTCAGGGCGCGTAGAGCCTTCCACCACCCTTCCCCCATAGAGCCAATTCCGATTCATCGAGAGAACATATCGAGGGGCCGGGGTGAGTCCGGCCGACTGCGCGGGGATGCCTCCCAGGGCAGCTTCCCCATTTGTCCCCGGCATCCAGAGGCCGCCGAGTCCGGTCATTCCGAGTTTCAGCAGTCTTCGACGATTCATCGCAACATACCTCCCCCACGGTTTTCTGACGCGCTGGACGAGCGGATTATCCATCCCTGGGCGCTATCAGGGGGCCCGCGAATGTGCCAACGTACCATAAGTCGACCCACCTGACAATCTGCGGCGCGCCTTACGGTTAAGGTTCGATTCGTCTGCTTGACCGCAAGCTGCCTTGCTGTTAGGTTAGAGCCTCCGATATGTCGGATGAGTCGTAAGCGTCGATGCAAACCCTTCGAAGGCGCGTCAGGGGCGGCCTTACACGACGAGATTTCTTGGGCGTTTGTAGTTATGCGCCCGCCCTGTTCCTTGCCGCACCGGTTTTCGAGAAAGCCGCCTCATTACTCGCTCAAGGGACTGCGACGCAGGCGGCCGCGGCCCTTCCTATCGTCCCGGATTATCGGATTCTTCCCCAATATCGGACGCGCTCTCCCCTCGAGGAACTGATCCGAAAGGCCCGGCGAAAAGAGGACGATTTTCCCAGCGAGCGATATAGCCGCAAGATCGAAGGCTATCTCGCGCGCTGGGGGAACGAGCTTTGCAAGAACGGGGATGAGGCACGCACGCTCGCGGGGTTCCTTTCACCCCAGTTTACGGCGGCTTCACCACGCCCCCAGTCGCTCGAACCAATCCGGGTCGATTCGACTCTCGTGGTTCGGCGCTCGAGTTTTTCTTCCGACCCATCACTCGGCCGGGACGGCTTCCTGGAGCAGTTTCGATCTTCCCTTAACCCTGCCTCGAAGATTCTCGTGGCTGAATTCAAGGTGGCGGATTTGGAGATCACCTCCGTTTCTCCCCTCCGCGTCTCGACCGAGATTCGATACACTCTGGTGGGCACGGGAGCGGGGCTGCACCGCCTGCAGCGGATCGGCATGTGGAAGATTGACTGGGAGCAAGGTTCGGGGGGGGAACTGCTGGCGAAGAATTTGCAACCCCTAGCGGACGTCCAGAGCCTATCGCCTCAGCCGGTATTCGTGGACATCACTTCGATGGCTCTGAAGGACGTTTCTTCCTACCGCACGCAAATGTTGCGTGACACGGATTATTGGCGGACGGTGCTCGACGCGGCGACGGGCATCGACGTCTACGGCAACAACGGCATTGCGGCCGGTGACTACGACAATGACGGGTTCGACGATCTTTACATCTGCCAGACTTCGGGCCTCCCCAACCGGCTTTACCACAACCGCGGCGACGGAACCTTCGAGGACGTCACGGAAGACGCCGGCGTGGGTGTCCTGGACAACTCTCCTTGCGCGCTCTTCGCGGACATCAACAACAACGGCTATCAGGATCTGGTCGTGGTCACCGCCAATGGCCCTCTCCTCTTCCTCAACCAAGGGAACGGCAAGTTCAGGCGGAAGCACGAGGCCTTTCAATTCGCCCAAGCCCCCCAAGGAACGTTCACCGGCGCGGCCTTCGGCGATTACGACCGCGATGGGCGCCTGGATATCTACTTCTGCCTGTACAGTTACTACAAAGGAATCGAGCAATATCACTTCCCGGCGCCCTACTACGACGCGCGGAACGGCCCGCCCAATTTCCTTTTCCACAACGAGGGCAACGCCACCTTCCAGGATGTGTCAGCGGCAACCGGCCTCAATCAAAACAACGATCGCTTCAGCTTCGATTGCACCTGGTGCGACTTCGACAACGATGGCTGGCCGGATTTGTACGTGGTCAACGACTTCGGGCGGAAGAATCTCTATCACAATAATCGCAACGGGACGTTTACAGACATCGCCGAAGAAGCGGGAGTGGTGGACGTAGGGCCGGGCATGAGTTCCTGCTGGTTCGACTACGACAACGATCTGAATTTCGACCTTTACATCTCGGACATGTGGGAAACCTCCGGCATGCGCTTGACCTCGCAGACGAGTTTCCTGGAACGGATGCCTCCCGAGGTCCGCGCCCAGTTCCGTCATCACGCCAAGGGGAATTCGCTCTTCCGGAATCTCGGCAACGGCCGCTTCGAGGATCGCAGCGCGGCGGCCGGTATCGAGCAAGCAGGGTGGTCGTGGTCCTGTCACGCCTGGGACTTTGCGCACGATGGACGCTCGCACCTTTACATCGCTAACGGTATGATCTCCGGCCCCACGCGTGATGATCTGGAAAGCTTCTTCTGGCAACATGTGGTGGCGCAGTCTCCGCCGGACGCGCATCCCACGGTCCCTTACGAACTCGGCTGGAACGCCATCAACGAGCTGATTCGCTCCGACGGAACTTGGGCCGGCTATCTGCGCAATGTCTTCTTCCACAACAACGGAGACGGCACCTTTTCCGACGTCGCCGGAGCCCTCGGCCTGGATTTTCCCGATGACAGCCGGGCCTACGCCCTGGCCGATTTCAATCACGACGGGCGGCTGGAGATTGCCCTGAAAAACCGGACGGGGCCCCAGTTGCGCATCCTGCGCTGCGACGCGATTGGTCTCGGCAACGCGTTGGCCCTGCGACTGCGCGGCACCAAGAGCAACCGGGATGCGGTCGGCTCGGTGGTCATTCTCGAGGCCGGCGAAGGGCGCCAGATGAAATGCTTGCAAGCCGGCACCGGCTTCTTCTCGCAGCACACGAAGGAGCTCTTCTTTGGCATCGGCAAGGCCGTTTCCGCCCGCGCCGAAATTCGCTGGCCCAGCGGCACCGTGCAACACTTTGAAGGGCTGCCGGCAAATCATCGCGTCGAGATTGAAGAAGGCTCGGACAAATTCCGGGCGGTGGCGTTCCGTCCCTTTCAACCTCTTTCTGTGATTCCCCCTCCGCCGGAGGCCGAGCCGCCTCCCGCCACCTGCGAAACCTGGCTGATTGATCCCATCATGGCTCCGGATTTCGAACTGGAGGATCTCGCTGGGCAGAAGCACCGCCTAATGGACTTGAGAGGAAAAGAGGTGGCGCTGAACTTCTGGGCCACCTGGAGTCCGCCCAGCCTCGAAACCCTGAGGGCGCTGGACCATTCCGGAGCCTTCAGGGGGCCGGCGACGATCGAGGTGCTGACCATCAATCTTGATAAGCCCCAAGATGAGGCTCAGGTCCGCAACTTCGTCCGCGCAAATTCCTTACGGCTGCCTGTCTTGCTGGCCAGCGACGATGTGGCCGGGATTTACAACCTTGTTTACCATTTCATGTTCGACCGGCGGCGCAATCTCGGCTTGCCCACGACGTTTCTCATCGACGCGAAAGGGTTCATTGTGAAGGTCTACCAGGGGCCTGCCGATGCCGAGCGCTTGCACGCGGATCGCGAGCGCATTCCGCAAACCCTTGAAGACCGGGCTAGGGTGGCTCTGCCATTTCCCGGAACGATGCACTTGGGGGAATTCCGGCGTAATGAATTCACCTATGGTGCGGCCTTTTCGCAGGCGGGATACTACGAGGAGGCGATCCGGGAATTTACCCTGGCGCTCGAGAGCGATCCCAATTACGCCGAGGCGCACTACAATCTGGGGACACTCTATTTGAACCAAGGAAAGCCTGACGACGCCCGCCGCCACCTCGAGCGCGCGGTCGCGTTGCGCCGTGAATATCCTGACGCGCTCAACAATCTGGGATTGCTCGCCGCGCAGGCCGGCGATAACGCCCAGGCCATCCGCTATTTTCAGCAGGCCATCGACCAGCGACCTGATTACGCGCTAGCTTTCTACAATCTGGGTAACGTCTTTCGCCGCCAGCAGCGCATCAGCGAGGCGAAGGAGACCTTGGATCGCGCCGTGGCCTTGGCTCCCGACGATCCGGAGGTGAATTACGGAGTCGGGATGCTCTACGCGCAACTGAACGATACGGACCGAGCGCTCAAGTATTGGCAGCACGCCGTCGAGCTTCGACCGGGTTACCCCGAGGCGCTCAATAATCTGGGCGTGCTCTTTGTGCGCCAGGGACGGAACGCAGAGGCCCAAGAACAGTTCCAGAAAGCTATTCGGGCGGCGGCCGATTTTGATCAGCCCTACCTGAACTTGGCGCGACTTTACGTGGCGCAGGGAGAGAAACCTCAGGCCCGAGAGATTTTGCAGCAGTGGCTCGCCCGGCACCCCGAGCACGCTGTGGCAAAGAGCATGCTCGAAAAGCTGGGCCAGTAGATTCTCCGCCCAAAACGGAGTTACACCAGGCACGGGAGACACGATGCGGAACGGAAGGGTGGATAGACCAGCGGCGACAGGTGGCGGCTCGTGCAGGGCGAAGTTGGCACTGGATATCGCGCTGCTCGTGGTGGGGCCACTGCTTACGCTCTCCCCGATGCACGCGCAGACAGCATCCCCCCTGCCTGCCTAAGCAAAACTCCCCTCGGCCGCCAGCGCGCATTTCGCCGCCGGGCGACAACTGCTGGAACAGCACACTCCCATTTCCATTTTCCAGTTTCTGATTTCTAGTTTCTAGCTTCAGGTGATCCAGGCGCGCAGGGCGGAGGCGAACTGGTCGACCGCGAGGGGCGCCTTTTCATGCGCCAGGGCGAACTCCGGTGGGGCGACGATATAAGCCTCGGAAAGGCTCTCGGCCAGACCGACGCAGAGAGTCGACTTCTGATATTCGGTGTAACGATTGGCGGTCAGCCACACGTACAGCGCCAGCATCTCGGCGTCTACGGCGCTGCCCGGCAAGTCCGCGACCGCAGGGAGGGGATTAAGCTTCTCCGCGTTCTCAAACAGCACCACGCCGGTAAAGGGTTTTGGCTTGTTGCGAATTCCGAACTGCGCCACGAGAAGAGAAGGCCGGGCGCGGCGGAATGCTTCCGAGGCCGCCCACTCCACAAAGGAGTTGCCAAAGAGTAAGGCGCCGTTGCCACTGAGATAAAGCGAGCGCAGGAATTCTCGAATCACCGGTTCAGCGGATACCTCCGTAGGGCACAAAGGCGTCACGTCCACTTTGCGGAGATGATCGTAAACCGCATCCGCGTCGGTAAGGTCCTTGCGCATGGTATTCAGTTCGTGCGCAAAGCTCTCCCCGAAGGGGGCGAGCCTGCCGTAGCTCAGTAAGATAGCTCGACCTGCGGCGGCCCCGGGGGGTTCTCGCTTCAGCACGGACTCGACCAGGCTGGTTCCAGCATCACAAATCCACGTATCCGCAGGCGAAACATCCGGGCGGCGCTGGACCACATCCAGCAGTCCTTCGGAGCGCCATCCATCGGTCCTGGGTGCGCCTGCGACAAGGATTTCCGAAAGGCTACGAGTCTCGCCTAATTGGGTGAGATCGAGTTTCAGCGTCCGGCCGATCCCCCGCCACTTTTTCCAGACCTGGGTAGAATCGAGGGGAAGGGGCCGAGGCAGGACCAGTAGAACCAACCGCCGTCCTGCCGCGCCGGCGGCGTTTTCCATTTTGGGCCCGTGCTGCTCCACCGCGTCGAAAACCGCCTGCACGGCCCGTCGCCATTCTTGAAAGTAAGGCGAGCGGGCGAGCAGAGAGGAATCTTCGATCGTCTGGTCGGCAGTCGAGAACTGCTGCCAGTGGCGTACCCCCATCTTCTCTTCGAGCTGGAAGACCTCCCGGAAGAGGCTGGAAAAATCCTGCTCGTTCAAACCGCTCACGTAAACCAGAAAACGCAAGATCGACTGTCGTTCGTAGGGAAACTGGTAATCCCACTCGCGGAGGCGCTGATTGACAAAGGGAAGGAAGGTCAAGGGGAGGCGTTTGAGCAGGCCTTTCTTCAACGCCTGCTGAATTCCCTCCGGCAGCTTTCCCTCGAGCTTCATGCCTGCTCCCTAAACCTTCAATTCGCGCAGCGGCGCGCCTTGCGAACCCATGGGCGGACAACCCAGGAGGCTCGCCAGAGTTGGGCCAAGATCGACGTGCTGGACGGGACGATCGATGATCTGTGGTTTGTCGACCGCCGTTCCCAGGGCCATCATCCAGGTGTTCCGGGTCGATTCTTCGTTGGCACGGTGATTGAAAAATCCGTTCGTCGATGAGCCGTCTGGGTCGCGTCCGAACTCCGGCAGGATCAGGAGGGTGGTCTTTCCGCAGTACTCCGGGTTCGCTTCCACTTCCTGCCACAATTCATAGGCGAGCCGGTCTGCGGTTCGGATGCCGGCCAGGTGCATGGCGTAAGAGCCAAAGTGCGCCACTTCCACGTCGGAAAAGATCACGACGAGTAAACGTGGTGCAAACTTGCGCATCACTTCGCGGCTCACCAGGTAGGTGAGCTCGTCGCCGGAGGTCGGGCCGCCACTTTCAACAAAAGTGGCGATGGCCGTCTTGATGGTGCCGAGCGCCCGCGGATCGAGCCGCTCCGCGGCGTCGAAGACCGTCCAGCCCAAACCCTCGTAGTTGCTCCCTTCCAGGCTGCTTTCCAACTCGGCCTGCACCTTGGCGCGATCAGCCATGTTGCGGGTACGTCCCTGGCGGAGAGCCTCGGCCACGGCCTCGATCATCAGTTGCTTGGGAAACACCACATTGGCGCCATATTCAGGCCCATAATCCGAAGCCGAACTGGCGCCGATCATGCTGGTGAGGGCTTTATTGCTGGCCACCACCCAAGTTTCACTTCGAGGTACGCCGAGCCGCTTGCGGAATTGCTCAAACACCGTCGGAGTGGTGGGGGCCAGCTTTCCCCAATCGTCCACGCGCTGCCAGTTGCCGGTAAGGATGCTGGAGATAGCGTTGAAATGAGCCGTCACGCCTTCGTTGCGGATGCTGTCGTAAAACAGTGCCTTGGGGAGCAGGTCTCGCGAGAGGTGAGGGATGTTCAACAGCCCTTCCTGGGAGAAAGTCTCCGCGCGGCGCACGCCGCCGAAAATGACCACCACGACCTTCCGACCCGAGCCCGCCATTGCCTGTGGGCTCTTCCCCCCGCGTGCCTGGGGAACCACAAGGCCGGCCACGAGCAATCCCGCCGCGCGCAAGAACGTTCGCTTGGAAGGGTCTGGGACCGAATTCGAATCGTCGGCAACCACGGCGCCAATCGGAATGTCCAGGCGAAGTCTATTCTCCATGCACGACCCTCTCCAAGGTGACTTCGGCCGGAGTCCGGCCTCGTTCCCGGGCATTGAATCAACTCTCAGACTTTATAATATTCCGTCGACAAGCGTCTTTCAATGACATAACGCTACACTTCTTGGTCGCGCCGAAAGCATGGTGCTAAAATCGTATTCTGGCGAGGCGCTGAGCCTGGAATCTCTATGACTCGGATAAACGACGTCGGAGCGGGAGGCTCTCCGGGCGGGTTCACTTGGCCTGGTCCCGCAGAAGGTCATCACAAATCCCGACCTTTCACTGGCAGCACGCAAGGCAGGGTAGTCCTTCTGGGCTGGCTGCTGGCGCTCCTGCTGGGAGCGGGGTCTCTCTTAGCGGGAGAGAATGGCAGGGTGACGGGGACGGTTGCCGGGCCTTCCAATGTCCCGATTCCCGGCGCGAGGGTGACGCTGGCGGCTGCCGATGGAAGCCGGCAAACCGTTAGAGCGGATCAGCATGGGCATTATTCGTTTCCATCCGTAGAACCGGCTACTTACACGCTTTCCGTCGAGGCTGCTGGTTATCAGCCTGTCACGCGGGCCGATGTGCGCGTTTCGGGCGGAACCTCGAGGACGGTCGACTTCCTTCTGACCGCGACAGGCCTGCGGCGACCTAACCAAGCGCCCTCCGTCTCACAAGAGCCCAGCTATTACGACGACACCCCGTTGAAGGCCAGCGGGGTCAAAAGCAGCACCGACGCCGCTGGGTACTCTTCGCAAGCGCAAAGCCCGCAACGCTTGTTGACCGAGGACGTGGGCCTCACCGGCAACGAGCCCAGGCCCCGCGAGCCGTCAAGGCCCAATGCGCCGGAAGTGGAACGCGGCCTCCGAGAAGCCCTGCGAGCTGATCCTGAAAGTCCCCAGAAAAATCATCAACTTGGAGAGTATTATCTTTCTATAGGTAATCTGAGAGGCGGGATTCCTTATCTTGAAAAGGGACAAGAGTTGAATCCCGGGGACTGCCCCAACGGATACGACCTAGCCCGGGCGTACCTTGAAACGAGGAGCCTGGTGAAGGCGCAACTCCTCCTTCAGGACCTGATCCACCGTAAGGACACCGCCGAATTCCACAATCTGCTCGGTCAGGTCGAAGAAGCCCTGGGCAATCCAGGCTCGGCGGTCAGTGAATTCCAGCTTGCGGCGAAAATGGACTCCAGTGAGAAGAACATCCTTGACTTGGGAAACGAACTGCTCCTTCATGATTCCATCGAATCTGCAATTGAAGTGTTCAAGCGTGGCGTTGCGCTCTACCCCAATTCCCTGCGGATGTATATCGGACTTGGCATCGCGTTTTATTCTCACAACTCCTTTGATGCAGCGATCGAGGCTCTCTGTCACGCTTCAGACCTCAACCGCTCCGATCCTCGACCCTACCTGCTTCTCGGCAAGATGTTCAACGTTACCCAGGGTAATGCCGACGTGGTCGCAAGATACATGCAGAGGTTCATGGAAACCAACCCCAACAACGCGCTTGCCTACTACTACGGTGCGCTCAGCTTATGGAAAGGTTCCCGCAGCGGCGAGCAAGGCGTCGACATGGCCCGGGTCGAAGCCCTGTTTAGGAAATCGCTTGCGCTCGACCCGCAATGGGAGGGCGGGCATCTACAACTCGGGGTCCTCTACCAGGACCAGCATCGTGAGCAGGAGGCCATTTCGGAGTTTCAGACTGCCATCCGCTCGAATCCCGACGATCCCGATGCCCATTACCGCTTGGCGCAGGCCTACCTCCGCACGGGCGACCAGGAACGCGGCCAGGAAGAATTGCAGATTTACGAAAAGCTCCGCAAGAAATAAGCTAGCCACTAGCCACGGCTCTACCCGCACCGTAGCGTCATCGTAGGATCGACCTTCACTCGCTCGCGCGATACAACCTACAGGCGTGCGGCTGAAGCGTCAGGTTGAGTGAAGTCGCGGACCCTAGGCGCTTGCAGCGCCTGTATCGACAAACAATTGTCTATGCGGCCACGCCCAATTCCTGTAAGAGGCTTCGCATGTCGAGGCGAAGGGTTTCATAGTGCTGATCAATGCTGCTCCAGTTCTTAAGCTTGCGGCCGACTCTGGGCGTGACGAAGCCTGCTAACGTGGGCTCTTTGGCCTTTTGGTACTCGGATGTCGATACGGGGTCTTGAATTCGGAGGGGAGATAGGATATAAGACCCGGGCTGCGGGGCGCCCAGGATAGGCCATCCCGGCAGAGGCGAATCGAGAACCCCGTCGCCGGAGGCGCGGCACGAGAATCCCCGTGCCAATTGCTGAACGACAAGGTGTCATAAATGGACAAAGTGCGCGTGGGAATCATCGGAAGCGGTTTTGTCTCCCAGGTTCACGCTGAGGCATTTCTAGAAGTGCCTGAGGCGGAAATCGTGGCCAGTTGCGGGGCGGATCCCGTAGGGGCGGTGGAATTTGCACGGAAGTGGAAGATCCCCGCCTCGACCACAGATTACCGCCAACTGCTTGAGCGTAAGGATATCGACATGGTTGTGGTGGGGGTCCCCAACCACTTGCACCGCGAAATTGTGGTGGCGGCAGCGGAAGCCGGCAAGCACATTGTGATTGAAAAGCCTCTGGCTCACACGCTGGAGGCGGGCCGCGCCATGATGGAGGCGTGTCGCGAGCATCGGGTCAAACTGATGTACGCGGAGACGATCTGTTTCTCGCCCAAATACGCCCGCGCCAAGCAGCTTGTGGAGGAAGGCGCCATCGGCAAGATGTACATGACCAAGCAAGGCGCAAAGCACTCCGGCCCGCCCTCCGACTGGTTTTGCGATATCGAGCGCGCCGGTGGCGGCGTCATCATGGACATGGGTTGCCACGGAATCGAATGGTCGCGCTGGATGTACGGCAAGCCCCAGGTCAAGAGCGTTGTGGCGCATTGCCAACACGTTTTTCACGAGCGCACCAAAGGCGAAGACAATTCCGTGATCATCCTGGAGTTTGAAGGGGGAGGGATTTCCGTCCTGGAAGACTGTTGGGTGCGGCATGGCGGCATGGACGACCGGATTGAATTGTATGGAACGAGTGGAGTGATTTACTGCGATCTGCTGCACGGCAGTTCCATGGAAACCTACAGCGTAAATGGTTACGGGTATGCTGTGGAGAAATCCGGCGACACCAAAGGGTGGACGTTTACGGTCTTCGAGGAAGCCCACCTCTACGGTTTCCCCCATGAGATGCGCCACTTCACCCAATGCGTCCTGAATGACCAGTCGGCTCGCGAGACAGGTGAGGACGGCGTGGCGGCCCTGGAAATCATTTACGCGGCGTACGAATCCGCCGGTACGGGGCAGAGGGTCAACTGGCCTTACGAGCCGAAGGATCCTGCCGCGATTCCCGTTAACCTCTGGCTCCGAGCCTCGGAGCAGGGCGGGATCTGCAGTCTCGCAAAAGTTGCATCCGCAAAGGAGGCGGACAGAAGTGAACTCAAAATCTAAACCTAACCTGACGGGCGAGAACTCCCGGCGGGACTTCCTGCAAAAGATCGGATCACTCGCCGTCGTGTCAAGTTTCGCGGCAGACGCCTCTCCGCACCAACCGGCGATTCAGCAACCGGAAGCGCAGCAACCCCCGATGCCGATGGTTCGTTTCGGTAAGCATATGGTCTCTCGCTTGATTATGGGAACCAACCCCGCCGACGGCATTTCGCACTTGTCACAAATGATCGATGAGGAGATGACTGCCTGGCACACTCCTGAACGGCTGGTGCAGATCTGGAAGCACTGTGAAGAGTTAGGCATCAACTGCATGGAACAAGCCGAAGATCGCGTTGCCAAGTACAATGCGGAACACGGCGGTAAAATGCTCTTTTCCTGCACCAACGAGGTGGAGTTGGGCAAGGACGGGAGTTGGCTTGATCCGACACCGTCCATCAAGGCCACGGCGGCGCTCGGACCCATAGCCATTCACCACCCCGGCTGGGGCGAGTCCGGCACAGACGCCATGTGGCGAAAAGGCCAGCTCAACAAGGTTCGGGACTGGTGCAAAATAGTGCGCGATACGGGTGTGCTGGTCGCCGTCAACAGCCACCGGCCGGAAGTGTTCATGGAAATCGAGTCCCAGGACTGGGACGTGGATTTTTACCAGACCTGCCTTTACAAGTTTGGCCGCATCAAGGCGGAATGGGATAAGGCATTCGCGTCCAACCCTGAAATGATGCCCGCCGAGTTTGGCCACTCGAGGGAGGGTAGCTCGCCGCACTACGGCGGAGAAATATCCTTCGTTCGCGGTGATCCGCCGGAAATGTTCAAAGTGATAAAGCAGACCAAGAAGCCTTGCTGGGTGTACAAGATCCTGGCTGCCGGCCGGCTTTGCGAGACCCAGGAATTCGTGGAGGCGACGTTTAAAGAGGTTTTCGCGAACATCAAGCCAACGGACGCCGTGGTGGTCGGAATGTACGACAAATACATCGACCAGTACGCCATGAACGCTGAGTACGTGCGTCGCTACGGGTCGAATACCGGAATGTCGTGAAGGCGCACTCTAGGAGGTGCCATATGGTCAACCGTCGGGAGTTTCTTATCAGTTCAGCGGTGGCGGTCAGTGCGGCCAGAGCGTGGGGGCACCCCACAGATCAAGCCAAATTGGATCGCATCGCGGTAATGAGTTACAGTTTTGACTCTATCGTCAAGTGGGGTGTGCATGCGGACGATCCGCGTCGCACCATCGACGTCCTGGATTTTCCCGCCATAATCGCCCAACGCTTCGGCGTCCATCATGTGGAAATCCAGCACGCTTACTTTCGTTCCACCGAGCCCGACTACCTTGAGGAGTTTAAGAACCGGCTGAAGCAAGCCAAATCGCAGATGACGCAACTCGTCCTGGAGCTGGGCGAGCTGAACATTTCGTCTCCGGATCCTGTGCTGCGGGTGGAGACGATTGACTTGACGAAGCGATGGATCGACCATGCGGTGACCCTCGGCTGTCCGCGGGTGATGCTGAACCAGGGCACGCTTGCGCCTGAGGTGCGTCAGACCGCGATCGACACCTTGAAGAAGATTAACGCCTACGCCAAAACCAGGAAGGTCTGGGTGACGATTGAGAACCGAGACGATCCCCCGGGAGAAGGCGGCCGTGCGGCCGCAGGCGCAGCACCGGCAGATTGGCGTGACGAGTACGAAGTGATCAAGGCCGCCGGTATTTGGGCCAATCCCGACCCCGGCGGATTCCCGGACAACCAGGCGCGGTGGCCGGGATTGCGCGCGCTGTATCCCTTGTCGTCCGGCAGCAGCCATTTACAGTACAACCCGAAACGGTGGAACGAGGCCGAGGTGATCCGGATTTCGAAGGAGGTCGGATACAAAGGGCTGTTTTCGATCGAAGCCGTCCCTGAAGCTAATGGCCGCGATCCCTACAAGGCGGTGCAAAGCATTCTGGACGAGTATCTCCGTGACATCTAGCGGGTAGCGCCCATGGGAGGCCGGGCGGTCACTGGCGCTACCTCCGGTTTTGGTAATCTGAATGGGAGACAAAACGATGAACACGATGCAGAAGTACATTGCCGCCTGTGCGGGCGTGCTGCTCGGCTTGAGTGCGGCTGCTTATGGGCAACAGATGGCCTCCGCGACGCTCGACGGCACGACGATCACCGTTAATTACACCGCGCCCGCGGCCAACCACCGCATCGCGGGCAGCTTTCATACCTCGGCCGATCTGGCGTTCAAGGGCTTCAACGTTCCAAAGGGCCTCTACACGTTCTACGTTTTAACGGATGGCCCTCAGTGGCAACTCGCCGTCAATAAGGCGACCGGCCCGCAGGTAGCGACCTACGATCCGAAGCAAGACCTGGGGCGCGTGCCGATGCTCATGATCAGGCCTCCTGCTCCCGTGGCGGCCTGCAAGATCACGCTTTCGAAGATCGCGCCTATTGCGGCCGAGATGCAAGTGGTATGCAGCGACAAGGCAGCTTCCACATCCTTCCGTCTCGACCGGGGCGCCAACGACTCGCAATGGTAGTGCTCCTTCGAAAGTCACGTCATTCCCGCGAAAGCGGGAATCCATCGGATGTGGGTCCCCGCTTGCGCGGGGACGACAGGGTTTGAGACTTTCATGTCTACGGGTGGGTCGTAGGCCCATGAACACTCACCACGACAACTTTCGAATTCTTTCACACCTTCTACTGCGCCGTGCTTTGGCATCCCTCGCACTATTTGCTTTGTTAGTTGTTTTCGCAGCCACTCTCCTCGCCGCCGAAAAGCCTTCGAATCAGAAGGTTCAGTCCCTCCTCCGCCGCATGACCCTGGAAGAAAAGCTGGCGCTCGTGCATGGCGCGCGCGATCCCGAGGAGCTGGGAGAGGCGGGCTACTGGCCTGGGTTGCCGCGCCTGGGCATTCCGCCGCTTCGCTTTGCCGACGGACCCGGCGGCATAAACGTGAATCGAGAATCCACCGGCCTGCCTGCACCCGTGGCGCTGGCTGCGACGTTTAGCGTCGAGTCCGCGCGCCTCTACGGCGCCATCCTGGGCAGCGAGGCCAGGGCGCTCGGGCAGCAGGTCCTGTTAGCCCCTCAAGTCAACATCGTTCGCGACCCTCTGTTCCGCCGCAACCATACGTCCCTGAGCGAAGATTCTTATCTCTCCGCTCGCTTGGCCTCGTCCGAGATCGCGGGCATCCAGAGTCAGGGCATCATGGCTCAGGTGAAGCATCTGGCCGGTTACAACGGTTCCGACAACCCCTCGATCGACGAGCGGACGCTGCACGAAATCTACCTGCCTGCTTTCCAGGCCGCGGTGGAAGCCGGCGTGGCGTCGGTGATGTGCTCGTACAACCGGATCAACGGCCCCTGGGCGTGCGAGAACGCCGATCTGCTCAACGGCATCCTGCGGGGAGCTTGGGGCTTCGCGGGGTTCGTGACCTCAGACTGGGGCGCGGTGCACAGCCCGCAGGCAATCACTCAAGGTCTGGATTTGGAAATGCCCGGCCGCGAGATCGCCGGGCGCCGAGGCGGGCCTCAGTTCACCGATGCGCTGAAAGCCGCCGTCGAGACCGGCGCGATTCCGGTTTCGGCCATCGACCAGGCGCTGGCGCGCATCCTGGTGCAGATGGATCGCTTCCATCTTCTCGACGGGAAGCCACCCGCACGGCCGCGAGCGATCGACGTCGAAGCACATGCGAAGCTCGTGCGCCGCATCGCCACGGAGGGCGCCGTGCTGCTCAAGAACGACGCAGGCACGCTACCGTTGACCGCCGAAGATTTGGCGTCACTCGCCCTGATCGGCCCCACCGCCGGTCAGCTTGCCGCTGGGTTTCTGGGCGAGCGCGCCTACGGTTTTGAAGACCGCCTGGTATCGCCGCTTGACGCTCTTCGGCGGCTCTCGCCGCGAGCCAAAATCGCCTACTCTGTGGGCGTCGACCTGACCGGCGTTGTAATCCCGGGCTCCGCGCTCTCTCACGCCGGGCGGCCGGGGTTGCTGCGCCAGTGTAGCGCGGAGGAATCCGGACCGGCCCAGGTTGACCAGACGGTGGATTTCCAAGGCCCATCGGCGCTCGCCTCCGGCGCGGACTATTCGTGGACGGGAGTACTCGCCGCTCCCGAGGCTGGGGATTACACGCTCATGGTGCAGCCGGCCTTGACGGGCGGGTCCGAAGGCGGAGGGACGGTGGCCATCGATGGCCGCCTGGTCGCAAGGACCGGCGGCCCGGGCTTCGGTGGGAGCGGCATGGTAACCAAGAAGTGGTCCAGCTTGCTCCCCACGACTGACGAACGGGACAACGGCATTGGAACGATCCGACTGACCGCCGGCCCCCACCAGATCGCCTTCACCGCGAACTCCATCGGTCAAGGGCCCCTGAGCATCCGCTTCTCCTGGATCACGCCGCAGTTCCGCCGGGCGGGCATTGACGCCGCCGTCGTCGTGGCGAAGACCGCGAGGACAACCGTGGTATCTGTTTGGAGCGGGATGGGAGGCTCGTTTTCGTTACCCGAGAATCAGGACGACCTGATCGAGAAGGTCGCGGCGGCGAACCCGAGGACGGTCGTCATTCTGAATACCGGCGGCCCGGTTGCGATGCCCTGGAGGGACAAGGTACTCGCCATCCTCGAAATGTGGTACCCCGGCCAGGAAGGAGGTTGGGCCACGGCGGATCTTGCCCTCGGACGTGCGAACCCCGCCGGCAGGCTGCCGGTCACCTTCACCGCGAAACTCGAGGACACCCCGGCGCGCGCGGCCGGACATCCGGAACGTCTCGGGCCGCCCCGGCAGCCGCCCGCTCGGGGCGGAACGATCCCGGTTGCGCCCCCGGTGACTTATTCCGAAGGCATCGCGGTGGGCTACCGATGGTACGACCAACAACAGATCGAGCCGCTGTTCCCGTTCGGGCACGGGCTATCCTACACGCATTTCGAATACTCCGGGCTCGCCGTGAGGCAAGTCGTGAACGGCTTCGATGTGATATTCACGGTTCGCAATACCGGCTCGAGGGCGGGCGCGGAGGTCCCACAAGCGTACGTGGGGCCTGTCGAGAATCCTCCCGCCCCGATGGCTTCAAGGTCTCTCGTTGGCTTCCGTCGCATCGAACTCGCGCCGGGCCGTGCCGCCAGCGTAACGTTCCACGTCGATCTCAGGCAACTGTCTTACTGGTCGGCGGATACGCACGGGTGGGCAACCGCCCGTGGAAGCCGGAAGGTTTTCGTGGGCGCCTCCTGCCGCGACATCCGCCTTCAGGGGACACTCGCGCGTTGACTATCACCGTGTAGCCCAACGGGCATGCTGCTCTGGAAAATCGGTCCTGCGTCAAGGCGCGGGGCCGGTTCACTGATGCAGAGTCACCCGCACTTCCCTGCCGTCATACGTGACCTGCCGGTCTTCGCGTGCCGAAACCGCCTCACCCACTCCGTGTCCGTTTCCAACCAGCACAACCCGAAACTGCCGCGTGCCGACCATCCCTGGGAACGAGCCCTGACGAGTGCCGATTGTCAACACTTCCGTCTGCTCATTCCAGCTAAGAGGAATGATGGAGTGTATGCCTTTTTCATAATCGTAGCTGTCGCCGGAGTCTTCGTACAGATCGAAGGAACCGGGGGCGCCACGGTAGATTCTGAGCTCGATCGGGCTGTCTGGATCCTCGGTCGCGTACTCGATCTCAGGCCCCATGGGGAGAATTGATCCGGCGCGCACGTAGAGCGGCAGGCGGTTCAAAGGTGCGTCTGCCTCAATCTCATGTCCGCCTTGAACCGAATCTCCGGTCCAGAAGTTGTACCAGACGTGCGCCTCGGGCAGATACACCCTCCGAGCCAACGCTCCCTGCGCCAAGACCGGCGCGACCATCAGCGCAGGGCCGAACATGAACTGGTCACCGACATTCCAGGTTCTGGGATCGGTGCGCCAGTCCATCACCAGCGGCCGCTGGATCGTGTAGTCGTCGCTGGCCACTTTCCATGCCAGCGAATAAATGTAAGGCATCAGCCGGTAGCGCAGCTTGTCGTACTGAATGAGGATGGGCTCGACCGCCTTATAGGTCCATATCTCATTTTGCGGCCGATGACCATGCGTACGGAATATCGGACAGAACGCCCCGAACTCGAACCAACGGGCGTAGAGATCCTGGTAGTCGGGTTCTTGCGTGGTGCCGTTGTATGCCGGCCAGTATCCTCCGATATCGGTAGTCCAGTACGGGTACCCTGACAGAGCGAAGTTGAGTCCCGCCGGGACCTGGTGCGAGAGCCCCCACCACGTGCTGTACACGTCGCCGGACCAGACGGCTGCGCCTACGCGCTGCTGGCCCAAAAACGCCGACCGCGTCAGAAGAAACACCCTCTTCTGCTCGCTCGCTGCCTTCCAGTGCTGCTGCACGCCCAGCGTGTGCATCAGTGGAAAGACGTTCGTGTACTCGGCCCCATTGCCGATCGCCACCCTTTTGTTGCGGAGAATCGCGTCGCCGAAGTGCGGCCAGTATTCTTCCGGCTCAGCGCTGTCGAGCCAGAACGCATCCCAGCCCATCGAGAAGAGCTTGCCTACAAGATTGTCCCAGTAGAAGTCTCGCGCCGCGGGGTTGGTGGCATCATAGACATGCGCGCCAGGAACATCGAACTGATGCGCGGTCATAATGCGGTAATTCTCGGAACGCGGATCGAAAAGCCCCCAAACCGAGATCATGGCGTGAACGTGTTCCCGGTTCAACGCCTGCAGATCAGCACTTACGTCGTGGTAATTGGAATTGAAGTCCGGATCGCCCTCCACTTTCCACCAGAACCAGTCCTGAACCATGGCATCGAGCGGAATGTGCTCCGCGCGATACCTGCCGGCAATCTGCCTAATCTCGTCCAGCGAGACGTACCGGTCTTTCGACTGGAAGAAGCCGTACGCCCACTTCGGCAGGAGGGGTGAATGGCCCGTCAACGACCGGTAGAGATGAATGATCTGGTCCATCTCCGGACCGTAAATAAAGTAGTAATCCACGGACTTGCCGGCTATCGAGGTCAACTCCAGGTCGAGAGGAAAACGGTTGTCGACATAGCTAAAGGCTGCGGTACTCCACATCAGCGCGTAGCCTTTGGTCGAAAGCATCACCGGAATGGCCACGTCGGTATTATCCTGTGCCAGCTCAACGGTGGCGCCGCGATAGTTGAACATCCCGCTTTGGTGCTGGCCAAGCCCGTACACAGCCTCCATCGCTTCGAGGGAAAACCGGTCGGTTATTCTGTAGGTCTTCTCGCCATTCGCCTCGGTGGGTTCGTAGGTTCTTGGGACGGAATTGTTTTCCTGCAAAAGCCGGTCGCCGGTCGCAGTTTGAAAAGTCAGGTTTCCCCGTTGGAGGGAGAACTCGACCTTCAGTTCCGATGTGGTGATCGTGGCTACGCTGCCGTTTTCCACAAAGCGGAATGGGGCTCCGGGGCAGGCGTCCTGCTGGTTCAGCATCCAGGGCCGTGGACGCTCCGCTGGCAACGGAGCGTCAGGCGACGCCACAACATGGATCACGGAATCCCGGCAGACAGTGACGTCCACAATCTCCCGGGCGATATTTGCGCGAAGACCGAACTCGGTCTGCTCTACTGTTATCTGCGGCAGATTGGGAAGTGCCTGTCCAGGCATCTGCGCGGACCCGGTCGCCTGGCCAAGGACCAAGACCATTACCACGACGGTGCACGCGAGACCGCGCTTGAATCCTCTAACTCGCTCGTTTGCGTCCATTGTTTAGCTAACCTCCACGGAACTCCGATTCAGTGTGTCAAGAGTCTCGACCACGGTCCCGATGGAAAGACATCGATTACGGAGCAACACAATCACTCCATCTCGTCGGCGAGTGTGAGCGCCTTTTGAAGGAATTCACGGCGCGCCTCCGCGGAAAGGACGTGCGATTTCTGAGACTCCGCTGGGCCGACGGGCACTCGTCCTTTGCCAGGGGAAATTGGCGCTTCTAGTTCGAGTGTATCTTGGGCCTTTTCGCCCTGACCAGTCTGAACATAGAGCATTTCGAGCGTTTCATAGCTGCCGTGCCATTCAGGCATCAGGTCCAAGGCCCTTCGCAGGTAGGATTCAGCCCGATCGTTCGCGCCTTCCAGGACTGCCAGTACCCCCAGTCCCCAAAGAACTTGCCCTGAATTCGGAGCTTGCTGCAAGCCACGCTGGAGTGCCTGGCCAGCGGCTGCGGTATCCCCCGCACGTAGTTCGGCCAGGCCGAGGGAGAGGTATCCCTGGTCGTTGTCGGGGTTCTTGGCGATGGCCTTCTCGAATGCGTTCGCCGCCTCCGAGGTTCGCCCCAGATGCGAGTAGATATCGCCCAGCAAGGATAGAGTGGCTCCGTCTTCCTGACCCTCGCGCGAGCATAGCAAGACAGCGTCCAATGCGTGTCCATAATCCCGCAACTGGAAATACGCATTGGCGAGGTTGTATTTCGCGTCATCCGAAGCAGGATCAGCCTGGAGCGCAGCCTGATAGTGCTGGAGGGCGTCGGAAAACAATCCATACCGAGCCAGAAGAGTCCCAGCCCCCAACTCCGTTCGAACGTCTCTTCCGCTCGCCTCATCAAGTTGAGAGGCTCTCTGGCGAGCCTCCGCAACGCGCCCGAGTTTCAAGTAGGTTTCCACCAACAGATAAAGGGTGCGGGGGTCGTTAGGGTTTCGGGCGTCCATGCGCAAGAGTTCCTGCAAGTCGATTTCCGATTTTTGTCTCGGTGGCAGGGACGCGCGTTGGTCCAACGCTTCCAGGAAATGCTGAAACGGATAAGGTGCGTTGGCCTCATCTTTGGAGAGGGTCTGGAACACCTTCATGTCCCGCTCGGCGGCAGCATCCTGGTGTGTGTGGCGTTCAGCGTTCGAGAGATTGTAGTAAACCTGCGCCTTTTTTGTCGCCAGGGTAGCACATTTTCGCAGCAAGGGAATGGCCTCGTCGTACTTTCTTTCGGCGATCTTCACCTTTCCCAGCTCATAATACGCGTCACTATAGTCAGGGCTGGACCTCAACGATTCTTCCAGTAACTTTTCCGCCTGCGGGTAATTCCCCTGCTTGCTTTCAATAAATCCGAGATTATACAGACACACGCCGTTGCGCGGGTCCTTTTTCAACCCTTCCTCAAAGTATTTCCGGGCGTCATCGAACCTGTTGAGGTGGCGATAACAGAGCCCCATGAAGGCATAGGATGAGGCGGAAGGATCAATCTCGATTAGTTTCTCAAATTCCTCGGTCGCCTTGGGAACTTTCCCCGCACTGAAGTAGCTTTCTCCCAGGGCGGCCCGGAGGTCTGGCCGGCGTGGATCGAGCTTCACACCTTCCTCGAGGATCCGAATGGCGTCCTCGTAATACGCCTGCATCATGCTGAGCCGCCCGATCAGGAAGATGATGTCGGTGTTTTCGGGGGCTAGCTGACGCGCGCGTGTCAGAAGTTCGAGCGCCTGCACATCCTTTTGCTCGGCGGCGTAAACCTGGGCAAGGACATAGAGTGTATCCGGCGAATTGGGACTCAGCGACAGGGCGCGCTTCAAAACCTCTTCGGCTTTGTCGTAGCGCTTAGTCCGATAGTAAGCCTGCCCAAGATTGTGAAGGATTTCCGGGGTCCGCGGGCTTAGCGAGTCTGCCAACTCCAGCTCATGGATTGCCGCGTCGTACTCCCTTTCACGAGCGAGGAGTATCCCAAGCGAGACGTGCGGCCGGACGTCGTTTTTCGCTTGCTCCGACACTGCGAGGGCCCGTGCGAGAGCTTCTTCACGTCGACGTGCTTGGAAGTATGCTTGGACGAGTGCGATTTGAGTGCTGACGTCCGGCGGACGGATTTGTTGCAAAACGGGAATCGCATGCTGCGCGTCGCCCCGCGCGAGCAGCACCATCCCCAGGTTATAGGCCGCGTCGCGATCCTGCGGTTTGTCGCGCAAGGCGGCGCGAAATTCGTTCTCGGAACGGTCCAGCTTGCCCATCGCAAAACAAGTGTTCCCCAGATTGATATGGGTCCTGGCGGAATGGGGAGCGATTGCCAGCGCCCGCTCGAACGCGGCCACGGCTTGCGTCAAATCCTGTTGCTGAGTGTAAGCGAGCCCGAGGAGGTTCCACCCTGCAACGTCCTGGGGTGCGTTCTTCAGCCCTTCACGGGCAGCGGCAATAGCCTTTTCCGTATCGCCTTGGCGAAGATGCTGCTCAGCCTCCTGAAAGAATAGCTGAGCATCCGCGGAGGTGTGCTCACCGGGCGTGCCTTGGGCCCTTGCTTGGGGCCACACGGACTGTAGTTGAGAGGTTAGAACTGCTCCGGACAACAAACCAATACGCAACAGCCGGCCGAAGAGTTGCGCCGATCGCCTCTTTCCTGGATTGGAAAATCGATAGCGATTACGCTGCATCGCCCACCTTACTCATCAAGACAATCCCCAACAAAAGCGGCGCCCGAAGGGCGCCGCGTAAAGGAGATTCTACCTCTGAAGTGGCCGTCAGAAATAAAACTTGAGCGCAAACTGAATCTCCCGCTGGTCGTTTTGCAAGTCGCGTGTCGACGATATTTTTCCGAAGGTACTGGGCGACGTGTAATTCAGCGAGCCGGGTGCTGCCTGTACGCCATTCCCACTAAACCCAGGCGGGGAGAAATTGGGATGGTTTGATATATTGAAGAATTCCGCGCGAAACTCCAAATGCGTCCTTTCAGAAGTCGAAAACTCCTTAAAGAATGACGCGTCCATGCGGTGAAAGCCTGGTCCCAGGAACTGCGATGGCGCGCCACCCAGAGGCGTATAATCGCTCTGGCCCACAGAGGTGGCTAGCGGCGGTGTTGCGAACGCATTGGGGTTAATCCAGTGGTCGACGTTGTGCGGCCCGGCGGTAACGCTCTGGCCCGGGACCAGCAGCGCATCGCACCCGAAAGTCGCGGAGGTTGAGCTTGCGCACCCGACCGTCATGGGCTGGCCGTCTTGCAGGGTCAAAATCCAGTTGGTGCGCCAGCCACCCAGGACCGCGTCGGTCACCCCATGGGCCGAGTTGAGGAACCGTTTGCCCTTACCGACGGGCAGTTCATATATGCCGCTGGCGTGGACGACGTGGGGGATTTGGAAGTCACACAAGCCGTAATCCCCCTGGATGCCGAAGCCCGGTAAGAGCGGGGCACGGTAACCGCTGTGAGCTGTGCCGTTCAGCACGTCTACCGCGTCCGTGCGGCATTTGGCCCAGGAGAAGTTGGCCAGCATCTGGAGGCCCCGGCTGAAACGCCGCTCGTAGTTCAACTGCAAGGAGTTGTAGTAGCTGTCGCTCGCCATGCTCGTATACACGGTGCTGGTGGAGAAATCAGGGTAAGGATAAAAAGCGAGCGGGTTCGCATACCCTGCAGGCAGGATCACGCCGGGCTGATTCATGCCGATGTAACTGCCCATGTGCCGCACCGTGTTTCCCACATACCCGAGCGAAACCGTCTGGTTCTGCGTCAGTTCGTACTGGAGCGTAAAGTTATACCCCTGCGTGTACGGGGTCTTCATGTGGTAGTCTTCGCCGGTCAACGACACCAAGCCCGGGCTGACGGCGTTCGGTGTCAAGGGGATCGAAGAGAATCCATTGCCAACCGTCGCAATATTCGAGGCCGTTGGCGTGGAACCGCCGGTTACAATGATCGGCTGATCCGTAACTACCGTTCCGTATTGGAGGGCGTACTGGAAGGGGAAATCGACGTAAGTTTCTACCACGGAGTTTTCAAACCCGCCATAAAAAATCCCGTAGCCTCCGCGCGCTACGAGTTTCGGAGTGAACCGATAGGCAAATCCCACCCGCGGCGCAAAGTTCGTGTCCTGCGAGTGACCGAGCCCTGCAACGTCGGAGCAAACGTAGTTGATGTGATCCAGGGCAAGGGTGGTCTGGAAAGGTGACGAGGCAGAGGTGGAATCGCAGCGGGACTGGGGAACAAGAAACTGCGCAGGCGCTGAGGCGCTGGCGGGCAGCCAGTTCGACTGCGCACCATATCTCTCCTTAATTTGCCCGAAGTACTCCCAGCGCAGCCCCAGGTTCACCGTCAATTTGGGCGTAACTTTCCAGTCATCTTGGATATAGCTGGCATAGTAGTGCCGGCCCATATCCGTATTCGCAAAATTGGACGCGGCCACGAAATCGGCGCCGCCAATGTAATCACCAGCGCCCGGAGCGCTCGGAACCGTGCTGGGAATGGGCGTCAGGAGCAGTTGGGCGGCGCCAGTAAGCCCAGCAGGCAAATTCGGCGCGTCGCTGTATGTTCCGTCATAGCTCCAATCGCCGCGCCCCCACGCAGGTTGGAGAATCGTGAAGCGGACGTGCTGACCTTCGAACCCGGCTTTAAAAGTGTGCTTCCCGTGTATGTGCGTGAGGTTTTCCGTAAGCTGGCTCGTCGAGTTGACTTCCACCGAAGGCAGGTAGCCGTTGCTTCCCAGTTGGCCCAGTCCCGAGATGATGACGGTCGGCAGGCCGCCGTTCGAAGGCACTTGGGGGATTCCCTGAATACCGTATTGCGCCGGAACGTTTGAGGTGTCCGTCGCAAACGGCTGCTTTCGCGACGCGCCGATCCGGCTGAAGCCCACTCGAGCTTCGTTTATAGTGGTCGGAGAAAACGTATGAGTTTCGCTAGCGGCAATGTTCACCGAGGTGGCAGTCTGATAGCCTTGAGCAAAGGCCCCGCCATCAGCGATTCCCTTGAACGGCCCGGGAAGAAACTGCGGATTGTCGGAATAGCTGAACCGGGCAAACATGGTGTCGCGCTCGCTAAAGTTCTCGTCCCCTCGAATGTCGAACTGATTGACGTTGTTTTGGATTATCGGATTACTGGCGTAATTGTTAAACAGGCCGGGCACGTCTTGGGCCGGATAGAGGTTTAAAAGCTTGACGGAATTAGGATCGAGGCGTGCCGTCGGAAGCTGGTTGAGGTAGCAATTGGTGCCGCTGGGGCACGTCCCCATGAAGTTGGTCGTGCCGACGATGGACGGCCCTCCAGCCGCCACAAACGGGTCGCGAACGAAGCCGCTTCCCGTGGCAGTCAGCCCGGTGACCGGATCTACGCTCCCCGCCGTGACACTTCGTGTCGTCGACGCATCGAAGATCGTTCCTAACGGGAATACCCGATTCAGGTCGTCGGCCTGCATTGGACTCCCCTGCCCGGCGATCAGGTCAGCAAAATCCGTATACCCACTGGAGCGTTCCAGATCGGTCGGAACCGTAGTAAGCCAGGGGAAAGCCTGGCGAATCCGTGTTCCTTGATAGTCGCCAAAAACGAAGGTCTTGTTCTTCCGGAGCGGGCCACCCAGCGTGCCGCCGAATTGATTTTGCCGGAATTCGCCTTTCTTCTCATTGCCCGCGTTCTCGAAGAAATTGGCAGCGTCGAGCTTGTCATTGCGAAGGAATTCGTAGACGTCGCCATGCCATTGATTGGTTCCCGACTTGATGGTGGCGTTCATCACCGCGCCCGCCGACCGCCCCATATCCGCGCTGTAGTCGTTCGTCTGAATCTTGAATTCCTGGATGGCGTCGATCGGTGGGATGACCACGAAGGCCGTGCCATTCAGAAAATCGACCAGGTCGGCGTTGTTGTCGATTCCGTCCAGGACGTAGTTGTTCTGGGCCGGCCGCTCGCCATTAGCCGAGAAACTTCCAGTCGCACCCAAGCCGCGCGTGTCCTCCTGACCCTGGGTCACACCCGCGGAGAGCTGCGCGAGGAACGTGAAATTCCTTCCGTTAAGCGGCAGATCGTTCACTTCCCGCGTGCCAACCACTTGTCCAACGGATGCGTCCTGGGTCTGAAGTGCTGGAGGCGCGCCCGTCACCTCGACCGTCTGGCTCACCATGCCGGGTTGGAGGATCAAGTCTATGGCTACCCGCTGTTGCACCTCCACTGAGACATCCTTCCGAATCAGCTTTTGAAAGCCTGTGAACTCAGCGGTCAGAGTGTACGTGCCAATCTTAATTGGCGTGAACGCAAAGTTGCCATCCGACGCCGTCACCGTCGAAACTGAAAGTCCTGTCTCTTGGCTGGTCGCCGTGACTTTCGCTCCTGGGACCACCGCCCCGGATTGGTCCTTGACCGTCCCATAAATTGCGCCGGAATCAACTTGGGCGCGAACCTTTACGCTGGAAAAAATAAAGGCCGCAGGCATCGCCAGGGCTAAGAGAAACCGTAGATAAGAACCTCGTCCTCGCATCGAAGCACTCTCCCTTCCGAGATCGCATGCAAATTCGGTTAAAACCGCCGGAATAACATATGGGTTCGCTTTGAGCGGTACCGGTCACGCTCAGTGACTTCGTAACACACAGAATTGCGCGTGTCAAGCCATTTATTTCCACTATTCGCTCATACGGTCGGCCAATGCAGCAGGCGCTGGGATCGTAGGGCGGGAGTCTGTCCCTCACGATGTCTGAGGCTTAGTCCGAGCCTCCCTCACAGGTCAATGGCTCAAAGTAACGCGTCAGCGCGCTTGAAAAAGTTACACCCAGCTTGTGGCCGAAAGACAGAAGTGTTTCAAGACTCGCATCGGGATGAATGGTGTGAGGTGAAGTAACAGTGTACGCCGCCAAAAGCGCGCCGAAATCGAGGGCGCTCTCCAGTGGACGATCGGAAAAGGACGTTCGCGCCGGGCCGGGCCTGATGAAGGGCATTCCCACGGCGATTGCCGATAGTACTCCAGCCAGCAATGCGTCGCCGGCTCCAGCCGTACTGACCACCGGAACATTTGCAGCCGGACAGTAGTCCCAAGTTCCGTGAGCAAAGGCGAAGGCTCCCTGCTTCCCGAAACTGACGATTATCTGGATAAGGGGTTGGTAGGCCCTGAGCGTGTCAGCACAGCGGTCAAGAAAGGCCTGAGCGTTGGCAGCGTCGAAGGTCTCACCGACCAGCATTCCAGCCTCATCTTCGTTCATGGCCAACAGGTCAACATGGGACAACATGCCTTCCCTGCCGGCCGTCTGCATTTCCGACGAGGTAAAAGAGGCTGCGCGAAATGCGTGATGACGATCCGCCAGCTTCAGCAGGTGGTCACGCGTCTCAATAGGTACTTCCGGCGCTGCTAAGGCGATACTGTGTGAGTCCCCGGAGGCTAGAAGTTCAGCGCACCGATCGACATCGCCGTGCGTCAATGCAGAGGCGGCGGATTCACTGGTCGTGACATTCCCGCCCGAACCATCGGGATATTGGAAGCACACACTGAGGAGGGTCGGCCTGTCCCGGAGGATATCGACGTATTGGGTGTCCATGCCGACAGCAGCCATTTCTTGAATCATCCGACGGCCCGCGTCATCGTCGCCCACCTTGCCGACGGGGACAACATGAAAAGGCGAGCCGCTTGGCTCGGCACCGAGCAGAATGGCAATGTAATGACTGATGATGTGAAGCTTGCAGTAATCGCGAATATTGAGTAACCGGGCTGGGCGGCTTTCATTCCGGCCCAGAGTATGTTGGCCTTCCAGCGCAAAGAAAAGGCCAGTCCCGATACCGCCGACTCCAACCAGCCGCCGGTACGGAGAATGAGGATTGAATTGCAGTGTTCGCGGAGGCATCTTGAACCCTTTAAGTCCGGAATCAAAAGAGCTCCCACTCGGGGTGCTCGCTTATAGGATGACGGGCCGTCTCAAGTGTCGCGGTGACGATCGCGTCAGGGTGTCGCTGTAATAGGGTCATTGGGTACTCCGGCGTCGGTTCTGAAAACAACGCCACTCTCAGCGCAGTTTGCTTCCAGGCGCCTGTGTCGCTGTATACCCGGACACGTCTTGCGGATAAGCACTCACGAACGCCCAGCGTCACGGACATCGGCGGGACGAACTGGTAAGCAGCGCCAAAGGTTCGTTGGGCCAGGGCCAGAACCGTATCCAGGTTGTTCTCCTGAATGCGGATGGTTGAATTGGCTACGTCATCGAGAGTTAAGTGGCTGAAGGGGTGTCTGCGAGCCTGATTGTAAGCGATATGACCATCCTGTCCCCAGCCTCCAATTGTGACGTCGACCGGCGCCTGTTCCAGGGCCGCACGGACGCGATCGATGGTTGAGGGTAGCAGCCAGAACCTTTGAGATTCCGGAACCGCAAGGTCAGCCGTGATGCCTCCGTAAAAATGCTTCTCCATGAAGGTACGAAAATTGTACGGATGATTCGTCGGCAGTGGATGACCCTGCCAATCCAGACACTCATCCATATGGAAGACAAATAAATGCCGAAGCGAAATCCTCCTGGAATTCACCATTTCGGTGAAAGGCCTATACCAGCAATTCGGCCCGCAGGGAACAATAGCCCGCGTCGGACTCTTCAATGTGTTGTTTTCTTGGATCAATTCGAGGAACTCACGCGCCATCAGTTGACCCATCTCATCAGA
>Ga0187864_10000527_pt1 | contig 41878 bp, 33 predicted proteins | sample June2016WEW_11_4_FD_132985 | JGI IMG/M metagenome (GOLD analysis project Ga0187864, IMG submission 132985) | Peatland microbial communities from SPRUCE experiment site at the Marcell Experimental Forest, Minnesota, USA - June2016WEW_11_40 | ecosystem: Environmental > Terrestrial > Soil >...
AACTTCGGCGATGCCTTACGTTCGATCCTGCCTGAGCGTCGAGAAAAGGAGATGCTTCTGCGGAGTCTTACTCATGATTTAATGCTTCTGGCCCATCGTGACAAGGGATAGAGACAGAGCCAGCGATGTCCCCTTATCTGTTTCCCGTGACGGTCCGGTCGGAAACACGGGACGTGACCCCACGTTCAACTCCCCATTCGCGACAATACAAACGAGCGAATGCGGCCGGCGATTTCCATGGCTTTGCGCCCCACAACCTCCGTGATCTCCATCTCGTCGGGCATCGGGTAACGGCTGGGTTCCGCCAGCCGCGTCAGAATCTCCGCATCCTTCTTGAACACCTTGAACTCGGGGTGACTTTGGGCGCATAGTTCGATCAGGTATCCCAGTTCGTGCGACCATCGATACGACTTCTTCTGTGATTTGAGGTATCCCTTGAGATATTTCTCCGCGCACTGTTGCGAATGATAGCAGCAGTGCTCCGGCAGCGGCTCCCCCGCATGCAACGCCAATTCGGCCACCCTCCAATCCTGCTCCGCCTTGGCAAACCACGCCTTGGGATCGTCAGAGTCTCTTCTCTTCATAAAGCACCACGCCCTCCCGCATCGCCGCATATTCAAGCGTGTCCGGCTGGGATTGCCGTTGCGCGAAAACCTCCGGTGAGCGCACGATGATGTCTATCGGCTCAATCCATCGTTCCGAAATGGCCATCCAAATCGGCACGCTGCGCTCGTACCATTGGGCCTTCGATTCCATCACCACCATCAGGTCCACGTCGCTGTCGATCCCCGCCTCCCCGCGCGCATAGCTGCCGAACAGGATCACCTTGTCGGGGTGGAACCGCTCCCCGATCAGCTTTCCCATCTCCCGGATCGTCTCCATCGGGATTACGCTCAATTCCGCCGGGGCTTTCATACTTTCACCTCCACCACCTTCGTCGTGTCGTTCCCAAAGATGCCAATCACCTTCACCGCAATTTTATACCGCCCCTTCGCCAAATACGAATGCGGCCCACCGGTCAATTCGAGCGGAATTCGGTGGACGGGCTTCACGGCGGAGCCAAACAGGTATAGTTTGCGCATCTTGCAGGATCGCGATAACACGGGAACGCGTAAAATTGATGGTTACGTCCCGTTTAATTCGTTCCCGCGGTTGATGGCCTTCGGCACAGAATGGCAACCATGAAGAAAGCATACGTTCACGGCTACGATCATCGGGAAAACACGCGTTTGCAGGACCAGGCATCCACGCTGGTCGAGTTGCTCCACTTCGACACCTCCTATCCGGCCGGAAGCCGCGTTCTGGAGGCCGGTTGCGGCGTCGGCGCGCAAACCATCACCCTTGCCAGGAGCAGCCCGGATGCCTCGATCACCTCCGTTGATGTATCCGAAGCGTCCCTCGCCAAAGCCAGGAGAAAAGCAACGGCCGCGGGTCTGACCAACGTCCAATTTGAACAGGCGGACATTTTCAATTTGCCGTACGGTCCGAACTCATTCGACCACATTTTTGTGTGTTTCGTCCTGGAGCATCTCTCGCGGCCGGTCGAGGCGCTGCAAAAATTGAAAAGCCATTTGAAGCGGGGCGGCACGATCACGGTCATCGAAGGGGACCATGGCTCGGCCTATTTTCATCCTGACAGCGAAGCGGCGCGCGCGGCCATCCACTGCCAGGTCGAACTGCAGCGGCGCGCCGGCGGCAATGCCATGGTGGGCAGGGAGCTTTATCCACTGTTGCGAAGCGCGGGCTTTGGCTCAATCCATGTGTCCCCGCGGATGGTCTATGTCGATTCCAGCAGACCTGAACTGGTGGAAGGGTTCACGAAGAAGACATTCACGGCCATGATCGAGGGCGTTGGTCAATCGGCAATCAAGGCGGGAATAGTTGAACAGGGCGTCTTTGACAAAGGAATCAGGGATCTGTACCGGACGACAGGCGCGGACGGGGTGTTCTGTTATACGTTTTTCAAGGCCGTTGCTCGAAGGAGCCGTGACGCGGCATCACCGGGCAATTACTACCGCAAGCAGCGGAAGCCGACACTCTGAGAAGCGCAAAGGGGTAGAGGCAGACAATGGAACATCACTGATTCTAAATCAGCGATGTTCCCTTATCCGTTTCATTTGTGAATGGGAGCGCGTTCATTTGGTAAGAAGAGCGGCGACAACAGGCGCATCTTCAATCGCAGAGAAAAGGAAAAGTCTTGCACCGAACTCAGCCTTACTCTTTGCTTCCTGAAATTATTTGAATTTTGGACTGGACCGTGCTGCAACCCTCGGCCTAAGAATCCTCAGGGTTGTCAGTGCGAACCAATCGCAATTCAATTGGAGGTTCTTATGTACGCCATTACTGGTGCAACCGGTCACACCGGAAACTTCGTTGCCAGGCGACTTTTGCAGGAGGGCCAACAGGTCCGGGCAATTGGCAGGGATCGGCAGCGGCTGCAGGCATTGATCGATGCTGGAGCCGAGCCGTTCGTTTGCGACCTCGCGGACGCCGCCGCGCTCGCCAGGGCCTTTGCCGGCGCCCGGGCCGCCTACATCGTGATTCCTCCGGACATGGGCGGCAAGAATTACCGGGCGTTTCAGGATCGAATCGCGGATTCCGTCGCTTCCGCCCTCGCCGCAGCCGGGGTCCAATTCGCCGTCACCCTTAGCAGCGTCGGAGCCGACAAGGCCAACAAAACCGGACCCGTCGTCGGTCTGCATAATCTGGAAAAACGCCTCAACGCCATCAACGATCTGAACGTCCTGCATCTTCGTGCCGGCTATTTCATGGAAAATACGCTCGCGCAGGCCGGCGTCATTCATGCCATGAACCAGGCCGCCGGCCCGCTCCGGCCCAACCTCAAGATTTCCATGATCGCCACACGGGATATCGGCCAAGCCGCCGCCGAAATACTCCTGCAACTCAATTTCACCGGCCAACAAGCGCGTGAACTCCTCGGCCAGCGCGATCTGACCATGACCGAGGCTGCCGGCATCATCGGCGGCGCTATCGGCAAGCCCGACTTGAACTACGTTCAGTTGTCCGACAATGATTTCCGAAATGCGCTGACGCAGATGGGCATGTCCAGCGACTTCGCCAATCTGATTCTGGAAATGGCCGGCGCCATGAATTCCGGCCACATGCGAGCCCAGGAATCGCGTTCGGCGGGCAACACCACGCCAACGTCCTACGAATCATTCGTCGCCGAGGAGTTCGTTGCGGCCTACGAGGGCCGAATGGCCCATGTTTAACGCGGATCAATCGCGATCGTCTTTGATACACGGGTGATTCGATCTTTTGTGTCGCGGATCGACCCCAATCCGCCGATCGGGGCGGCGCCGCTCCGCCGCCTGCCTCGCCCACCCGGAAGGCTCCGGTGCATCCAGGCATTTCGCCTGCTCTTAGTATAAGCTCTCGGCGACGGATATAATCTCCGCACCTTGCAGGATCACCGGGCATGACCAAGAGCGTTCTGATCGTCGAAGATGAAACGGTGCTTCGTGAATCGCTGGCCGAGCTGATGGCCGGTGAAGGCTACGAGGTGCTCCAGGCGGCGGATGGGAAGGCGGCGTACGCAATCGTGCTGGAACGTCCGGTGGACGTGGTCGTCACGGACGTGCGGATGTCGGGGATGGACGGACTGACGCTTCTGGGACACCTCCGCAAAGTCGCGCCCCAAACGCCGGTGATCGTGGCGACGGCGTTCGGGACGGTCGAAACCGCGGTCTCAGCCATGCGCTCGGGGGCTTACGATTACCTGCTCAAGCCCGTTCAATTCGAGGACATGCTCCTGAAGGTGCAGCGGGCCCTGGAGTACGGCGAGATGGCCCGCACCCAACGGGTCATCACCGAGCAGTTGGCCGAGCAGAGCACGTTTCACAATCTGGTCGGCAATTCGCAGTCGGTCACCAAGCTGTTCGAGATGGCCAAGCGGCTGTCGGGCGTCAAGAGCAACGTCATCATCATCGGCGAGAGCGGGACGGGCAAAGAGCTTTTCGCGCGGGCGATCCATTACAACGGTGTCACGCGGGGGCAGCCGTTCGTGCCGGTGAACTGCGGCGCGCTGACTGATACTTTGATCGATTCGGAATTATTCGGGTATCGCCGCGGCGCTTTCACCGGGGCCGTCCGCGACAAGATCGGATATTTCGAGGCGGCCAACGGCGGCACGCTGTTTCTGGATGAGATCTCGACGCTGCCGATCGGCGTGCAAAGCTCGCTGCTGCGAGTGATCGAGGACAAGGTCATCGTGCCTGTGGGCGACACCCACCCGCGTCCGATTGACGTGCGGATCATCGCGGCCTCAAATCAGGACCTGGAGAAGATGGTCGAACAGAAGCAGTTCCGCGAGGACCTGCTGTTCCGGCTCAACGTGGTCAAATTGCAGCTTCCACCCCTGCGGCAGCGAAAAGAAGACATTCCGCTGCTGGTGCATCATTTTCTAATCAAGTACACGCGGGAAATGAGCAAAAAGATGATCGGCATCACCAACGGCGCGATGAGGGCGATGCTGAGCCATCATTGGCGGGGGAACATTCGGGAGCTGGAAAACGTGATCGAGCGGGCGGTGATTTTTGCCGACGAACGGGAGATCGGCGTCGAGGACCTTCCGTTTTCCGTGGAGGGACTTTCAGACGATGTGGGGGAAGACCTCAAAACCGCGATGGAACATTTCGAGCGGCAACACATCCTGTACAGCCTGAGCCGGCACAATTATGACAAGGCTGAAACCGCTCGCAGCCTGGGCATCGGCGTCTCCAGCCTCTACCGCAAGCTGGATGAACTGAAGATCAGCAAGCACGAAGCGGAAGAAGACCAAAAAGGCGCGGCGGAGGGGGCGTAGCGATTTTTGGGTACTCTGGTTTTTCCCCTCGCCCCGGAATACCGAACATTTTTCACGATCATCGCAACCACGGGGTTCATCGCGCTATCAATCCAAACTTTAACCGCGGAGCACGCAGAGATCGCTGAGAAGAATGGAGAAAAAAGTCGCTTTTGTGGTTCTTCTCCGCGTTCGTCTCTGCGTCCTCGGCGCACTCTGCGGTTTAATTGGACCTCGAGATTAAGGAGGGCGCTCGATTGATGAAAAATGTTGGAAGCATTGGAGCGAAGGGCAGAGACCACAACCGACAATGAACGTCACACCCCGAGCCCAGGCTTGATCACTGAGACCGGTTGCCCGGGGCGCGTGCGGAAACGAAACTGCAATTAGGTTCCTCGGCCATGTAGTCGCCGGTGTGGGAAAAGGCGCGGGCGCGGCAGCCCATGCAGACTTTGCTGAATTCGCAGCATCCGCACTTGCCGCCGAGATTTGATTCCCCGCGGAGGTTGGCGAAAATGGCGCTGTCGCGCCAGATTTGCGGGAGGGGTTTTTCCTTCACGTTGCCTGAACTGACCGGCAGATAGCCGCAGGGAAATACCTCGCCGGTGTGCGAGACGAAGCAGACGGCCTGTCCGGCAAGACACCCCTTGGTCATGGCGGTCATGTCCGAATCGCCGTGGCCCGTCGGATGCGCGCTCGGTGCGCCGCCGTGGCCGTGCCGCGTCGGCATTGGGCGGCCATCCGTCTTGGCGCGTTGCCGCAAGATGCGGAAGTAGTGGGGCGCGCAGGTGGCTTTCAAGTGAAGTTTGCCCTCGAGGCTGCGATCGTAGACCCAATTGAGGGTTTGCTCGTATTCCTCGGCCGACAGCATCACGCTGGGGTCCAGGGACATGCCGCAGCCCACCGGCACCAGCATAAACGTGTGCAGGGCGTCAGCGCCCAACTCCAGGGCAAGGCGGTAGGTTTGGTCCAGTTTGCGGTAATTGTGCTTGGCGATGGTGGTGTTGATCTGCATCGACATTCCGGCGTCGCGCAAAGCCTTGAATCCGGCGATGGATTTGTCGAACGCGCCCGCGCCGCGGAAAAAGTCATGGGTTGGCGCGTCCGGGCCGTCGAAGCTGATGGACACCCGGCGGAAGCCCGCCGCGACGATTTTTGCCGCAACGGCCGCATCCACCAGGGTTCCGTTGGTCGCCAGCGCCGTCGGCAACCCGACGGCGGTCGCGGCGGCGGCCAATTCGAAAATGTCAGGCCGTTTCAGCGGCTCTCCTCCGGAAAACACCAAAATCGGCCGGCCGGTTTCAGGCAAGGAGCGAATCATCGCGATGGATTGTTCGGTCGAGAGGTCCAGGCGGCTGAGTTCTTCAGAAACCTCCAGGCGACGGCAGTGAATGCAGGCGAGGTTGCACCCGGTGGTGGTTTCCCAGAACAGCAGTCGAAGCGGTGGGGCGGGTGGGCTGGCCGCCTGTTTGCGGGAACCGGGGAAACATTCGAGGGACGTGGACATCAAATGCTCCTGGGGCCTGAACGCCTAAATGAGCGACCGCGATTTTGGGACACCGGCGTAACCCGCGGTGCTTCGCACCGCCGCTAAATATCTTTGAGTCGTCCCTGAATCACGGTTCCTTCTTAAGATATAGCACAAACGTCGTGCCATGCGCCTTGGGCCGGTTTGGCCCGTTTTCCAAAGGGATTGGCGGATGATCGCGGTCCCGGCGACGGCGATTCTCAGTTCTTGGAAAGCGCGGCAAAATCGTTCTCAAAACAGCAAACGGGCCAGGGGAGCCCAGGCGTCCGGAGATCGGTTTTCCGCTATTTTTCATAATTCGGCATTGTGGCGCTGCTTTTGATATAGATTAGTCGGTTGGACAACCGCCGATCACGCGATGGGTTGAAAACCGTCGGAGTCGCACCGATCCTGGGATCGGCTGCCCATTATTGCTCTGAGGAGCAGGAACGATCAAGCCCCATGCTACGACGCCGCCTTTTAATCATCATTGTTCCGATGGTGTGCATTCTGGTGGTGACGGCGACCATCGGCCTGATGCTGCTGGAGGATACGCTTGGGCAGGTCGGGCAAATCAATGAGGGCGGCCTGGCGATGGTGGAGGAGGGGAACGATTTTCTGGGGAACTTCCGCGATGCCAGACGCAATCTGCATGAAATGGCGATAAATCACCCGAATCAGTTGGAACCGATGCGCGATTCGATGGCGCGAGCAGCCCAGCTTCTTCAGAGCATTGAGCGGTCGCCGATGGGCCATCATCCGAGCTTCGACCCGACGCTGGATCGCATCCATGCCCAGTTCCCCCAGGTACAGCAGGAGATCAACGCGCTATCTGCGCCTCATGCCGATCTCAGCCCGGCACACGCTGAATCCTTGATCGCGACGATGAATGGGATTGACAAGGATGTGGGTAACCTGGAGCAATTGGTTCGCGACCAGGCGCACGCCGATTTCCAGGAATTGTTCAATCGGTTCCGGCGGCAGGTGCTGGCGCTGACGATCGTGTCCATTCTGGTGATCAATTTGTCGATCCTGGCGCTGCTGCGGATGGGCGCGATGATTCTTCGCCCCGTGGACAAATTGGTCGCCGCCGCGCGGGAACTGGGAAAGGAAAACTTCGACGTTCGGGTTCAACTGGAGACGAATGACGAATTCGGCCAACTGGCACAGGCGTACAATCACATGGCGGAAGAATTGGGGGCCGCGGAGCGCCGGCGGATGGAGGTTCTGGGGCAGGTGGGTCTGACGATGAACCATGAGTTGAACAACGTCATCAACATCATCGAACTGCAATTGATGCTCGTCAGCAAGCGTGCCGAGGACAGAGACGCGATGGAAGGTCATCTCAAGCAGATTCGGGAAAGTCTGGGCCGCATGACGAAAGTCGTCGATGAACTGCGGCATGCCCGGCGGATTGTCTTGACGGACTATTCGGCCGGGATGAAAATGCTCGATCTGCATCGATCGGCCGAGGCGTTCGATGCGGCGGAAGAGGCAGTCCGATCCGCGGCAGAGTCCCGTTTATGACCAAGCAGGCCGACCGCCAATACCCTCTCGCATTGGAACTTGCCTGGTTCATTCGCCTGAGGTGGATTGCCGGCACGGTCGTCGCCGTCAGCGGCGCACTGGATCGCTTCGTCCTCCACTGGCATTCCATGTCAGTCCAGGTGTTTTTCCTGGGGGTGATCATCCTTGTTTATAACGCGGCGCTGCTCGCGTCTTTGAAAGCGGAATGGCAACCCAAACGCGGCTATCTGCTTCGGCTGGCGGCCGCTCAAATGTTGCTCGATCTGGTTTGTCTGGCCCTGCTCACGGGCTGGACCACGGGCCTGCATAGTCCCATCCTGGGCTTCTTCGTTTTTCACATGGTTTTTGCGAGCCTGCTTCTGCCGCGGACGCTTGCCTACGGCAGCGCCCTTGCGGCGATCGGCTTGCTCGCCGGATCGCTGGCGTGGACCGGCCAGATCCCGAGCACTCATGGCGAAACGCTCATTTTCAGCGGCTTCAGCTTTACGCTGCTCATGACCGTTGCGCTGACGAACCACATCACCCGCGACCTGCGACGGCAGCGGCGGCGGCTGGCTCGGCAGAACAAGCGCATGCGGACCATGGCGAGGCGTTTGTGGCTGAACCAGCGGGCCATGATTCGACAGGAAAAGATTGTCGCCCTGGGCCAGATGGCGGCCGGCATCGCCCATGAGGTGACCAATCCCCTGGCGAACATGGACGGGCTGCTGCAACTGACGCAACACAAGCCGGAACGAATGAACGCCGAGGCCATTTCCAAATTGCGCGAGCAGATCGCCCGGATCAATGCCATCGTTCAGCAGATGCGCTCGCTGGTTCATCCGGCCGACGGCCAGCAGCAACGCCTGCCGCTGAACGACGTGGTGGCCCAGACGATCGAGATGGTCCGCATCGATTCTCGCGCCAAGCGGCTTGGCATCCAGGCCGATCTGGCCGGCGACGTTGGCGCGGTCATAATCCGCCCGCAGGCGCTTCAACAGGTGCTGGTGAATCTTCTGCTCAATTCTCTGGACGCACTGGCGGAGGTTCGCCAGCCCAAGCTCGTCGTGAAAACCAGCCGCCGAGAGCGATGGTATGTGATCGAGGTGATCGACAACGGCGTGGGCATCAAGCCCGAGCACTTGAATCGGGTGTTCGAGCCGTTCTTCACAACCAAACCGGTGGGCAAGGGCACGGGGCTGGGATTGTCGATCAGCTACAATCTGATCCAGCGATTGGGGGGAATGATAGACGTGAGCAGCCAATTGGGCGTGGGGACGACGTTGACCATTCACCTTCCGGTGCCGAAAGCGGAGCCGGCGGCGGCGCCCGCGGAATCGACGGAGGGGCATTAATTCCGAAAATTTGAGATTCACTGGCCGCTTCGCTAGAGACGCGGAGACACGCGGAGAAACCGCGATTCTCGAACATCCAAAGAACGCGCTCCCCTTCGGGTCGCGGCTAAACAAGCCAATCGCTATCGGGCGATAGGTGACGCTCCCGAAGGCTGCGTGGCGGCCGCTCGGCGGATTCGCAGAGTCTGCTGGATATCCAGCCAACGGCCGCTCGGATGGCAATCGCCGCACTTATAGATCGCTTTATTGTCCGTCCAGCCGACGGCGCCGAGTCCGCCGTCGTGGCAATCGGTGCAAAGCATTCCCTCGTGCGGACCCAGCCCCTTCCAAGCCTCGTTGATCTTCAGCGGATGATCGAACGTGCGCTCGACGATCACCTTCGGATCCGGCTGCCGATACTGAAACACGTGGCACGTCTGGCAATCCGAGGAAATCCGCTTGCCGCCGGAGGCGATGTGCAAGCCGTCGTGGCAGCGGAAACAGCCGGGGGATTCCATGTGGCCGAGATGGTTGGGGTAGGTGCGCCAATCCACTTTCAGCTCGGGGAAGAACTCGGTTCGATAGATGTCCTTCACGATCTGAACGGCGCGATCCACCGCGTCGCGGCGGTTGGACCAGGTCTGGGGATAGCTGCTCTGGTAGAAAGAGTCCAGGCTTTGCTCGATCGCATCCAGCGCCTGCGGCTTGGTGGCGTAGTTCTGTGAAAGGACCGCGACCGCCTGGCGCTTGATGAACGGCAGCGACGCGTCGAGCTGTCCGACGGCCAGCGCGTGGTCCACGGACCGCTCCGGCGACTGAAAGTTGTGACCGGCTACGTTGTGGCAGTCAATGCAATCGAGGAGGCGTCTCTTTCCCGCCGGCGCAGTGTCATCGTCGATCTTGCCATCGGAGCGGAAGACGATCTTCCTGCCGTCGGGATAGGTGTAGCGCACCCAGGGAATGTGATCGAGCTTGGCATCATCGGCGACATACTCGACCCGATCGAGCATGTGCATGTGAATGCCTTCGGCAACGCCGAGGCTGTTGTTCAAGCCGCCGACCTTGACCAGGATTTCGTATTCATGGCGGGTGTTGGATTCGTCCGGAGCGAAGTGAACGGTTCTGCGCAGCAGGGAGCCGAAGAATTGCGAGGGCCAGTGGCATTGCTCGCAGGTTTCCCGGGCGGGGCGAAGTTCGGTGATCGCCGGCGGAATCGGTCTGGGATAAGCGTCAAACGCGGTGTAGTAAACCTGTCGCAAGCCGGAGACTTTGGCCTTGACGAATGCGCCCGGGCCGGGACCGATATGACATCCCGCGCAGGTCACGCGCGCATGCGGAGACTGCTGATAGCGGGTGTATTGCGGGTCCATATTGTGGCAGATAGTCCCGCAAAACTCCGCCGAGTCGGTGAATTCATATCCGCGAAAACTCGCGACGCCCAGGATCGGCAGAATCAGGAAAAAGGTGATCGCCAGGAACTGCCATGCGTGCCGGGTTGAAATTTGCCAGACCGGGCTCATGTTCCTCAGCCGTCGCCGGCGCAGCAGCATTCCCGCCGGGCACAGCATCAGCCCGGTGATCAGGATTCCCGGCAAAAACATGAATCCGACCACGCCCAGGTACTGGTTGTTCTCAGCGCTGGATGAGACGAACATCAACAGCCAGAAGCTCAACAACGTCACCAGGCCGACCGCCACGAACAATAGCCCGATGAGGGTGATGGGATTGGCCCAGAGCACCACGTGTTCCGGCCTGTCTGCTTGATTGGTGGGCATAGCGTTCCTGCCTTATGGATAGTTCAGCCCCGAGTGGTCCTTGCCGTGGCACAGCAGGTAACATTGCCCGCTGCGCGGTCCGTAAGTTCGATACTCCAATCGTTTGGTGATGGGATCAGGGAAGACGATTGTCGTATCGAAGTTGATGAGGTGGGCGTTGTCCGTGGATGTTCCTTGCGCCGAACTGATGCCGTGGGCATCGTGGCAGGCCGAGCAGGGCGTTCGGTCGTTGACAATGTGATCACGGTGCCCGCTGTAAGAGTCATTGTTCAGGATGCTGGAGCGCTGATGGCAACGGTAGCACAGGGCGTAGGCGAGGGAGCTTTCGCTGGCGCCGTCGATGGTGTCGTAGTTGGCGATGAGCAGCGGGGGGATGTTCGAGCCATGCGGCCCGTCCGGCCCGGACCCGCCGGACTTGCGGCCGGTATCCGAGTTATGGCAATCCGTGCAGTAAATGAGGCTGGCCGTGGTTAACCCGGGAATCAGGCTGGGAACATCCCGCCCGCGCCCGGGGGCCGTTATGGGATGGAAGGAGACCGCCGTGGGAACGAATTCCATGCGGATATTGGTCTGGACGGCCTTTCGGGTGATAAACGGCCGGTCGGAGTTCTCAGCGCCATGACATTTGAAACAGACTTCATACTCATATTTCGCCCGCACGGTGGCGGCCCCGGCGATGGTAAGGCCACTGGCTTTGCCCAGCGCCGGCGCAATGTTTGGCGCCATTGCTACGCCGGTTTTGATCGTATGCGGTTCGTGGCAGTCGGCGCAGTTGACCAGATCGGTCGCGCCTTGGATCGCCGTCTTGGGCATCAGATTGCCGAAGGCCGGACGGACGTCGGCGTTGTGTCGGCTCATTTTGTTCAACTCGGTGATCACATTGACGCCGGCGTTGACCGGGCTGGGTATGCTGGGATCGGGGCCGTCAATCATGCTGCCGCCGAAGACCAGCGTCGCGCCGGGGGCCAGCTTCGCGGTTGATGCCGTGGCCGTAGGGATCGAAGTTCCGTGACAAACCGCGCACGTCGCGGTGACCGTCGCCTGAGTCAGCAGCAATGCCCCGCTCGGCGCATTGTGTTGCTGGTGACAGTCGATGCATAAGTTGTGGCCGGTCACCGTCGCTTCTCCGGAGAGGAGGTGGCAACTGGTGCACAACTGCGAATTGCTGTTGCTCATCACCAGAAAATTCCCCCGGCTATCGTCGTGGGGATCGTGGCAACTGGCGCATTGAAGCTGACCACTCTCCAGTTTCACCTGTGTCGGCAGTGCGCTGGGGTCAACCAGATTGCCGTTCTTGGTCGCCAGGTTGGAATCGTAGGTGAAAGAGATCGGGTGATCTCCGGAGAGATCGGTGCCGAGATTGGTTGCCCCCGGCGGGAGGGTGATGACGCCATTGGCCATCGTGAGGGGCAGGTTGCTCGACAGCACGCTGCCGAGGGCGATGGTGCCGTCATGACAGGAGAGGCACAACTTGCTGGAACCGGTTGGCTGGCCCGGCGTCGCGACCAGTGAGGAACTGGAGTAGACCTTGTATGCGTTGACGGGAAGTTCCCGGTTCCACAGAGGCTGAACCGGAGCGGCGTTGTGAGGCGTATGGCAGAAAATGCATACCTCCTGTTCGTTGGTCGATTTGATCGTCCCGGGGCCGGAGGCGGAAAGATTGTGGGGACTGTTGACGACGCTGGTCGGTCCAACCTGAGCCCGCGCCGCCGAGGGATCAAGCACCGTGATTGACAGCGCCAGAATCGCCAACATCGCCGCTCTGAAAGTGGGTTTCATGGCTTGCGCTCCGGCAGGTAATCAAATACCTGCACTCGATGGTTGTAAGAATCCGCGACCCAGATGCGGCCGTGGCCGTCAATGAAAATGCCCGAGGGGAGCCAGAACTCGCCCGACCCGTGGCCCTCCTCGCCGAAATCCAGCAGCAGATTTCCCGCATCGTTGAAGATTTCCACCGCCTCAAACTGGGCATCGACGACATAAATGTGTCCGGCGGGATCGATCGCCAGTCCCTTGGGCTCCGCGAAATAGCCGGGCATGTCGCCTTGACGCCCCATCTGGCGAATCGGTTCCAGGTCGGCGCCGAATTGCTGGATTCGAAAGTTCAGCGAATCGCTGACGTAGAGTCGGCCTTGGGCGTCGATGGCGACATTCGTGGGGTAATTGAATTGTCCGAGGGCGTCGCCGCGGGCGCCGATGCGTTCGATCACCTGTCCGGAAGGCGAGAGGACGATGACCTGGTGGGCCGCGACGTCGGCGACGAAAACCCGTCCGTTACGCGGATCGACCGTCAATCCGCAGGGCCGCTTCAATTGTCCCGAGGCCAATTCCCCGATGAATTGGCCTTGGAGCGAGAAAATGAGGATGGCGGACGTGCCGGAGTCTGACACGAGAAGGCGCCGGCCGCTGCCATCGTAGGCCAGACCAACGGGCGTCAATAATTTCCGGCCGATTGGCGTCCAACGCTGGTACTCCCGGGTCTTCAGGTCCAGCACGTGGATGACGTGGTCGGCGGAGTCGGCGACGAAGACGCGATCCGCCCCGTCCGTGCATACCGCCATCGGAGTCTGAAATGAATAGGCCGTTGACGTTCCTCCAAACACCACGCTGCCCAGTACCTGGAATGAGGACACCGCCGGCTTGAGGTCTTTGCTGCCGGTCAACTGACCCACGTAACGAATCCGCGGCTCAGCGGGCGCGGCGGGCCATTGCGGAGCGTTCTGGAGACTCGGGAAGATCACTCCGGCGTCATGACCGCAGCCGCCCAGCAACGTCAGGCCCACCAGCGCAAGCCGTCGAGCCAGTCCGCTTCCGGCGGCTCGGAGGATATTAGATTCTCGCATTGGCATTCGGATGCTCCGTCCTTTGTGCTAAAAACGTCGGGTCAGGCCGATCTCAAAAACCTGAAAAGTGCTTACCACGTTTGTTGACCTCAGCGTGGCGTTGCGAATCCGGCCATAGAGGTCGGTCTGGTTGTGCTTCCAGCGCAGCTCCAGTTGCTCCTCCAAACCCTCGGTATTGCCGAACAGTTCGTCCCGGTCGTTCATCCAGATCGCCCGCGCCACGATCGACCAGGCGGCGCCGATCTTGTGATCCAGAACGGCACTGATCGAGGCGTCGTTGACGTAGTCATGTTCGCCGTAATAGTCGAGCATGGCATAGCTGGCGGTGACGTTGGCGTTTGTGTCGCGGTCCAGTCGCTCGTCAAAACGCGCCGAGACGCGGGAGGCGTTGAATGGGACAAGCGTGCTGTCGTGCCACTGTTGCTCGGCATTGAACATGAACTTCCAGAAGCGGTAATCCACGCCCGCCACCACATCCTGGTAGCTGTCGGGGGTGAACTGGCCGGCCTGCTGCGTGTCGATCGTCTGGCTCTGAACGTTGTAGCGGAGATATGGCGCAAGGCCGTGGAGCGGGCCTTTTTCGATCTCATAGCGGCTGCCGATGCCGAAGTTGCCGGTATTGGTCGTGTTCGCCGCCTGCGGAAGGAGGTCATAATCGAGCAGCACGCTGCCGTCGGGCGGAATCAGGCCTCCGAGAATCCGCTGGATCTGAATCAGGTTCCCGACCGTATTGACGGTGAAGTCGGTTCCCTTGAGATACGGCACGCCCGCCGAACTCAGCACGACGATTGAGGCCGGGTCGATGTTCGTCTGGGTCAGAGTGATCGGCTGGGTGTTGTTGAAAGTCTCCGGCTGATTGATGATGGGAGTCTCCGAAGTCCCTTGGGGAGAATATAGCCATTGCCATCCAAGATCGAGGTTCGCTAGCAGCAGTCCGTAAGGCACCGTCTTTCGATAGTTGAAATCCAGCTTGCCAAAGAGCTGCTCGACCTCGCTCCCGCCGGTTTCATTGAGGAGGGATCCACCGACGTCGCCGGTGGTGGTCAAGCTCTCGAACAGGTGATGAACGAATCCAGCGTCGAGTTGGTTGCTGATCTGCTCGATGCCGCTGATATTGCTTTGATCCAGCGAGTAGTCGTAATGGGTCTGAAAATCGCTGGAGTGCTGCACGCGCAGGTTTTCATCCAGGCGGATTTGACCGAAGGCAAGATTGCCGGTCTGCTCGGTCACTGCGGCCGAAGACGTCAGGGAACTGGCGTTTTGCGGTCCGAAATAGAGGACATCGTTCAGGGAGGCGTTGTGACTTTGATATCGGATGGTAGGGGAGTCCTGCTCCTGCTCGCTGGTGTTCTGATAAGTGTAATCCCAGGCCAGGGTCTGATTTTTCAGATCGATAACGTCCGTGTGCCAGTGAGCGACATCCTGGGTCAACTGGTAGTTGGTCATGCCTCCAAACTGCGTTTGCAGGTCGTTCTCCTGATAGATCTGAATTTGGGTGGGCACGGAATTGGAGCGAATGTCGAGGGAACCTCCGTAGGTGGTATCGGTGGAATCCAGCGAGGGCGAAAAGTCCGGCGTGATCAATTGCTCGGTCCTTCGCGTATACAGCGTCAGGGGAGCGACTTCGTTGCGGAGGAAGGTGGTTGAAACGTCCCAGCCGTCGAGCACGCCGGTGGTGTATTGTTTCCCGCCGGGCCCGTCGAAGGATTCCTGCTGTAGTCCAAAGGTGCCACCGAGGTTGATGTAGGCGAGATTGGGGCTGAGGACATAGGCATCGGTCAGCATATTGAGGGTTTCCTGGAATCTGTTGTCGGTGGTTCCGGTGGTAGTGCCCTGCTGCTGATTGGTATCGTGCTCATACAGGTAATCGAAGTTGAAGGTCCCGTTGGGCAGGTCCAGATGGAATGGCGGCGGCGCCTGGGCGGTGCCGACGGCGATCGGCCCGCCTTGATCCTGCGCCAAGGCGGCGGCCGCGGAACAAAGGACCGAGGCGGCCAGCGCCAGCGCGGCCAAGATCGCGCGGCATGTACGACCGCTGGCGATCACGGCGGTCCTCCCGCCGGCGATGAGCCGCTCGCTCCCGGCGACGCCTGCGTTGAAGGATTCAGCCGCGCCGTGATCGGTGAAACGGTCGGATTGTCCACCAGCAGCAGCGACGGCTTGGCCCCGCCGTGCCCCACGTGGCAATCAAGGCAATTCGCCTGGTCCGACTGATGCGGTTTGATGTCGGAGGGCAGCAGTTCCAGATCGTGGCATTGCAGGCACAGTTGCGGGGTGGTCGTCTTCAGCAGCCGCGGAGAATCGGATTCGTGCGGCTCATGGCACCAGAGGCATTGGCCAATCGCCACCGGCGCGTGCATCACCGGATATTGCTTGACGGCCGGCGCGTGACATTTGACGCACAACTCGGCCTTCACCGTCAGCAGGTGCTTTTTGTCGGCGGCGTGGCATTCACCGCATTTGCCGTCGGCATAGGGCTTGTGCCGGTACATCTTCACCGGCGCCGGCTCGCCATTGGGTCCGGCCGCGGCGCTGAATAATGCCGGCGACGCCCTCACCGGTGCATTCGGATCGGGAACACCGTCGAAGAAGAAACTGAGCGTCTTGTAGTTCTTGCGAACGGAACACCCCAGCGCCAGGATCGACAGGAGTGCCCAGATTGCCATCGCATAGGCCGGGCGCCGCCCAAACTGAAAATGTCTCGTCGTGGCAGCCATGGAGCGCTCGGCATAAACCATCACCTATTCCCGCTGGTCCGGCAGGGGAGCGCCGACGCCCGTCGCCGGTTGGGTCGCCGTCCCCTGGGAAACCACTCCTTTGCTCCCGGCGATGTCATTGATCGTTCGACCCTGCTTGAGATGGCCGAATGCGTAGACGCTGACCTTGTGATTGCTTGCCTGATTGGTCACCAGGACGAGGTACTGGGCTTGAAAGGCGTCGGGGATTCGGTCGGCAAACAAGTCCAGGTCTCCATCGTGGAGGCAAATGCCGGCCGGCAGGTCCATCGAGCCGGGGTAATCGCCGTTGTTGCCGAAAAAGAGCAGCGCCTTGAACTGGCTGTCGAACATCTGGACGTTCTGAAAGGCGGCATCGACGACGTAGATGACGCCGTCGTGGTCCACCGCGATGTGCTTGGGGCGGGTGAAAGTGCCGGGGTGATCACCCAGAGAGCCGAACATCCCCAGGAGCTTTCCGTCCGGCGCGAATTTCTGCACCCGGCAATTAATGATGTCGTCAACGTAAATGTTTCCCTGGTCGTCAGTCGCGATGCCGAGCGGGCCAACCATCTGGCCCGGCTTTTGGCCGAAGCCGCCGATGATTCGCAACGATTTGCCGCTGAAGCGGTCGAAAACCTCGACGTGGTTGGCCTTGTGGTCCGTGACGTACAACTCGTTGCCGTGCACGGCGAGCCCTCCGGGTCTGAAATCTTCGTGACCGATCTGGCGGACGAAATGATCCGAAGCGTCAAAGACCGCTATGGCGCCGACCTGGACGTCGGCGACGTACTTATTCCCATCCGGGGCGATGGCGATGGCGACGGGTTTGCCCATCTTGCCCACCTCCCCTGCGGTCATCATTTGCATCTGATGTTTACGCAGGTCGAGGATTTCGATCGCGGGGTTCCGGGTATCGCAAACGTAGATTCGCCCGTTCCACATCGCCACGCCGTAGGGATTGCTGATCATCGCCTGAGCTTGCGGGTCCTTTCCATAAATGATTTCGTCCCACTTGGTCTTGGGCGGCTCGATGTCTGTGCTGGCTGAATAGCTGGCAAGGAACAGGATCCGCGGTTCCTGTGGAAACGGCGGCCAAAATGAATAAGGCGTTTGGGGTTCGCTGGCCTGGTGAGTGCAACCATTGGCCAGCGCCATGAGAACGAAAAAAGAAATCGCAAGGGCGGCGCGGGCCGCGGGGAAGGGGTTGTTAATGATCGGTTTCATTTCATGCCTTGGCGGTTCAAATGCCGGTTCGTTTCGCGTAGAGTGACCAGACGGACGTAACGGGGCGAACCGAGTGTTTGTAAGGCCCCTGGCGAGGCCGGTCTTTCGGGCCGGCCCGCCAGGTGGCTGCGCGTTCAAAACGCCGACGCGCCGCGGCGTTACCGCTACTTGTTGTGGCACTTCAGGCACAGAGCGCTGCCGGAATTGTTCATGCGCACGAACAACTGGGTGAAGTCGTGCGGCTCATGACAGGTCCCGCACCCGACACCGACCAGCCCGCTGGGCAGCGGCACCAGGTTGACGGCCGGGAGGCCATCGACGCCGCTGGCGGTGAAAGCGGTTTGGGTCGGATCGTTGTATCCGGTGACCGGGGCCCAAGACATGCCGGTGACGTATCCGCCGCTGATCGTGGCGGTCAGTCCGGGATACCCGACGCCGACCGGATGGTCGGCCGACAGGTCGCTGCCGGCAATTGGGGTGGGGCTGGTTCCGCCGGCGATGGCGTCCTGGCCCGTTCCGTACTTCGTGACGATGTTTTGCATGAAGACGGTGCCACTGGTCGCGCCGCCGTAGCTGTCAACGGCGATCAGCCCGTCATGGCAAGACAGGCACAGACGACTGGTGCTGTCCAACTGCGGATTGGCGCTGCTGCCGCCCGGGCCGCTGTTGGCCGTCACGTGAACGGACGTGTACATGGTGTACGACTGGCTCATGTTCACGTCGTGGTTCCACAACAAAGCGCCGGCGTTGTATATCGCCTTGTGAGGGGTATGACAGGGCCGGCAAATTTCGCCGGTGGTTCTCGGGCCGGTGATCGAAAGATTACCGGTGCCCGCCGCATTGGGGATCGTGTTTAGGTTGTGGGGACTTGTCGAAATGCTCTGTGCCATGGATTGCGCCGCGAAACAGAGACAAAGTGCGACAGTCCCGAGCAAAAGCTTGGGATGTCTCATAAGGGTTCTCCTTTTCAGGTAAATGGTCAAATGCCGATCGGCACACGCCGATCACGCCCGTCTGGTCGAGACTCCGCGCGCTGTTGATCGGGGCAAGACGCATACCACTCGGATCAAACTTGGATTCCTGGCTGTATCGTGCCCGGTGCGATCCAAACGCGGGAAACGCGAGCGATTCGAGCGGTTTGTCTTCCCGCCCGGTGGATTTGCTGGCGTCCCCGACTCCCAACTTTGAGAGCCGCCCGCCGCCGACCGGATTGCACGACCTTTGGGTCCCCCCGGTAACTGGCTGCCAATGCAGTTCTTGGATGCGTCCCCGCTTTGTTTGCGTCCGCGGCTGTCATGGCACCGGGATTGTGACTTGTCGGGCAGTCTTTGACCGGGAAGTCAATGAACAGGATGCGTGTCAAGCTGGCCGTCGGCGCCTGCGTATTTCTTGGAGCAATTACCTACCTTGCCTTTGCAGGCGCGCGGCAGGCCCACGTTTATCATCTGACCGTCGATCAATTCCTCTCCGATGGTCAATACCGCACGCAGCGGGTTCGCCTTTGTGGAACGGTCGAAGACGAACATTTCTCGTCCAGCCCCGCATCCCTGACCGCCAACTTCGTCCTCAAGGGCACAAGCGTCGAATTGCCCGTCCAATACCACGGCGTGATCCCGGGGCTGTTTCAGGCCGGCCGCGACGTTGTCATCGAGGGTCAGTTGAATGGTCAGGGAGTTTTCGCGGCGGACGTGATGATGACCAAATGCGCCAGCAAGTACGAATCGGTTGCCCCCAGGGATAAGACCAACGCACCGGATGCCGCATCAAAGCTCGGGAGGGCGTCATGAGCACGCTGGGTGAAATGGCCTTGAGCTTTGCGGTGCTGGCGTCCGCCGTCGCCATTGGGGCTTCGATGATTGCAGCCCGATTCCAGTCCGCCCGCGCTCTGAGCGCCGCGCGCTGGTCCGTCGCGGTGCTGGCCGCCATGCTGTGCGTTGCATCGGTCGTGCTCTTCATCGCCCTCCTCGGCGGTGATTTCTCTTTGGATTATGTGGCCCGATTCACCGACCGGGCATTGCCGACGGGATATAAGCTTGCGGCGTTCTGGGCGGGTCAGGAAGGCAGCCTGCTGTTGTGGGCCGTTCTCCTCGGGGTGCTGAGCACGATCGCGGCGTTCACGCTGAACCGGCAGCAGTCGATCGGGCAATCGGCCGCCACGATCGCGACGCTTTCCGTTGTCTGCGCGTTCTTCGCGCTGCTGATGCTCTTTGCAGCGAATCCTTTCGCCGCTAGCGCCGAAATTCCCGACGACGGAAACGGGCTGAATCCCATGCTTCAGGATTGGGCCATGATCGCGCATCCGCCGCTGTTGTTCCTGGGCTATGCCGGCTTCACGATTCCGTTCGCACTGATGGTCGGCGCCCTGGTCGCCGGGCGCCGGGATGACCGCTGGATCGACGCCACACGACGGTGGACGCTGTTCGCCTGGCTTTTCCTCACCATCGGCATCGTCCTGGGAGCGCAGTGGGCGTACGTTGAACTCGGCTGGGGAGGTTACTGGGCCTGGGACCCCGTCGAAAACGCCTCGCTATTGCCCTGGCTGACCGGCACGGCGTTCATTCACTCCCTCATGGTGCAGCAACACCGCGGCATGTTCCGCATCTGGAACGCCGCGTTGCTCGCCGTGACGTTCGTCCTTTGCATTTTCGGCACCTATCTGACGCGCAGCGGGATCGTGGATTCAGTCCACGGTTTCGGTGAATCTCTCGTCGGCACCTTTTTCCTGGCCTTCCTTCTGGCCGCAGTCGTCTTCTGCGTTGGCCTGATCATCTGGCGGGCGCGCAGCCTGCGGTCGCAGCGCAAACTGGAAGGCCTAATCGGCCGCGACGGCGCTTTCCTGGCCACCAACGTTCTGCTGGGCGGGATGACGCTGGTGGTGCTGATCGGCACGATTTTCCCCGTCATCAGCCGCACGTTTACCGGAACCAGCACCACGCTGGGACCTCCGTTCTATAACAAGGTTGTTGCTCCCGCGGGATTGCTGCTGGTGGCGCTGATGGCGATCGGGCCGCTGCTGAGCTACGGCAAGGAAGCGGGGCGGCGGCTGGCCCGCGGAAGTCTCATCCCGGCCTTGGCGGCAATCGTCGCCGGCGTCGCGGTTTGGGCCTGCGGGTTTCACAGCGCCTGGGCGGTCGCTTGTGCGGCCATTGCCGCTGCCGCGGTGACCGCCGCCGGAATTGACTTCGGCCGCATGCTCATCGCTCGCAGCCGAGACGAAAACCCACTGCTGGCACTGTTCCGATTGATCGACGGCAATCATCGCCGCTACGGCGGGCAACTCGTCCACATGGGCATGCTTTTGGTGATGATCGGCGTGACCGGCTCCAGCGTGTTCAGCACCAACCAGACGTTGCAACTGACTCCCGGCCATTCCACCGGCTTTGCGGGCTTCAAGCTGACGCTGAATTCCATCGCGCAAGGCCGCGGCGTGAATTACATGATGACGGAAGCCAACCTCACGGCGAGCGATGCCGCCGGCACCTCCATCACGCTCAAGCCGCAGCGCCGCGTCTATGACAAATGGGAAGAACAGACCAGCAGCGTCGTGGCGATCGGATCGAACTGGAAGCGGGACTTGTATTTGAATCTCGCCGGCTGGGACGAGGGTGGCCAGAACGTCGCGATCCAGGCCATCGTGAATCCGCTGGTGAACTGGATCTGGGCAGGCGGATGGGTGCTGATGATTGGCGCCTTGATCTGCCTGATTCCCCGCATCGAAGGCTTGTTCGAGAAAGCGGCGGAATCTCAGTTGACGTCGCCCGCGCGGCAAGGGGCCGCGGAGGCCCCTACGCCGCGCGGGCGACGATCGCGCAACCCCGGACCTGCGATGGCGGCCCGGTAACGAGGCAAAAAATCATGACCGGAAAGCTGGAGACTTTTATGAAATCGATCAAACGAACATTGGCAGCCACGGTGGTCGCGAGCATTTGGGCGCTCGGCGGTTGCGCCGCCGCCGATCAGCCAGGGGCACGGATTCAGCCGATCTTCGCATCCGACGCCGCGCCGACGACACCGGCGTCACCAACGAGCAATGCACCGAACCTTCCGCCCGGACATCCCGCCCTTGATTCGCAAGCGACACCGGCGTCGCCAACGGGCAATGCGTCGAATCTTCCGCCCGGGCATCCCGCGCTTGATTCCGCCGGCCCGACGGCTCCGGCCAGCACTCAGCCTTCGGAGGTCGGAACGTTGAATATCCGCGCGATCCAGTGCACGCCCGGCGGTCCCGCCGCGGGGAGCGATCCCGTGAACGTCGAATTCGTTGTCCGCGGGCAACTGCTCGATCACATGGCCACGCATCTCAATGCCGCCGGGGCGCTGGAGATCGGCGGGCTTCCCGTCCGATTTGGAATCCAGCCCATCGTCAGAATCACTCACGCCGGCGTCGTTTTCACTACCGCCGGCGATCTGATGGACATGGATCATTCCATGCAGAAACTGGATGTTCCCATCTTCGAAACCACCGATCAGACGCCCCATTGGTCCGTGACGATGCGGCATGTCATCATCCATCCATCGGCAGCCGGCATCGACGTCACCGAAATGCTCTCGATTCAGACAACGGGGAATCGGGCCTGGATCGGCAAGGCGGATGCACGCGGTCTGCGGAGCACTTTCTCGATGAAGCTGCCGGCGGCGGCTAAAGACCTGAAAGTCGGCGGGGCATTGGACGGCGCCGCGGTCTTCGTCGCCGATGGCAAACTGGTCAGCAAACAGCCCCTGATTCCCGGCGAGGATCGATACGAATTTCAGTATCGGATTCCCTCGGCGGATAACAAAGCTGTCTTGTCGGTTACCGCGCCGTCCAGTGTGGGACATATGCTGGTCTTCGTCCCGGAAGATGGAACCACCGTCGAAGCGCCCGGCATGCAAGCCATGGGCTCCCAGCAACTGGATGAAAAGGGGCCGAAGACTCGCTGCTACATTGCGACCTCCCTGAGCGAAGGACAGACGATTACATTGACCGTCGGCGGTCTGAAGGTCGCCGCCGCTTCGGTACAACCCGTCTCTTCGATCGAAGCGCCTAAACCCGCCGCCGACAATTCCATTGCGTCAAAGGGGATCGCGGTTGGCGGGGCGATCACGATCCTGCTCGTGGGAACGATGATCACTCTGTTCAAGAATCCCAAATCAGCGCAGGCGCCAAAAAGGAGATGAGTCAAGCGACTGACGGCCGGCGTGCGGTCGGGTGAACCGGCATGCGCTCGGGCGAATTATGATTGCTTTAAGTTCTTCATCGTCCTTCACCGAAACAAATCCCGCCTCATTGGCGGTGCGCGCTGTCGGCCTGGGCAAAACGATCGATGAACGATCGGTATTGAAGTCAATCGAGCTGTCGATCGCTGGCGGCGAATTTGTCGCGATCCTGGGGATCAACGGGGCCGGCAAGACGACATTGCTGAAAATCCTCGCGACCCTGATGCCGCCAACCGCGGGACAGCTTCAATTGTTCGGCCTGGACGTCTGCCGGCATGCCGGCGAGGCGCGGGCACGTCTGGGCTTGATCGGGCATCAATCCATGCTTTATCGCGATCTGACGGCGCGGGAAAACCTCGAATTGTTCGCCCGATTGTATGGCGTGGAGGCTCCGCGGCGGCGAGCCGAGGAACTTCTGTCGATCGTCGGCATGATCGATCGGGCGGATGACGCGGTCAAAACCTTCAGCCGTGGAATGTGCCAGCGCGTCTCGATCGCACGGGCATTGGTGCACGAGCCGGACCTTGTGCTGGCCGACGAACCCTTCGCCGGGCTGGACGTGCCCGGCGCCGCGGCGGTGGAGCGGCTTCTGAGCGACCTGCACATGGCCGGTAAGACGATTGTGATGGTCAATCACGACGTTTTACAAAGCCTGCGGCTGGCCGAGCGCGTCATTGTGCTCGGCGCTGGAACGATCGCCATCGATCAACCGGCCCGGGTCGCCGATGCACCAGGCATTCTCGCCGAACTGGCTGGAACCGATCGGCGAATTCAACCCGAGGAAATCGTCATGATTTGATGGGGGAGCTTTTATGCCGTTAGTTGCCCAACAATTTCTTCTCCTGGTCGGCAAGGACCTCAGGATCGAGGCACGCAGCCGCCAAACCATTGGCCTGGTGATCGTGTTGGGGTTGCTGATTGTGGTGGTTCTGGGTCTGGGTCTGGGTGGTGGGGCGGCGGTGGGGTTTGGGGCAACGGTCGTGCTTTGGGTCGCTTACCTTTTCAGTGGGGTTCTCTGTTTTGAGAAAACCATGGCTGTGGAGCGTTCCGAAAGTGCGCTGGCCGCACTCATGCTCACTCCCATCAGCCGCGGAACGCTTTATCTGGCGAAGCTCACGAGCAATCTTGCCCTGATGGCGGCCGTCGCGTTAGTAATTACGCCAGCAGGGGTTCTGTTCTTTTCATTCGATCTTTCCGCAGCCCCGTTCACGTTCACGGCGGTCATGGCTCTGGGAATCGTCGGCTTCGCCGCCATCGGCACGTTGTTCGCTGCCGTGGTTTCTTCGACGAGGCTGCAAGGCGGGCTGTTGGCGATGATGATTTTTCCCGTCGCCCTGCCCCTGGTAATCGCCTCCACGCAACTGTTGATCCACCAGTTCCGCGACGGTTTGCCGGTGGGTGGATTGGGCCTGGGAGTCCTGGTTGCGTTCGATGCGATTTTCCTGACGGCCAGTTGGCTGATGTTTGAGTGGGTCCTGGAGCCTTGAGGTGATGCCCAAATTCAACGTGCGATTTGCAGGTTTGGAGTTGATCTCATGAGCAGCGTCCAAGGCAAACTGGTTCGAAGTTACTGGATCGCAGTCGCGCTGCTCTTCGCGGCCGACCTCGTCCTGATCATCCATTACACGCCGGACGAACGGTCGATGGGGGCAGTCCAGAAGATCTTTTACCTGCATCTGCCGGTGGCCATCAACACGTTTCTCGCCTGCTTGACGGCCTTCGTGGCCAGCATCGCATATCTGTGGCAACGCAAGGGTTGGTGGGATGAACTTGCGGCGGCGGCCGCTCGCGTGGCGGTTCAATTATGCGCCGTGGTCCTTGCCACCGGCATGATCTGGGGCCGCGCCGCCTGGGGTGTCTGGTGGACCTGGAGCCCCCGATTGACGTTCAGCCTCATCCTCTTTTTTCTCTACGTCGTTTATCTGGTGGTTCGATCTTCCGTCGAAGGCCGCGAGCGCCGCGCCATCATCGGCTCGGTCTACGCGATCATTGCTTTCCTCGACGTTCCACTGGTCTGGTTGTCCGCTCGATTGCTGCCGGATATTCACCCCGGCTCCATCCAACTGGAACCGGCCATGAAGCTGACTTTGATGGCGTCGTTCGTGCCGGTGACACTCTTGGCGGCTGGTTTGGTCGTCACTCGATTTGTTCTCAACCGGACAAGTTCGGCGGCGGCGAATTCCGACCAGGCGAACAATCCACGGGAGATCCGGACGGCGCCGTTTGTCGCCGGCGCGACGCTTCATGGGCCCAAGGCGATCAGACAGACGGGCGGTGCGTTATGAACGACTATGTCATCGCGGCCTATACGATCGGATCAGTGCTCCTATGGGGCTATGTCATTTCGATGTGGCTCGAAAGCCGCTCCGTCGTACGTCGTCATTTGCACGATCACAAAAGCAGTGGAGGCCGGCCATGAGCATCGTTCTTGTTGGCCTCAACCACCGCACGGCGCCGGTGGCGATTCGAGAGCAGTTGGCTTTCAGCCGCGAAGGCGTCTCCACCGCGTTGATGTTTTTCCGCAAGCAATTCCCCGGCTGCGAAGCGGCGATTCTCAGCACCTGCAACCGCGTTGAGATGCTTGTGGCGACGGAGGGCGAGCGGCCTGCCGCCGCCGACATCATTAGCTTCCTCGCCGAGGCCCGCGATCTTCCGGCGGCACAGTTCAAACAATATTTGTATCAATTTTCGGACGAACAGGCCTGCCGGCATTTCTTCCGCGTCGTCAGCGGGCTCGACTCGATGGTTCTTGGAGAATGTCAAATCGTCAATCAGATCAAGCAAGCATACACCCTGGCGTGCGAGCAGGGCACGACCGGCCGGGTGCTGAATCGCCTGTTCCATCATGCCTTTGAAGTGGGCAAGCGGGCCCGCAGCGGGACCGCCATAGCTGAAGGAAAGCTGTCGGTCCCCTCGGTCGCGGTCGCCGTCGCCAGGAGCATCTTTTCCGATTTCGCGGATAAACAAACGCTGGTGGTGGGCGCCGGTGAAGTGGCCCGGCTGGTCTGCCAGCATCTGGCCAGCAGCGTTTCGACGCGCCGATTTGTCGTCATGTCTCGATCGCTGAGCAACGCGCGCGTTCTTGCCGAGGCCTGTCAGGCCGTGGCCGCGCCGTTCGAGCAGCTTGAGCGGCAATTGGTGGATGCGGACATCGTCCTGATGGCCATGGGCTGCGCCCAACCGGTTCTCACCCTGCAACGCATGCGCGAGATACAGAAGCAGCGGCAAAACAGGCTGATCTACATCGTTGACCTGGCAGTGCCTCGCAACGTCGAAACCGAGATTGCCCGGCTGGAAGGCGTGTATCTCTACGACATCGACGATCTCGGCCGCATCGTCACCGAAAACCAGAATCACCGGGCCACGGCGCTGGAGCAATGCGAACGGATTCTCGATGAAGAAGTTACGGCATTCATCCACTGGCTGAACGACGTGCGCCTCAATCCCATCATCGCGCAGATGTATCGCGACGCCAAAAGTGTTCGCGACGATGAACTGGATCGGCTGCTGCGAAAATGCCCCAACCTGACCGAATCGCAAAAACAGGCCATCGCGCAGGGGATCGACCGGCTCGTCGGAAAGTTCATGCATCCCTGCGTCTCGGGCCTGCGGCATAGCCCCACCCCGGCGATGCTGGCGCTTGCCGGCGCTCTGCATGCGTCCAATCCCCGGCGTGATGATCGGGGTTCATCTCCCCCGAGCGACTATGTACACTGACCAGTTGCATGATGCCGATCTCTTGCAGGCCGTCGATGGGCAACTGCTTGCCGCCATGCAGGAGCAGGTTCCTTTGTCGCCTCGACCGTTCGCGGCAGTTGCCCGCAGCCTGAATTTACCGGAATCGCTGGTTCTCGAACGGCTCAGGGCGCTGGGGACCGGTCCGCACAAGGTCATCCGTCAGATCGGGGCGATTTTCGACAGCGGTTCTCTCGGATATCGAAGCACTCTGGTGGCTGCCAAAGTGCCGGAACATCGCCTGGCCTCCGCGGCCGCGACCATCAACGAACATCCCGGCGTATCGCACAATTATCGACGGGATCACGACTACAACTTGTGGTACACGCTGGCTGTCGCTCCCGACAGCCGCTTGGGTCTTGAAGCAACCGCACAAATCCTTCACCAGCGCTGCGGCGCCGTTGCCACTCGACTGTTGCCAACGCTCAAGATGTACAAAATCGGCGTGAAGCTGGACCTGGGCGGCGGCACATCAGGCCGCCCTCATCGGCCAAGCCAGGAAATCGCCGCAAAGCCCGCGCGGCATCATTCGGCCGTCGCTCTCTCGCAGCAGGAAATCGAATTCGTGCGCGTGCTCCAGCGAAATCTTCCCATCGAGCAGCGCCCGTTTGACGCGTGGGCCCGGGAGGCGGGTGTGACTGTCGATGAACTCCTGGCCGCTGCCGAACAATTTCGCCTCCGCGGAATCATGCGGCGGTTCAGCGCGGTTCTTCGGCATCGCCAGCTCGGGTTTGATGCCAACGCCATGGGCGTGTGGATCGTGCCTCCGCAGCGGCAGGATGCATTCGGGGCGGTCGCGGCCGGTTTTACTCAGGTCAGCCACTGCTACCTTCGCCCCAGCTATTCGGACTGGCCCTACAACATCTACACCATGATTCACGCGCGGCAGCGCGCCGAGGGCGAAGTCATCCTGAAGGCCATAGCTTCGGCGACGGGCATGCAGCGGTTCGCCGCGCTCTATTCAACCCACGAATACAAGAAAGTCCGCGTCCAGTATTTCACCGGCGATTCCGAAGCCTGGGAGGCTGGCGTCAGCGGCGGGGAGCCGAAGCGAGAGAATTTAGAGGTGCATTGTGAATGACAACGATTTGATGGTCGTTTCCCCGGAACAGGACTCGGACTCGAGTATTTCCACCGCGGCGGCGCGCAGCCAGCACCCCGTCTTTGTGGATCGGCTGCCGCCGTGCAATCTGACCTGTCCGGCCGGTGAAAACATTCAGGAATGGCTCCATTTCGCTCAGGCTCGCCGCTATGAAGAGGCGTGGCGAGCGCTGACGCGGAACAACCCGCTGCCGGCGATCCATGGGCGAGTCTGCTATCATCCCTGCGAAAACGGCTGCAATCGCAAGCGGCTGGACAAGCCGGTCAGCATCCACGCCGTCGAGCGGTTTTTGGGCGATCTGGCAATCAGCAAGGGATGGAACTTTCATCCCGGTGCAGCGAGGGGCAAGCGCGTCGGGGTCATCGGATCCGGCCCCTGCGGCCTTTCCGCCGCGTATCACCTGGCGATGGCAGGACACCACGTCACAGTGCATGAGGCCGCCGCCAAGCTCGGCGGAATGATGCGCTACGCAATTCCGGAGTACCGCCTTCCCCGCTGGGTCCTCGACGCGGAGATCAACCGCATCGCGCGGATGGGCGTGGTCTTCAAGACCCATAGCAAAACCGAAGACCTCGACGGGCTTCTGAAGGACGGTGAATTTGACGCCGTCTGCCTGGCGATCGGCGCACAGCTCAGCAAGCGCGTGGAGGTTCCGACGGCGGATGCGGGCCGAATCCTCGACGCGCTGAAGTTCCTGGCAAGCGCCGAGGACAGGCCGACGTACTGCGTCGGCCGGCGCGTTGCCGTGTACGGCGGGGGCAATACGGCGATGGACGCGGCCCGCACCGCTGTGCGATTGGGCGCCACGGAATCGATCATCATCTATCGCCGCGACCAGGCTCACATGCCCGCCCACCGCTGCGAATTGGATGAAGCGCTTCAGGAGGGAATCGTCGTCAACTGGCTGCGAACGGTGAAGGAAATCGGAGACGGCGAGATTCAGGTTGAGGTCATGCAGCTCGGCGCAAAGGGCAAGCCGCAGCCGACCGGAAAGATCGAAACCATCCGTGCCGACATGCTGATTCTCGCCCTGGGCCAGGAGACGCAGAGCGAATTCCTGAAGAACGTTCCCGGCGTGGTCATCAACGCGGCGGGCGAGGTTGAAGTCAACGACTGCATGATGACCGGCCGCCCCGGTATTTTCGCCGGCGGCGACATGATCCCGGCAAACAAAACCGTCACGACGGCAGTTGGACACGGCAAGAAAGCCGCTCGCCACGTGAACGCCTATCTTCAAGGCCGAACCCACGTTCCTGCGGCCAAACATGCCCCGGCGAAGTTCGACCGCCTAAACCTTGAGGATAGCCCGAAGATTCCGCAATCCGTGCAGCCGATGCTGGATGATGCGCGGCGGCACAACAGTTTTGAGGAAACGCTCGGCGGCCTCGACGAGCCGACGGCGCGTGAGGAGGCATGTCGTTGCCTTTCCTGCGGCAACTGCAATCAGTGCGACATTTGCTACCGATACTGTCCGGATCAGGCGATCCTCAATCTTGGAGACGACCGGGGATATCAGGTCTACCTTGCCGACTGTAGCGGTTGCGGCTTGTGCGCCGTCGAATGCCCATGCGGAGCCATCGACATGGAGCTTGAAAGCGCGTGAACCGGGGCTGCCCCGCCTGGGTTTGCGACTGATCGTCCCCTTCGCTCACACCCCCTTGAACGGCCCGCCTCGCGGATTCACGTTGACGTTGCCGCGGATGAGGTCTGTTCGCTTGGTCCTGGAGTTGGCACTGCCCCCAGTCAGTAGAATTGTCTGCCGAATCGCTCGTAATCGACTTGTCCCGCCATACTTGAGTCAATGCAGGACGCAAAAACAACACCAGTGTGGTAATCCCGCTAACGGCGACAACAGAGGAGCCATCCAGCGCGGCCCATTTCATGCCCTGCGCAGGCCATCCGATGTTTCCCATTTTCCGGTCAATCAACCGTGATTTACGTCAAAATCCCCGATAATTTTCTTGACATCGGATGATGAGCCATTATGATCAAGTAATCGTTTACGTATGAAATGTAGAGCAGAGACGCGAGTCTACCCAAACGGGTTATTCTGACAAGGACCCAGACTGGCTGCTCATACAATAGAAACTTGTCAGAAGACAAATCTTTGGAGGGTACATATGCGACAAGGAAGAATTGCAGTTCTGGCAGCCGCTGGCGTTGCGGCCATGGGTTTATCCCAGGCGGTTCAAGCGAGCATACTCGCAACCGCGTCGTCAAACTCAAGTTGGACTGGCGCGCCGCCGGTTTATCAGACAGGGGCGGCTCCCCTCACTGGCAGTGGCGGCGCTACAAACGACAACGATAGTTGGGGCGGCAACGCCCATGGCACCGCAGGTTTTGGCGCGTTGGGCCAAGCTTTTGAAGTGACCACATCGGGTACCTTGGCAACTGCTGAAGTGGTTTTAACTGGAGCTACAGCGACTTTTAACGTTGAGCTTTATAGTTTGGGAAGCGCCTCATCGTATGGATTTCCCCTCACCTATAACGCAGGCGGAACTCCTGTGGGGTTCACGCAACTAAATGCCGTGGGGGGCTCAGGGAGTCCCAATTTGCTGGATCCAACCGATCAAATCACCTACACGACCTCAGCAAGTAGCGAGGTTTACACATTGACTTTCCAAGGTGATGACGCAAATGTGCCATTGGTTGCCGGTAACCTTTATCTGCTTTCTCTTGATCCGACGGCCAACGCTGACAGCACTTGGTGGGTGCGCGGGGGTAACCCTGTAGCGGCTTACGACACGGGAGAGGGTGTTAACGCAGATGGCGTGCAGGGCCTGCAGGATTTTGAAGGAAAAACCACCATTCGCGATTTTGACTCGGCTGTAACCGAGGTTCCCGAACCGGCCACCCTTGGCCTCCTGGCTCTGGCGAGTCTGGGGCTTGTGACGCGTCGTCGCCGGCAGGCATAGTTTTGGGTATCTGTACCCTCTAGGCTACAAAATCACGACGCCAACAGTAAGCCTCCTCTTACTGTTGGCGTCGCGGTGCTTACGCTCTTCCCCTTTTCCGGTATTTTGATCGCGGTTTACGTCAGATATGGGGAGATTTTTCTTGACACAAATCTAAATGGGATTAAATTAAGTAAGCGATTACCCGAGCGCGGCGCTCGGGCTGTCTGAGAGGGCGCAATTCTGCCCCATATCGGGTCATTCTGACAAGGACCCCAACGGGCTGCTCTTAAAAGAAAGGCTTGTCAGAAGACAAATCTTTGGAGGGTATTTATGCGACGAAAGACGGCAATTTTGGCTGCAGCTTCGATTTCGGGGCTGGGATTGAGTGCCGGGGCGTTCGCGTCCGTGACGGGTCCTTTCACCGGCCCGGTCACCACCAACTTGGTCTTGTCGGTCGATCTGAACGGCGGCAAGACGGGCGGCACATACCCCGGTTCCTTTTCGTACAGTGACGGATCCGCGACTGAAGGTAACACCGGAAATGCTCCAGTCGGTGCGGATCAGTATGGCGTGACTTGGTCCCCATGGGCCGGCCCGTTTTATTATGGCGGCGATGGCACGCATGCGTTCCCAGACAGCAACGGGCAGGCGTCAGGCCTTGCAGGCTTGACTTCCCTTTCCGACACCTTTGGCGGTATCACGGCCACCCTCTCGGCACCGGGACTCTCGGCCAACTATGCCTCAGGCGAACCGATCAACTCCCGGGATCGCGGCAGCCTTGGTGGTCTTAGTAATAATCCAACTTCGAGCACCGGCGGCAATGCGTATGACGCCAACCTTCTTTCCACTTTAGTCTTTGGCGCCGTTTCCGGCACCAATATTCAGGGCACAAATATGCTGCAGCTGACAGTCAGCGGCCTGAGCCCGAATACCGCCTACCTCTTCGCCGGCTTCTCCGATGACTTGGCCAGCGGCCACACTGAGAATTGGACGGCCATTGCTCCGACCGTTGATCCCTCGCATGGACTCGGCTGGTGGGCCGCGGGTAACGGGAGTTTGTTCCAGGCTCCGGCTGATGAGCAGACCATTACCTGGACGACCGCCAGCATGGCCAACCGTGAAACTTCGGCCACCACAGCCGGGGCGCCGGCACTGCTGGGCGTGACGACTGACGGCACGGGTACGTTTTCGGTCTGGACCTTCGGCGGTGACGGAATCAGCGGCGACCAGAGTTCCACCAACAGCTACATCAACGCCTTCCAGATTGCGGCTGTTCCTGAACCGGCCACGCTCGGCCTTGTGGGCATGGCGAGTCTAGGCCTCTTGGCGCGTCGTCGCCGAGCATAAAACAACTGCAGGTGTCCTCCTTCTGCAGCGACATGCGGCGCCGACAACGCTTATAAGCGAGTTGTCGGCGCCGCTTTTTTTCTGGTTTTTTTTCCAGGCGCCCACGGCGCTTTTGCTTTTTTTCCCAAGCCGCTATACTTTCGGCTTACTCGCCTTTGAACAAAATGAGAAGCGCGCAATGTCCGAGCAGATAATGTCCGAGCAAAAGGCGTCCGAGCAGATTAAGAAGCTTTCGTTTGGCGAGAAGGCGGGCTACAGCCTTGGCGATGGCGCAGCGAACTTCGTCTTTCAGACGATGATCCTGTTCCAGTTAAATTTCTATACCGACACGTTGGGGATTACGGCGGCGGTTGCAGGTTCGCTGCTGCTGGTGGGGCGTCTGTGGGACGCGTTTTTCGATCCCATGATGGGCCTGATGGCAGACCGCACCAACACCCGCTGGGGCAAGTTCCGGCCGTGGGTGCTGTTCACCTCACTGCCCTGGGCTGCGGCCATGGTCCTGGCCTACACCAGTCCCCACATTTCGACCACCGGCAAAGTGCTCTATGCGTGCCTGACCAACATCATGCTGATGACGCTGTATTCGGCGAACAATACGCCATACTCAGCGCTCACCGGGGTCATGACCGGCGATGTCAACGAGCGTACGAGCCTGTCGTCGTTCCGGTTCGTGTCGGCGATGATCGCGCAACTGCTGGTGGGCGGATTCACGCTGCCCCTGGTGGCGCGATTCGGACACGGCGACAACGCCAAGGGCTGGCAGATGACCATCGGGCTCTGGGCGGTAATCTGCGTTGTCTGTTTTGTGATCACATTCCTGAGCGTGCGCGAGCGAATCCAGCCCGACCCCAAACAGAAATCCACCGCCCGCGAGGACTTCCGAAACCTGGTTCGCCTGGGGCCCTGGATCGCGATGTTCCTCCTCACCATCACGCACTTCACCGTGCTGGCGATGCGCGGAGGCACGATGGTCTATTATTTCCGGTACTACGTAAATCAAGACAGGCTATTCGACCTTTTGCGGAACCTCGGCCTGACGGAATCCGGCGGCACGGGAATCTGGCACTCGCTCCTTAACAAATTCGGGCTGATCGTCGATCCCGCTCATTCCAACGTGGCGGCTGTCGGCTTCAGTCTGTTTAACATGTCCAGCCAGTTCGTAACGGTGATCGGGGTGTTGTGCTCCACGTGGCTTGCCATCCGCTTCGGGAAGAAGGCGGTAGCCATCGCGGGATTTTCAATAACCACGGTCCTTATGGCGGCGTTTATCCTGCTGCCGGCGGACGCCATTGGCGCCACGTTCACTCTGGAGTTCCTCCGTGCCCTGAGTTACGGCCCAACGATTCCGCTGCTATGGGCTATGTTTGCCGATGTGGCGGACTATGCGGAGTGGAAAACCGGTCGGCGGACGACCGGCGTGGTTTACGCCACCATTCTGTTCGGGCTTAAGGGCGGCTTAAGCCTTGGGGGCGCTATCGCAGGTTGGTTGCTTTCCGGCTATGGGTATGTCGCCGCGCTCGAGCACCAGACGCCCCAATCGCTGCACGGCATACGGATGATCGTGAGTATCTTTCCGTCCATCCTCTTCTGCGTTGTAATCATCTGCCTCAGTTGTTACCGGATCAATAAGAAGCTCAATTTGCAGATCCAGGACGAACTGGCCGAACGCAGGAAACACTTCGCCACCACATAACCGGGATGACTATGTCTGCGAAACTGACGACTCTGACCGCGAAATTAACGACCCTGAGCGTGCTGCTGACAGGCGGATTGCTGCCGGCCCAGACGCCCGCGCTGAAGGACGCATTCAAGGATTGTTTTCGCGTCGGCGTGGCGCTGAATCAGAGCGAGTTCGGCGAAGAGAACGCCGCGATAACCGAACTGGTGAAGGCGCAGTTCAATTCCATTACGCCGGAGAATGCATTGAAGTGGGAGGTCGTGCACCCGGAACCGGCCATTTACGATTTTGCCTTGGCCGATGCCTACGTCGCATTCGGCGAAGCAAATCACATGTGGATCGTCGGCCACAACCTTGTGTGGCATTCTCAAACTCCGAAATGGGTTTTCCAGGACGACAAGGGGCAGCCGCTGGGACGCGATGCGCTGCTGGCGCGGCTGCACGATCACATCAGCACCGTGGTGGGCCGCTACAAGGGCCGCATCAATAGCTGGGACGTTGTAAATGAGGCTCTCAACGACGATGGGACGCTACGCCAGGATTCGTGGATGAAGATCATCGGCGAGGATTATATCGCCAAGGCGTTCGAGTTCGCGCACGAGGCCGATCCCGACGCCGAGCTGACTTACAACGACTATTCCGTCGAGAACGAGCCCAAGCGCAAGGGCGCTGTGGCGCTGATAAGGAAACTGAAGGATCAGGGCGTTCCGGTGACCACCGTGGGTATAGAGGGACACCTAAGGATGGAATGGCCGACAATGGACCAGCTCGATGCAACCGTTGACTCCTTCGCCGCTCTGGGCGTCAAAGTGAGTATCACGGAACTCGATATGGACATGCTGCCCAAGGCCGTTGTGGGCAACACCGCCGAGGTCTCCGCCAGAGCGGAGGCGCGGGCGGAGCTGAATCCGTATCCGAAGGGTCTGCCGGATGCGGTGCAGCAGGCGCTGTCCAAGAGATACGCGGAATTGTTCGCAACGTACGTAAAGCACCGTGGAACGATTACTCGCGTGACGTTCTGGGGCGTTACAGACGCAGATTCCTGGCTGAATGACTGGCCCGTTAAGGGACGAACCAGTTACCCGCTGCTGTTCGATCGGGAAGGCAAGCCGACCCCGGCATTCGAAGCGGTGATCCGAACCGCACCGAGTCAGTAAATGCAACGATCGAAAGCGGTCGAGGTTGCTTATGAGCGGGCCGAACCCGATGTCCCTGTTAAATCCGGTCGCTTTCGACCAGCGTCCTTATGCCGGGAATTTCCTTTGTTTGGGACGAACAATCGGTACAATATCCGTGTTAAGTAAACGCTTACCAAAAAGAGGGTCTCTGTGATTAGCAAACTTCTGCCCCTAGCTGGGAACATCAATTTCAACGCCCAGCATTCCCCCATGGGCGCTTACATGAGTTTCACCTGCGGCCACTTCAACAGTGGCGGGGGCATCGGGGTGGAACTCGGAAAGCCCGCCGCACAGAATCTTTACATCGGGGTGAAGGATGGACGCCGCGAATCCCCGCAGCCCATCCGGTGCCTTCCATTTTTCAAAGGCTGCTCCGAGCTGCATGCGCCGGCCCTTTCATATGAGATTGAAGAGACCGCTTCGGCGGCGCCGCGCCAGTCCCTCCAAACCTACGCGGCCGATCAGATTCGTCGATTCTTCGGTTGGGCTTCAGATAGCTGGCAGACTGCGGACTTTAAGTTCACGGTTTACAGCCCGTTTTCGCCGATTTCCGAACCCAGCGCCGATTCCGAAACACTCAAGGCCTGCCTTCTGCCGGCCGTCGTCGCCACGCTGGAAGTCGATAACCGCCAGGGCCGGGAGGCCAAGACCGGGGTCTTCGCCATCGACTTCGTCGAGCCGGGCGCGCGAGTGCTGGAATTTGAAACGACCGGCACGGACCATGGCAAGCTGGGCTTCGCCTGGCGCCGCAACCTGGGCGTCCTCGGGCGGATTGAAGAGGATTCCGACAAAAGCGGAGGTGAATTTCTTGCTCTGCAGCGATGGCTCGTGGCCGAGGCACTGGCCGATCCCAATCCGATTCATGCCCTGGGCACGTGCGCCGGTCTTGCGATGGAAGTGCCGGCGGGCGCCAAAAAGACGCTGGTGCTGGCGATCGGCGTTCATCTCGACGGGACGGTGACCACCGGCCTGGAAGGGCGTTACCACTACACGCGCTATTACACCAATCTCGACGAAGTCCTCGCCGCCGCCCTCGATCGCGCCGCCGATCTCCAAACCAGCGCCGCGGTCCTCGATAAACGCCTGGTCGATTCGGGACTTTCGCTCGATCAGCAATTCCTTATCGCCCATGGAACCCGCGGGTATTACGGCAGCACCCAGTTGCTCGATGTGGGCGGCGAGCCGCTCTGGATCGTCAACGAGGGCGAATACTGCATGATGAACACCCTCGATCTGTCGGTGGATCACGCCTTCTGGGAACTCAAGGACAATCCCTGGATCGTGCGCAATATCCTTACCCATTTCGCTCGCCGATACAGCTACCACGATCAGGTCAAAACACCCGGAGGACAGTTGCGGCCCGGGGGGATTTCGTTCTGCCACGACATGGGGATCAACAATAACTTCTCCTCCCCCGGCAATAGCAGCTATGAACTGGCGCATCTCAAAGGCTGCTTCTCCTATATGACCCAGGAGCAGCTTTGCAATTGGGTCCTCATGGCCGCCAGCTACGTCGCCGCCACCCGCGACATCGAGTGGCTCCTGGCCAACAAGCACCTTCTCGACGCCTGCGCCCAGAGCATGTTCGCCCGGGCAAACCCGCGCAGCGGTCTGATGGCGCACGATTCCTCGCGCTGCGTCGAGGGCCGCGAAATCACTACCTACGATTCTCTGGACGAATCCCTCGGCCAGGCCAGGGCAAACACCTATCTGGGCACCAAATGCTGGGCAACGTGGCTGGCGCTGGATTTGGTTTCGCGCCTGCGTCTGGTGGCCGGCGATGTCCCGGCCGAGCCGGTGGCGTCCCTGGCCGATCAACTGGCCGGCACGCTCATTGCCTCCGCTACCGACGGATTGATCCCGGCCGTCCTGGAAAAGAATAACCCCGGCTTTCGCTCGCGCATCCTGCCGGTGGTCGAGGCCCTGATCTATCCGGTGTATTGGCTGTCCCTGATCCGCAACTGGCCGGCCGATCTCGCCGGCGATGCCGAGGGAATGCTCACCCGCCATTTGCAGGGTCCGCTCATCGCTGTGTTGCGCCGGCACATCCTGAAGCTCCTGACCGATCCGCAAACCGCCAATATCTTCCCCGACGGCGGGCTGAAACTCTCCTCGACATCAAACAATTCCTGGATGAGCAAGATCGCGATCGTCCAATTCGTCGCCCGATCGATTCTCCGCATTCAGGAGACCGACCCGCGTATCGACGGCATCATGCGCAAGGCCGACGCCGCACACGTTCGCTGGCAAACCGACGGCAGCGGCTTCTGGGCATGCTCCGATCAATTCGTGAGCGGCGAGGCCAAAGGCAGCCGCTACTATCCCCGCATCATCACGACGGCGCTCTGGCTGGAAGAGTCCGCCAAATCCTGGCTTCCGCTGGGATCCCCGGAAAAACGTTCCCCGTTGGTGGCGGATCGTCCCACGTGATGTCCGCGCCTCTTCGACGGCGAAGGAATCATCCCGAGCCAGGCGTCCGGCTCGGCGCGGAACAATCATATAGATAAATCATCGCCCCCGGCTCGGAATGCTGGACGATCGGAACCCCCACATCATCGAACGCGGCCACCGTGAACTGGTGCACGTCGAACTCGCCGCCCTCGGCGTGAATCAGGATTACCCAGACGCGCTTTTTGCCGGCAAAGGGTTTTACGTCCTCCAGAATGTCTCGCGGCCCCAGGATCTGCGGCTGAATGTGTAATGCTCCGGGCCGGTCAAGATCGGCCGGCCAGTCCGATTGCGATCGATAGAGTCGAAAAGATTCCTCGCCGAAATGGGTCAGATAAAGTTGGTCGCCGGCGTACCAGCGGCTGGCGACCCAGCGGTAAGCGGGCAGGGATTCCTCTCGCCCCGGCGGAGAAAAGAGGTAGCCGTTTGCGCGGCGGGCCGAGGGAAGCAGGATCATGGCCGCCATCGCCAGCGCCGCGGTCTTGCCGGCCAGGGTTGTCCACAGCGATTCGAAAGCAACCGCGATCAGCAGGAGATACTGCGGCACGAAAAACAGCGCCAGGCGATCGCCAAAAGGATATTGCTTCATCGCCGAAGCCAGCAGAACCAGCGGCAGGGGGGCGAGCAGAATCAGCAAATGGTCGCGGCGTCGGAGGGCGACGATCAGGCCGACGATCAATCCCAACACGGCCGCGTCGGGATAATCCAGCCACATTCCGCCGGGGTCCCGGGCGATGGATGACAGGCACGAAAAAGTCCATGTGAACGCCGCTACCGGGGAATGCGGCATGAAGGCATCCCGCGCCGCCCAGTATTGAACCAGATGCGGATGAGCCTCGCCGCCGGCGAATTGCCGAACGAAAATCAGGTATTCCGCGGCGAAGACGGTTGCCCATATCGAGCAAACCCAAAGGCCCTGGCGACGGCGCGCGTCATTGCCGGTTCGGCGCATCGGCCAAAGGACGATCGCTCCGGCGCCGGCGAGCACGAATATCGATGGATACGACAGGAATATGCCGGCGGCGCCGACGAGCGCGGCGGCGGCGGCTCGGCGGAACGTTCGATTCTCCATCCATCGCAGAACCGCCAGTGTGATCGCGAGCGAGACCGCCACGTCGCAGGAATAGGGTTTCAGTTCATTGGAGTAATAAATCAGCGGACCCAGGAAAGTGAACATCGCCACCGCCGCGACAGCGCTGCCCGGCTGGAGCAACCGGCGTGCAACGGCCAACATGAGCGGCAAAGAAGCCAGTCCAAACAGAAGGGAAAGCAGCCGCAGCGACCGCTCGCCGCCCCCGAAGACGCGCGTCGTCAGATGAACGAGGACAAGAAACCCCGGCGGGGCGGCTTGCCAATCTTCCAGGGGCCGAAACAGCAAATCGTGCAGGGAGCGGCTGAGGAGGCTGTTGGCGAGATAGATTTCATCGAGCCAAAGGGATCGCCAGTGAATCCACCTCGCCAGGCGCAAGACTGCCCCGAAGGCAATGATTGCCCACAGGAGGGCGGTGGTGCCGGGAGGCCAGGCGATTTTGCGGGAGCTACCGGATGTGCTCGCAGACTGGGCGAGGACGGTCATCGCGCGTTATGTTAACCGAGGCTTCGGAAATTGCTCAAGCGGCCGCCGCCGCTATATTGGCAGTTGAAATGCTCCCAGGTTTATTGGCGGAGATACATTTATGAAGCGATGGCGTCTTCTTTTGGCGATTGGTTTGGGGCTGGGGAATTTGACGTGGGTAAGCGGCGTTCGGGGGGACGGCGCGACTGCCGCGCCCGCGACGCAGCCGGCGGGCAGGCAACCGGCCGATGTCGCCGCGCCAAAGCTCGGCCCGGATGGTCAACTGGATCATCACTTCAAGCTGAAACACGAGGAATTCCTTCAGCGCCGCAGCCAGGGCAAGATTGGAGTTCTGTTTCTGGGCGACTCCATCACCGAGGGATGGAACTGGTGGGGAAAGACCGTTTGGCCGAAATATTATCCGCAACTCGACGCGGCCAACTTCGGCATCGGCGGCGACCAGACCCAGCACGTTCTTTGGCGGATCGAAAACGGTGAACTCGACGGAATCAGCCCGAAAGTCGTGGTCCTGCTCATCGGAACCAACAACATCGGTTACCCGGCCGACGAAATTCTCAAGGCCGACGAAAAGATCGTCCAGGAGATTCGTGAAAAGCTTCCGCAAACCAAACTTCTGATCATGGGAATCTTTCCCCGGGCAGACAAACGGGCCGGCTCGCCGCCCCTGATGCAGGCCAAGATCAAAAAGGTCAATCAGGGCTTGGCGACTCTGGACGACGGCGACAAGACGCGATTTCTGGACATCGGCGAGAAGTTCCTGGATGCCGACGGCAATATTCCCCGCGAGATCATGGCGGATTCGCTGCATCCGACGACAAAGGGATACCAGATTTGGGCGGATGCGATGAATCCGCTGCTGAATGAAATGCTGCGCTGAGCGAAACGGCCGGAGCGGCACGTTACAGAAGGTTACAAAACGTTACACTTTTTCGAATTGTGTTAGTGAATGCTAAGCTGTCGGTCATCTCGCAAGACTATTTCCATACACAGCTTATGGCGTTTTATGATCGCGTACACGGGATGAGTAGGCGCGAAAGTGTAACAGCGGGCTCAACGGGTTTCTTGCGGGAATTCAGCGTGTGGTACGGACGGTGGATGTCGCGCTCGCTCAGCTTACCTTTCTCACCGTAGGGGCCACCGGGACTTCAATGACGGTGCCAATTAATTCAAAGCTGTCCCGGTTTCGGTTATGTCCCCCCGCGCTTAATTCCCCGCTGATTTTTCAACGAGGTTCGCGGAAATCAAAGCATCTCGCACGTCCGGCAATTCCTTATATTTTCCGGCCAATACATCAGCCGTAATCTGATCCAGGATCTGAGCATTATGCTCCAAGAGCTTGGCGAGGTCCGTCGGCGTCTGTGGCTTCGGCGGCGTGATGTCCAGCTTCCAGACACCATCGACCTTTCGAAACGAAACTCGGCTGTTGTCCTCGAAAACCCCAACCGCACGATCTCCCTGCTGTTGCTCGACATCGCACCACCAAACCAGGTCCGCGGGCGTGATCAGTCCCGCCTCGTCGGATACGAAACCTTCACCGCGGTTTGCGAACTTTTGATCGATCGCATCTTTGAGCCGAAAAACCGTGACAAGTCTGTCGGTATTGGCCGCCAGCAGCGTTCCGTCCGGATCGCCGTCAGAATACAAGAAGTCCGCGATGGCTTTCTTGTCGCGTTCCATAAAAGCCCGCTGATACGCCGCGATTGCACCTCGAACGGTGCTTTTGTCGAAATTCGCAGCATCGAGTTTGGCGCGATCCGGCGATGGCGTTTGAGTTGACGAATATGCTCCCGCTTGCCACCTCATTCGCAGGTCTCTCTGGATCGCGAATTCTCCCGATTCGATGGCGTCGTTGAGGTCATAGAGCTTACGGAGTTTTCCCGTGTTCACCGCGTATGTTAGTTCCCGGAACAGCTCTGCCCTTTTTTGCTCAAGATCGACCATATGCTGCGCGTCACCTGGGCTTATTTGTTCCAAGCCGGGGTCAATCCGCCATATTCCATCTGGCCCGCGACACAGTTGCAACGCTTCATTCGGTCCGAACGTTACCGCCGGTATATTCGGATACCACGGCTTCGATCGGAAATCATCTGATTTGTATGGCTGTATCGGCTCCACAAAAAAAGCGTCCGGTTCCTGCTGCGAACGGAAACGGACGCCCGCATCGTACCCCCAATGCGCCTCTACAGCTTGAAGCAACCTGTTGAATGCGATTTGTCTTTGGGCAAGGGCTGTTCGGCAAGCCTCGTACCTGGGCGAATCATACGAATCAGCAACAGTGGCGACATCTTCGTCCGCAACGGCCTTACTAAACGTATTCATCGCGTCAGCCGGCGTATCTCTGGCTTCTGGTGGCTTAGAGGAAGGGGCGGCGTTATGCGCGCAGCCCGAAAGGGCGGCAAATATCATGACGATCAATGCGAGGGCCGGTGCATTTGGCATGATTTCAATCCCTGCGGAACTAAAAGTGACCATCATCTTCTCCTCCGCTTCGCCTTGCGGCAAGTTCACCGTTTGCAGCCATCTCGCCGGACGAGGAATCGGCCAGAGGCTCAGGAGCGGATACAAGTTGTGCGAGCGGTCCTGCCGGGCATGGCAACTGCCCCAGCGCGAGCGCTGTGCGCGGCTCACTGAATGGATGAACGCGATTCTTGGACATCGGCGGAACCCGCGGTGCTCTCCTCGACACGCGCGGAACAGGTCGCACCGCCGCTAAATATGTCTGAATTGTCCCTGAATGGACGAACGCGATTCTGGGATGTTGAGAAGAACGCGCGTCCCGGCGCGCCGGGACGCCGCTAAACGGTGGGCTGCTGTCGCGGAATTGCGGACTTGCAATTAGAGCGATTTGCATCCGCCCGTAGCGTCCGCGCCGCCGGGCGGCGGCCCTACGGGTCGCGTTCCAAGGGGTCGTCTGCGGCGTCATCGCTCCTCAACGGGTCGAAATTTAACCCGCTTCGTCGCTCTTCCTTGCATCCGACCCCTTGGAACGCAACGCGGACGCTACGGGCGGA
>Ga0187864_10000533_pt1 | contig 41532 bp, 46 predicted proteins | sample June2016WEW_11_4_FD_132985 | JGI IMG/M metagenome (GOLD analysis project Ga0187864, IMG submission 132985) | Peatland microbial communities from SPRUCE experiment site at the Marcell Experimental Forest, Minnesota, USA - June2016WEW_11_40 | ecosystem: Environmental > Terrestrial > Soil >...
CGTCAATGATCTGACGCCATTCCTCTGGGCCAGGGTGCTGTGGTTTGTTCATGCCGATCCAGCATGCCGACCGCCAGCGAAAGAGAAAAGATGCGGTTTATGGATCGCACACAGAAGATCGGCCCGGTTTGGAAATTAACCTCGGCTCCATCGAGCATGACGTGTTTTCCATTGCTCTCCATTGTCAATTGCTGGAGGTAAGCTGGGAAGCGCTTCAGGTACTGCTCATACGGTAAGACCGCGTGAGTCTGCGTTGCGAAGAAGTTGTTGTACCAGATTGCCAATAGTCCCATGAGCACCGGAAGGTTGCGGTCGAAAGGCGCTGTGCGGAAGTGCTCGTCCATCTGACGGAAACCATCGAGCATGGCACGAAAATTGTCGGGTCCAATAGCAAGCATCGTCGAGAGCCCGATCGCCGAATCCATGGAGTATCGGCCGCCCACCCAGTCCCAGAACTCGAACATGTTGGCGGTGTCGATGCCGAACTGCGCCACATCTTTGGCGTTGGTTGAAACGGCGACGAAATGCTTTGCAATGGCGGCGGGATGCTTCAAAGTCTGAAGAGCCCAGTCGCGCGCCGTGTGGGCGTTGGTCATCGTTTCCAGGGTTGTGAAAGTCTTGGACGAGATGATGAACAGCGTCTCGTCCGGGTTAAGGTCGCGAGTTGCCTCGGCGAAGTCAGTTCCATCCACGTTGGAAACAAACCGGAAGGTGATGTCGCGCTGGCTGTAGTGTCGCAAAGCCTCGTACGCCATGACCGGACCAAGGTCAGACCCGCCGATGCCAACGTTGATGACATTGCGAATATGCTTGCCGGTGTGGCCCTTCCACTCGCCCGAGCGTACGCGATTGGCGAAGCTGGCCATCTTGTCGAGGACGGCATGCACCTGGGGCACCACATCTTTGCCATCGACGACGATGGCTTGGCTTGTTGGCGCGCGCAGAGCCACATGCAGGACGGCACGCTTCTCGGTAACGTTAATCTTCTCACCTCGGAACATCGCATCGATGCGCAACCGGAGGCCGGATTCCTCAGCGAGTTGAAGCAGAAGTTTGAGCGTCTCATCCGTGATGCGGTTCTTCGAATAATCCAGATAGACTCCCACTGCATGGACGATCAGGCGTTCGCCTCGCGAAGGATCATCCGCGAATGCCTTTCGCAGGTGCAGGTTTCGAACTTTTTCGCAATGATTATGGAGCGCCTTCCATGCCGGGCACTCGGTTGGTGACTGATTTGCGGTCTGCATTTGCAAACTCCTTTTGTAAAGATTTAAGTTGATGACATCTCTTCCAGAGTTTTCCCTTTGGTCTCGCGCACGGCAAGCCATACGAACGGAAGCGATAGCGCGGCTGCGGCCGCATAGAGTCCGTATGCCCATGCCATTCCGGCTCCCCTGAGCAACGGCAGGAACGTTACCGTCACGGCAAAATTCGCGGCCCAGTTGGTCGCGCCACACACGGCGAGTGCCGCGCCCCTCAGACGATTTGGGAACATCTCTCCCAGCAACCCCCACATCACCGGTCCCCATGACACACCGAACGCCAGAATGTAGACGTTTGCCGCGGACAATCCGATTAGACCTGCCGCATGGCTCAGCACCGGCTTCCCAGCTGCGGATGCACCAGCACTCGCGAAGACCGCTGCCATCGTCATCAATGTCGCGATCATGCCTATCGAGCCAACCACGAACAATGGTTTGCGCCCAATGCGATCGATCAGGCCAATGGCAAGAAGGGTGGCCAGAAGACGAAACCAAGGGTGCACCAGATAAGACACAGGCGAAGTTTCATCGCTTCCCGATCATGGTTGTGGGGTCGTCAGCGACATTCTCTAGCGAGACAAGCTTTCTCTCAGCGGTCGGCATCCAGATCCGAAAGCCGCCGATGAACGCGTTTGACTTGTCTCCGGCTCTGCATCGGGAAGGCAGGCTCGCGAGGTTGTGGACGTTGCCTCCACCCAGCACTATGTCATCCGGCTCCAGTGCAGCGATAAGGCGCGCCACAACGTCGGTGGTGTACTCGCGCCATTTTTCCTGGCCATACCGCTTGAAACCTCGGACGCCGACATAGTCTTCAAAAGTCGCGTCTTTGTATGGTAAATGGCCTAACTCCATCGGTTCGACAATTCCATCGACCACCATGCAGGAACCCAAGCCGGTGCCGAAGCCCAGAAAGAGCATCTTGCCGCCCCGGTAACTTCCCAGCGCCTGCATAGCCGCGTCGTTGAGAACCTTAACTGGACAGTTGAGCGCAGCTTCGAAGTCGAATCCCACCCAGCCGGTCCCGAGGTTGTGCGGTTCGGCAACGGGGCGACCGTTAAGAACCGGGCCCGGGTAGCCGATCGAGATCGCTTCGTATTTCCAGCCCTTTGCGGACTTCAGGACCCCGGCGACCATTTGTTTGGCCGTCAATGATGAGCTGGAAACAAACTGGCGATGGGTCTTTTCTCCCGTCACGAGAATTTTGACTTCTGTCCCACCCACATCGACAACCAGGATTTGCATAAGACGCCCAAGTAAAAAACTGACATCTCACCGTTCGAGGATAAGAGAGGAGCGCGGCCGTCGTTCGGCTTAGCGCTTCTCCAAATTACGGGTTCAACCGGCCTTCTTAAGCGCGTTGCTCTTTGACGCGATGCACTTGATTAGTTCGTTCCAGGACTTGACGAACCCTTCGGCCCCTTCCTTCTGGAGTTGCGCGGCCAGAGCGCCGGCGTTGATACCGGCCTTCGCGAACTTGGCCAGCACCTCGTCGCACGATCGCGCCTGCAAGGGCAAAGCCTGGCCTATATCCCCATGATCCGCGAAGGCTTTCAGCGTGGCCTCGGGCATCGTGTTCACGGTGCATGGTGAGGCGAGCGCGCGGATATATAAAACGTCGGAGGCTTTGGGGTTCTTGGTTCCGGTGCTGGCCCAGAGGAGACGCTGGCGATGAGCGCCCGCGTTGAGGATTCGCTCATGGCGCGGCGAATCGACCAGCGAGTGGTACGCGTTATAGGTCTGTCCAGCCACAGCGATGCCGAGCTGGTCTCGCAACTCCTCCGGTGCATTGGCTTCCACCGCGACATCCCATCGGCTGATGAACATCGAAGCCACGGAGCCGACAGCGGGATTCAGCCCGGCGGTGATGCGCCGTTCGACGCCGCGCATGTACGCTTCTGCGGCCGCGACATATTGCGCGCGTGAAAACAGGAGTGTCACGTTGATCGGCACCCCCAGGAAAATCGCCTCTTCGATAGCGGGGAGGCCCTCCTTGGTGCCCGGTATCTTGATAAATAGGTTAAGCCGGTCGGCCCGGGCATGGAGCGCCTTGGCGGCGGCGAGCGTGCCGGCCGTATCGTGGGCCAGCAGGGGCGAGACCTCCAATGACACCCAGCCATCCACGCCATTGGTCTGGTCGTGGATCGGCCGAAACAGATCTGCGGCCTGGCGGAGGTCTTCTATCGCTAACTCGAAGAACAGCGCCTCGCCCGACTTGCCTTCCTTTAATTTCTGGCGGATGGCGTCATCGTAGTCGCGACTGTTCTTGATGGCGTGGTCGAAAATCGTGGGGTTCGAGGTGAGCCCCGTGACCGAGAACTCCTGGATGTAGCCCCGAAGCGTGCCGCTGGTCAGCAGACCGCGGGTGATGTTATCGAGCCAGAGGCTCTGGCCCATTTCGTGGAGTTTTTGAGTCGCTTTCATTATTTCTCTCCTGGATAGAACGGTGCGGTGTTGATGCGGCCGGTCTAGCCGGCTGCGATCAAGTTGGGCGGAGGCATGCCTGCGGCAGGCCCATCATCCGAGGGCCTCCTTTGGTCTGGGGTTATGCCAGCGACCGTCGGCGGCGATGAGCGCGTCAGCTTCTTTCGGCCCCCAACTGCGGCGCTTGTAAGGGCGAACGCGGGGGTGTCTCTTGAGGACCGGATCGACCACCACCCAGGCGGCTTCAACCGCGTCCTCTCGGGTGAAGAGTGCTCCGTCGCCGGCCATGGCGTCGCCCAAGAGCCGCTCGTAAGGTGATTCCTCTCCCGGCTGTTCTTCGACCAGGTAGAGTTCTCGCTGGTCGCCGACGAACTCCTTCCCTGCGCGCTTGACGCGAGCGGCAAGGGCGATGGCGGAATTGGGGGAGAGCTGGAATCGCAGATAGTTTGGCCAGCCGCTCGTCGGCGTTGAGTCGGCGAAAAGTCTTTGCGGCGGTGGCTTCAACTCCACCAGGACCTCGGTCGCCGTTTCGGCCAGGTATTTGCCGGAGCGCAGGTACCACGGCACCCCCTCCCAGCGCCATGAGTCGATGAACAGCCGCAAGGCGCAGAAAGTCTCGACGTCGGAGTTCTTCGCCACGTCCGGCTCCTTCCGGTAACCAGCGTACTGGCCGCGCACCAAGTCGTCGGACTTCAAGGGGCGCATGGCGTCAAAGACCTTGGCTTTCTCATTGTGCACGGCCCCAAAGTTCCTGTCGGCGGGCGCCTCCATGGCAAGCAGCGCGACGATTTGAAAGAGGTGGTTCTGGATAACGTCGCGCAGACAACCGGCGGTTTCGTAAAACGCGCCGCGGTTTCCAATGCCGAAATCCTCAGACAGGGTTACCTGGATGCTGGCGACGTAGTTGCGGTTCCAGATCGGCTCCAGGAAGGAATTGGCGAAGCGGAAATACAAGATATTCATGATCGCCTCCTTCCCGAGGAAGTGGTCGATGCGGAAGATCGAGTCTTCTGGGAACACTGACCGCGCCACGTGATTGAGCTTCCGCGCGGAGGCCAGATCGCGTCCGAACGGCTTTTCGACAATGACGCGCGCATGCTCCGCCAGCTTCGCGGCGCCGAGTCCTTTGATTACCGTCTCGAAGAGCGAAGGCGGAATGGCGAGGTAGTGGGCCGGACGCCGAGCTTTACCCAGCGCCTTCTTTATGGCCGTAAAAGTGCCGGGGTCGTTGTAGTCCCCGCTCACGTAACTGAGTTGGGAAAGAAGGTGGTGGAGGGCATGTTTGTCATCAATTCCGCCCGAGCGCTTGATGCTGTCCGCCACACGTGTGTGCAGACGTGCCAGACTCCACTTCGGGAAGGCGACGCCGATGATCGGGATATTCAGGGCGCCTCGTTTCGCCAGCGCATAGAGCGCCGGAAAGATCATCTTATGGGCGAGATCGCCCGTCACGCCGAAGAGCACCAGCGCATCCGAACGGGAGACGGTCATCAGGCGCCTCCTTTTTTAGGGGCGGTCTTTTCCTCATGGCCGCCGAACTGATAACGAAGGGCGGACAACACCTTGTCGGCGAAGTCATCCTTGCGGCGCGAGCTGAAGCGCGCGTACAACGCGGCACTGAGAACGGGGGCCGGGACCGACTCGTCGATGGCCGCCGCGATCGTCCATCGCCCCTCGCCCGAGTCCGACACCCGGCCGGCGAACTTCGCCAGATCCGGGCTATCGACGAGGGCGCTAGCGGCCAAGTCCAGCAGCCACGAGGCGATGACGCTACCGCGCCGCCAGACCTCGGCGATGTCGGTCATGTTCAGGTCGTACGCGTACAACTCGGGGTGCCGCAGCGGCGTGGTTTCGGCATCGACGGTGCGTTTCTGCTTGCCGGCATTGGCGTTGCGGAGAATGTTCAACCCCTCCGCGTAGGCGGCCATGATGCCGTACTCGATGCCGTTGTGGACCATCTTGACGAAGTGGCCCGCGCCGCTCGGACCGCAGTGCAGATAGCCGTGTTCAGCGGTGCCACCTAATTTCTCTCGACCGGGCGTGCGCGGCGCCTCCTCGATACTTGGAGCAAGGGCGGCGAAGATGGGGTCGAGGCGACGGATGATGGATTCCTCGCCACCAATCATCAGGCAGTAGCCTCGCTCTGATCCCCAGACTCCGCCGCTAGTGCCAACGTCTACATAGTGAATGCTTTTCGCTTTCAACTCGGCGGCGCGGCGGAGATCATCGTGGTAGTAGGAGTTGCCGCCGTCGATGACCACGTCGTCACGTTCCAGAAGTGGGATAAGGGTCTTCAGCGTCGGATCGACCACTGCCGCCGGCACCATCATCCAGGCAGCGCGCGGTTTTTTCAGCCTTTTCGCGAAGTCTTCCAGCGACTTCGTCCCAACCGCACCCTCTTTGACGAGGGCGTCCACGGATTCCGGATGGATGTCGTAAACAACGCACTGGTGACCGGCCCGCATTAGGCGCCGCACCATGTTTGTCCCCATACGGCCCAGTCCGATCATGCCTAATTCCATTGGATTTCCTTTCTGTTACGATCACTGACCATACTGTGTCGTAGTGCCGATGTGAGCGCCCGCATTTAATTTCAGTTGTCGTCCAATCAGAGTTTCGCTTTCCGCAGGCGCAAGGCGTTGCTGATGACCGAGACCGAACTCAGGCTCATCGCGGCGCCGGCGATGATCGGACTGAGCAGCAGGCCGAAGAATGGGTAGAGCACTCCTGCCGCCAGCGGGATACCCAGCGCGTTGTAGAGAAAGGCGAAGAACAGGTTCTCACGGATGTTCCACATGGTGGCTCGACTGAGGCGAATGGCATGGGCAATGCCGCGGAGATCGCCTTTGATGAGGGTGACGCCGGCGCTTTGCATGGCCACGTCGGTGCCAGTGCCCATGGCGATACCGACTTCAGCTTCGCTGAGGGCAGGCGCGTCGTTGATGCCATCGCCGGCCATCGCAACGTGTTTGCCTTCGGCGCGCAGTTTCTTGATATGCGCGACTTTTCCAGCGGGTTCGATCTCGGCTTCCACCGCATCAAGGCCGAGTTCCTTGGCCACGGCGGCAGCCGTGCGATGGTTGTCGCCGGTGAGCATGACGAGTTTCAACCCGAGCGAGTGGAGTTCGCCGATGGCTTCGGCGGTGGTGGATTTGATCGGGTCGGCGACGGAAAGGATTCCGGCTGGTTTTCCATCGACGGCGACGAACATCGCGGTCTTGCCCTCTTCTTGTAGTTTCACGGCCGATGCTTCATGGAGTTCCAAGCCGGTGATCTTTTCGTTCCGCAGGAAATCTGGCTTGCCAATCATCACCACACGATTGGCAACCGTGCCGACGACACCGCCTGCCGTTACGGTGCGAAAATCTTTCACGATCTCCAACGCGATGCCTTGTTCCTTCGCGCCCCGCACAATCGCGGCGGCCAGCGGATGTTCGCTGTTCTGCTCCAGAGAGGCGGCCAGACGCAGAAGCTCTTTCGCATCGAAACCGCCAGTCGGCAGGATATCCACGAGTTTGGGTTTGCCCTCCGTGAGCGTGCCCGTCTTGTCCATGACGAGCGTGGTGACTTTCTCCAACCGCTCAAGCGCCTCGGCGTTTTTCACGAGCACGCCTTCCTGTGCGCCGCGTCCGACGCCGACCATGATCGACATAGGAGTGGCTAAGCCAAGGGCGCAGGGGCAAGCGATGATGAGAACCGCGACCGCGTTGACGATGGCGTGCGCGAGCTTTGGCTCCGGGCCGAGCAGCATCCAGACGATGAAGGTCAGCACCGAAACAGCCAGCACCACCGGCACGAAGACGCCCGCAACCTTGTCGGCCAGACCTTGTATGGGCGCGCGGCTGCGCTGGGCATCTGCAACCATCTTCACGATCTGCCCGAGCAGTGTGTCGCTGCCAATTCGCTCGGCGCGCATGACGAAACTGCCGGTGCCATTGACCGTGCCGCCCGTCACTTTATCGCCAACAATCTTTCCCACCGGCAGCGGCTCGCCGGTGACCATCGACTCTTCCACGCTGGAATGACCTTCGACCACCACGCCATCGACAGGCACCGTGTCTCCCGGAACCACACGCAGCCAATCGCCGACTTTCACCTGGTCGAGCGGGACCACATGATCGCCGCCCGGTGCGACTTGTCGCGCTGTGGGCGGCACCAGGTTCAGCAATGCTTTGATGGCACTCCCCGTGCGACTACGGGCGCGGAGTTCGAGCACCTGACCGAGGAGCACCAGCACAACGATCACCGCCACGGCCTCAAAGTAGATCGCAACCTTGCCCTCATGTTGCATCATGTGCGGGAATATTCCAGGCATGAGCATGCCCACGGCACTAAAGAAATATGCTGCGCCCACGCCGATGGCGATCAGCGTGAACATGTTCAGGTGACGCGTCATGACAGACCGCCAGCCACGCTGGACAATTGGCCAACCCGCCCACCAGACCACGGCCGTGGCAAGAGCGAATTGGATCCAGCGTGAGGCTTGGCTATCCACCCAAGACTGCCTGCCCAGCGCCGGGAGCAAGTGAGCCATTGCCAGGGCAAAAACCGGGAATGCTAGCGATGCACCGATCCAGAAGCGACGGGTCATATCGTGCAGCTCAGCGCTTTCTTGGTCATCCGTACCGGCCGTTACCGTCTTCGATTCCAGCGTCATGCCACACTTGGGGCAATTCCCGGGATGGTCCTGCTGCACTTCGGTGTGCATCGGACACGTGTAGATCACTTTTCCCGACGCGGGCTCGACCGTCGTTAGGGCACGCTTCGCTCCGATGATGGGGATCGACTCAATGCTCATATAGTTTCTTTCCACCTGTGATGATCACCGCACAGGCACGCAAAGCAGATCGCGCAATTATTAGTTACTTGTTCGCCTCGCCGGTTGATTCGTTGCTCGATTCGAGCGACTTCGATTAGCCCGAGTGCTGGTGACGTCGGATCAACCACGGCCGCCGGTATCATCAACCAGACGGACCGCGGTTTTTTGAGCTTTTTCGCGAAGTCTCCCAGCGACTTTGTCCCAACCGCACCCTCCTTACCGAGTACATCAACGGGTTCCGGATGGATGTCGTAAACAACGCACTGGTGACCGGCCCGCCGAAGGGGTCGCACCATGTTCGTGCCCATCCGGCCCAATCCAATCATGCCCAATTCGATACGGTTTTCCTCTCTGTTGCCGGACCATAACACCCGCTTCTTGCAGATGCCTCGAATAAACTCTTTATGGCCCAACTTTTTGGTTCTCCAGTGCCTGGACTTTTGCCACGCGGCGTCGGTGACGTGGAGCGCCGTTGAAGTGAGCGGCCAGGAACGTTTTAAGTAGTTCCCACGCGAGCGAAGATCCGATTACATTGCCACCCAGACAAAAGACATTCATGTTGTCATCCTCGACGCCCTGATGGGCGGAGAAGACATCATGGATGAGTCCCGCGCGCACACCGGAAACTTTGTTTGCAGCAATGGACGCTCCGACGCCGCTGCCGCAAATTGCCACGCCGCGATCAATTTCTCGCGCGGAGATGGCTCTGGCCAGGGGGATTACGAAATCAGGGTAGTCATCTTCCGGGTCCAGGCCGTGAGCGCCGAAGTCCTCGACGTCGTACCCCGAACTCCGCAACAACTCGGCCAACTGCGCTTTTAAGGCAAATCCTCCGTGGTCGGCAGCGATTCCAACGCGCATCATTTGTTCTCCTCGAACTGTTGAAGATGGTGCGTCTCCTTCGCCAAGCAACGCTTCGATGGAACGAAAAAGCCGGCGCAGCCAAATCCCGAGGCTTCGGGATTCAATTGCGTCGGCTTACTCGTTAACAGGTCTCCCGGCCGCAGGCCGGATTACTCTTTAATTAGTCATCCGAAAGTTTCGAAATCCTTTATCGATCAAGCTTACTCTAAGCTCCATGTTGTTAAAAAACAACCGGCGAAACAAGCGGGTTTCAGTTCAGCCGTTCAATGCTTCTTCTCTTGTCTGGAAAACTTCAGCACCTGCGCGCCGGAGGGCGGAAGCATAAGCTCCAGGTGAGAATGTGGGAAAATCCGAGTCTCGCCGCTTAACAATTCACAACATATAATAGGCCCATCTGTCCTTAGAAAGGGCGCGAGTTCAACCGTGATATGCTGAGCGCTGCGCGTGTCGAAATTGCATACCACGAGAAATCCCGAAGCCTGCGTCCCTGGGTCTCGGCGAAATGCCGCGATGACGGCGGAATGACCGTTATCGACGAATTGGCAGTTTTCCCCACGCCGGAAGGCCGGATACTCGGCGAGAATCGAGTTGACCCGGCTGATGAACTTGGCGAACCTCGTTTCGGCGGGATACACCATCTTCGGTTTCCTGCCGATAAAATCGATCCGTTCCTTCTCGCCGAATTCCACCCCCTGCGGAATCCCAGTGGCTCCGGTGCCCAGCAATGCGGCGGCGACATAGCGAGGAACCGTTGAGTCGGCGGTGCCGAACTCCTGCGCCGGCGAGCCACAATCGTGTGAGGTGATCGGCATGAAGTATCGAATGTGCTCGGAAACGCGGTGAATGTAATTCAGATATTCGCGAAGCTGAGGCACAAACTTGAAATTCCATGGAGTCGCCAAATTGAGGTTTAACCCCCATTGTGGCCCGGTGCGCAGCAGCGTGTTTTCATCCGTGAAATACTCCGCGAGGATGCCCACCTGGGGGTACTCTAAATGCAGGGATGCGGTAAGCGCCGTAACGAAATCGGCGTCGCTGCTGTGCAGATTGTCGAAACGCACGAACCCGCCGGTGTCATTCGCGTACTTCGCCCAGAACAGCGCGTATTCCGTCATGTAAGCCCGTATTTCCGAACGAATCGCCTCGGACGGATGCTCATAGTTGATCAAGATGAGATCATTCCAGGTGCGCCAGCCTTGGTTGCACCAATACCGCGCGCGCTGGAACCCATCCGGCTGATTTTGGTCCGGCACAATCCAATCCGGCGCCCGCCGCGCCATCGTGCTATGCGCGCCCACGTGGTTGAGAACCAAGTCAAAGATCAGCCGGATATTGAGCGTCTTTGCTTCTCTGATGAATTCTTCCAACTGCGACAGGGCATCCTGCCGTGAACCTTCCATCAGATAACGGTGATCAATATCGAATAGGTCTCTGGCCGCATACGGACTTTCTGACGTGTCCAAAGTTGTTACCGGCAGAAGGTGGATGGCATTGAAGCCCATCGCACCGATGCGCTTTAGATCGGCCTTCCAATCGGCCACTGTGCCGGAGACGGCAGGAATCAGGGTATAGACACTTAGGCCATCCACCTGCGGCGGATCAATCAATACCCAGGCATCGGGGACGGTGTCCCGCAGCCAGGTCGCGCCCCGATCCAGTGAGAACTCGGCCCGAAAGGAGTGGAGACCAGGGTGATCGGGCGTGATGCGGCACATCAGGTTCCGCTCATCGGCACGCACGAACGGGATTTTGGTCCAAGAGTTGCCCCCATCCGAGTTCAGTGTCGTCATGAGACTTGCTTGAACATTATTGGGCAGAGGATCGCGCGTGGTGATGGTCAAGACCAGGGCTTCTCCCATGCAAGCGCGCGAGAAACTTTGCCGTCCGACGGGATAAGAACGGCGGATCTGGCTTGCAACAGGATGGACGCGCGGGCGTTCAGGTAAAATGGGTAGTTTTCGGTGTTGGTCGATAGGCATATCGGTCTCAATTACAGATTCTCCGGCCCGCACAGTTGCAGCGCGCAAAGGTAGAGATAGAACTCATAACCAACCCCCACCAAAACCCGCTCTCTTCAAGCCGCTGCCAATGAAAGAACAGCGTCGCATTAACCGCCACAATAGGCCGGTACGATAGTTTTCAATCATCAATACGACCGGCCCTTGATTAAGCCCGTAATGCCATGGAGATACCCAGCCATAGGGATTGCTGGGTTTTAGGGGATACGTCGGGTTGAAAGTCGCTTTGAAGCCATAGGGATTGGACTCCGTCAATTTAACCTGATTAATATAGTAGTCTAACGTAGGCAACACGATCTCGGGCGCGAACGGGAGCGATGCAACCACTGCCCACGGCGCGATGGTGCCGTCGTCGGGACCATATGGCACGCCGCGTCCCACATAATCGAAGAACTGTCGCTCGATGCCGTCTATCTTGATTACGCCGGGTCCGGGGCCGTCGCTGGCGGTAATTCCCCAGCACCGGCGGCTGTAGCTGGCGAATGTGAGCGGGTTTTCCATGGCGTACTGCTGTTGAACATAAGTCGCACGACGGCTGTTCTCGAAATAGTCTATGCCCTTGACGCGCATGAAAGCGTCCTTAATGTCCCGAAAGTCAATCCAGACATGCGAAAGCTGGTGCGTGAACAACGGTCCCGCGTAAAGATAGTCATATCCGTGATAACTTTCCCACCGATAAGTCGAAGTCCACGCGGCATAGCAGCTCTGGGGCAGCGGATGACTGGGCGAGCCCAGCCCCAGGATATACAACAGCATCGCCTCGTCGTAACCTTCCCAACGATAGTTAAGAAATCCGCTTTCGGGCTTCCAGCCGTGCGTAACCGTTGCGCCACGGTTTTGCGCCCATTGCCAATCCGTGCGGCGATAGAGCGAATCGGCAAGAGTGCGGATTTCGTTCTCGTCGGTCGCATCCGCTTCAAAATACACGCCCGCCGTCAAAGCACCCGCTAGCAGAAAAGTGGTATCTATTGTTGACAGTTCACATTGCCACGCGCGCCGGCCGGTCCGCATGTCGAGAAAATGGTAGTAAAAGCCCTGGTAGCCGGTGGCGTCGGGTTCTGGGCCTTGCGCGCTGTTCCAGAAAAAACGCAATGTGGTCAGCGTTCGTTTTGCCGCCGCGGCGCGAGACATAAATCCACGCTCGACAGCCACCGGGTAGGCCGCCAATGCGAAACCGGTAGCGGCAATACTGGCAGGCCAATCCGCTGCGGTCTTGTCAATCACCAACCCGTTCTCTGGATTCGCCTCATGCAGAAAGTAGCTGAATGATTCGTGCTGAAGCTTCTCCAGTTGGACATCGCCGATAAGTGTTTCGCCGCTCATCGTTTTATCCGGTCAGTTCATGTCGGGATCAACTCAACGCTAGCTGCCGCGCCAGTGTGCGGCAGTAGTGCGACCTCAAGCGCGTTTTGCGGCTCGACCATCTTCTGCCTCCTACCCATTTTCCGGCGATGCCTTTTCCGCAAGAGCTCCGTTGACGATTGCGCGGGCTTCGTCAACGATGCGCTGAAGATGATCCGCCCCCTGGAAACTCTCCGCATAAATCTTGTAAATGCTTTCCGTGCCGGATGGACGAGCGGCAAACCAGCCGCTGGCGGTCACGACTTTCAACCCGCCGATCGGAGCATTGTTGCCGGGAGCGCGCGTCAATTTGGCGGTGATTGGATCACCGGCCAGCTTCGACTCCTTCACAGACTCAGGTGACAGCTTGGCGAGGCTCGCCTTCTGCCGCGGTGTCGCCGGCGCGTCGATACGCGTGTAATACGGCACGCCGAACTCCGCCGTCAGGGCACGAAAATGATCTCCCGGGTCTTTGCCGGTACGCGCGGTAATTTCTGCCGCCAGAAGGTCCATGATCGGACCGTCCTTGTCCGTCGTCCACACCGTGCCGTCGAGGCACAGGAAACTCGCGCCCGCACTTTCTTCGCCGCCGAAACAAAGCGATCCGTCGAATAAGCCGGGCGAAAACCATTTGAACCCAACCGGCACTTCGTACAGTTTACGGCCAAATTTACTCACCACTCGATCAATGATGCTGCTGCTGACCACCGTCTTGCCAACCATCACGTTCGTTGACCAGCGCGTACGATGCGTGAGCAAATAGCCAATGGCGACCGCAAGATAATGGTTCGGGTTCATCAAACCGACTGACGGCGTAACGATTCCGTGCCGGTCCGCATCGGGATCGTTGGCGAATGCCACGCGGAATTTGTCTTTGAGGCCAACCAGCCTGGCCATCGCATACGGGCTGGAGCAGTCCATCCTGATTTTTCCGTCGTGGTCCACCGTCATGAACGCGAACTGCGGGTCGAGCTTTGGATTAACATCGGTGATATTCAGCTTATAAATCGAATTGATCGGTTCCCAATAAGGCAACGCCGCGCCGCCAAGTGGATCGACTCCCAGCTTCAAACCGGCAGAGCGAATCGCGTCCATGTCCACGACGTTCCGTAAGTCATTGACATAGGGAAGAATGAAATCTTCCTGGTGTGTTGTCGGCACCTTGAGGGCAGCGGGAAACGGCGTCCGTTTTACGCTGGCGTTGTTCCCGCATAGCAATTCGTTGGCGCGATCCTGCACCCAGCCCGTCACGTCGGTATCGGCTGGTCCACCATTGATCGGATTATATTTGAACCCGCCGTCTTCCGGTGGATTATGAGAAGGCGTGACCGCGATGCCATCGGCGAGACCTTGCTTTCGTCCGCGATTGTAAACAAGAATTGCGTGAGAAATTACCGGCACTGGCGTCACCCCATCGTTGGACTGGATGACCGTCTCCACATCGTTGGCCACTAGAACTTCCAGTGCGGTGCGCTGGGCTGGAGCAGATAGCGCGTGTGTGTCTTTGCCCATGTACAGCGGGCCGTCGATTTTCCGGCCGCGGCGGTAGTCGCAAATCGCCTGCGTGATGGCGAGAATGTGCGCCTCGGTAAATGTCCCGCGCAGCGACGAGCCGCGATGTCCACTCGTTCCGAAGCTGACCAATTGGTTCGGGTCGGCCAGATCGGGCCGCCGCTCGTAATACTCGCGTTCGAGCCGGGCCAAATCCACCAGCATTTCCTTCGGAGCCGGCTTACCCGCCAGTGGAGAAATCGTCATAGTCATTATTCATCTCTCTGCGTCACAGGACACGGTTTCGCGTTCCAAATCTGCGACGCGTATTCGGCGATGGTTCGGTCACTCGAAAATTTGCCGGACCCGGCAACGTTCAAAATTGCCTTGCGCGCCCACGCGTCTTGATTGGCGTAGAGTTCAACCAGTTTCTGATCGGCGTCAAGATAACTTTTAAGATCAGCCAGGTGCATGTATTGATCGCCATGAGTCAGGAGCGTGTCACGCAATTCGTTGAAAACGCCCGGTTCATTTTGGCTGAAGTGGTCGGAGAAAATTAGGTCGAGGGCAGCGCGCGTCTCCGGCTCGTTATCGTAATGCCAATATGGATTGTACCAGCCGCGACTGTCCGCCACTTGTTTCGCCGTCAGACCGAATAGAAAGAGGTTTTCCTCGCCGGCTTCCTTGGCCATTTCAATGGTTGATCCATCGCGTGTGCCGAGGGTCAACGCGCCGTTCATCATGAACTTCATGTTGCTCGTGCCGCTGGCTTCGTAGCCGGCCGTCGAAATCTGGTTAGAAACGTCGCCCGCGGGAATCAGCCGCTCGGCCAGTGTGACGGAATATTCGGACAGGAACACGACCTTGAGTTTGCCGCGCATCGCCGGATCGCCGTCAATTGTTCCCGCCAGATTATTGATGAATTTGATGATGACTTTAGCCAGGTGATACGCCGGCGCGGCTTTGCCGGCGAAGAAAAATGTTCTCGGCTGGATTTTGAGATCGGGATTAGCGCGCAATCGGTTGTACAGCACCACTATGCGGAGCGCGTTAAGCAATTGCCTCTTGTATTCGTGGATGCGTTTGATTTGGCAATCAAAAGTGGTGTCCGGATCAACATCTTGTCCCGTGCTGGTCTTGAGCCAATCGGCAAACCGCACTTTCGCCTCATGCTTGGCTTTGAGAAAGGCATCGCGAAAGCGTTTGTCGTCCGCCAACGGCTTGAGTTTCCGCAGTTGGACGAGGTCGGTGATCCAGCTATCGCCGATGGCTTCGGTGATCGTGCGGGCTAGCGAAGGGTTCGACAAGAGCAGCCAGCGGCGCGGCGTGACACCGTTGGTCTTGTTGTTGAATCGCTCCGGAAACATGTCGGCCAAATCCTTGACGGTTGTTGTTCGCAGCAAACCGGAATGAATCGCAGAGACCCCGTTGGTGCTGTGCGAGCCGACGATGGCCAGATTTGCCATGCGGATTTTGCGACCATCCGTCTCGTCGACAATGCTAATGCGCTCCACGCGACCCTCGTCGCCGGGGAATTTCGCCCGCACGTCGCCGAGCAGGCGCCGGTTGATCTCGTAAATGATCTCCAGATTGCGCGGCAGCAGCTTTTCGAACCACTCGACGGGCCATTTCTCCAAAGCTTCGGGCAGCAAAGTGTGGTTTGTATAGGCCAGCGTCTGTTTGGTGATGCCCCAAGCTTCATCCCACCCGAGTTTGGCTTCATCCAATAGAATGCGCATCAACTCAGGCACGGACAGCGTCGGATGCGTGTCGTTGAGTTGGATGGCGACGTGGTCAGACATTTTGCTCCAATCCGAATTCGCCTTGCGGAAGCGGCGGACAAGATCGGCCAGCGAACAGGCAACGAGAAAATATTCCTGCACAAACCGCAAGCTCTTCCCGCGGCTGGTCGAATCATCGGGATAGAGCACGCGGGTGAGCGATTCCGCCGACAACATCTCCGCCAGGGCGCCGACGAAATCACCGCTGCTGAATCTCTGAAAGTCGAAATAATCCGAGCTGGTGGCAGCCCAAAGGCGAAGCGTGTTGATTGTCTTGCCGCCGTAACCGACTACTGGGCGGTCATAAGGAACGCCGATCAAATTGGAAGGCGTTCCGGGAATGGCTTGCAGGTTCCCTGCGTCCATCTTGAACGAGCAATTAAGATTGACTGTCACCTGCTCATCCAGGCGGGCGACTTCCCAAGGGTCGGGGCGACGCAACCAATTATCGGGACTTTCCACCTGCCAGCCGTCCTTGATGGACTGTTTGAAGATTCCGTATTCATAGCGCAGGCCGTAGCCCATGGCCGGAAGCTCCATCGTGGCCATGGAGTCCAGAAAGCAGGCGGCCAAACGACCCAATCCGCCATTGCCCAGCCCGGCATCGGGTTCCTTTTCGATTAGCTCCAGCCAGTCAAGCTTCTTCAGCGCCGCGAACTGTTTCGCCAACGGACCCAGGAGGAGGTTCGTGATGTTGTTGGCCAGTGAACGGCCGATGAGGAACTCCAGCGAGAGATAATAAACTCGCTTGGGGTTCGCATGCTGATAGGTGTTTTCCGTGGCCACCCAGCGTTGCGAGAGCACATCGCGGATCGAGCGGGCAACGGCCTCAAAATGCTCACGGACACCGGTGGCTGCCGGATCTTTAACGCTGTCGAAGACGAGGTGTCGTTCGTAAAGGTCGTCTGTTCCAGTGAAATGGCTTGGCCCGCACCCATATTGCTGCAGCAGTTGGGCCAATTCGTCAGAAGCCGTTGTCGGCGCTTGTGGCTTAGTGATTGTTGGTGTACTCATCGATATCTCTTTCTCATCCTACGGGGGAAGTTCCTAGGGCTCGTACTGTGCTCCTTCCGTGCGACTCGGCGCCTCGCCCTTCATGTGATCCTTAAGCGGCTGAATACCGAGACCTTCACCAAATCCAGGATAAAGGCGAATGCAATCGCGCTGGCAGGCACGCCGATCGACACCAAGAGCGACAGCGGTGTTCAATTGCGTCGGCTTACTCATTAACGGGTCTCCCGGCCGTTGGCCGGATTTCCCTTTATTTAGTCATCCGAGGACTTCGAGATTCTGCAGGGAGCTGATTTATTGAAGGCTCCACGCGTTAACATCATATTCGTCCCAACCGGCTAAACAAACGGCCAAAATACTCGGTATGCTGGTCATGCCGATGAAGACTCGGGGCGACGCCGAAAGTGCCATTTCGGGCGGCATGAGCCGCTTCGAACACGGCCCGAGGCAGACTCATCATCTGGGTGCCTCCTTGTGTCTGGGGTTATGCCAGCGACCGTCGGCGGCGATGAGCGCGTCAACTTCTTTCGGCCCCCAACTGCGGCGCTTGCAAGGGCAAGCCCGGTGACCGCTTCTGCCGCCCGCGTATCCTGCGGTTCACGGTCGATCAAGTTATGCATGTAAGAAAGCTCTTTCTCATGGTTGCTTCAATGGGAATGCTCCTTGGCAGCCGGTTCATCGACCCAATATCCTTGGCGATTGTAATGCCGATGCAGTCTGGCCTCGTAATCCCGAGTTAGCAGAGACTTCTCCGTGTATTCCGGTGACTGCTTGATGCCCTCGCGGGAAAGATTGACGAAGACTTCCGATTCGCTCCAACTAACGCGCTCGATCCATTGGGGTGAAACCAGGACCTTTTTTCCCCGCCACCAGTTCCGTGTATCGATGACTAAATAGCGAATCGCCCACGTCTGGTCATCGATGATAAAATCCTCGACGTGGCCAATCTCGCCGTCTGCGGCTTGGGTGTGATAGCCACTCACCTCGTGAGTGCTGCGCAAATGGGGATCCCATGCTTTCTCGCGTCGGGTGGCTTCTGCCATTTCTTCGCGCTCATGCGCAACGCCGGGATAAGGGCCGGCCATGTATGGGTATGCGGAAGATCCCCACATGAATGAGCCGCCCCAATATATCGGCCATCCATAGTACCCGTGGTAGGCCTCCTCGAATTGTCGCGAGACGGGCTTGTCACTGTCCAAGGATGGACTGTCCTCAATCTGCTTCTTGGTCAAACCAATGGCGATGTGTTGCTTTTCCTTATTCACAGCGACCAGCGCATGCGGGGAAATCAGCACCTGCCTCCCCGTAATCCAGTTTACTGTGTCGGCGACCAGATAGCGAATCGTCCAATACTGGTCATCGAAGTAGAATTCCTTGACATTCCCAATTTCCCCATCAAGGCCGTGCAATTTGTAACCCTTTAGTGTCTTGGCTTTGTATAGCATAATAGTAGTCCTCTGGTTTTGTGAGTTTCGTTTGTGTTCACCGTTGTCGGGCATCGGTTCAGCTTGCTTTCGCTTTTGCGAACGACGGTCGCAATGCCGAACTGTTGTTGGCGCGTCGGTCGGCATTCATCAGTAGGCTTCCAGGAAATGCGAATTGTTCCCAGGCAGAACCATGGCATTTCGGGCAACGTAACGGACGAGTGATTGCATCAACGGGCTCAAAGCCGCACGCGCGGCACTGCAGCCTATGGGGAAATATCGGGCCTCGCGATCCAATCGATACACGAGACTCCGACAATTGCTCATATGATCCAAATTGCTCCATTGAAATGGACATTGTTGCCTCCGGTTCAGACTCCCTTATGATCCTGTATGTCCTTAGCGGCTCGGCTTGACCGTACGCAACGCTTCATTGCGCAACATACGGCGTGGGGCCTGTTCACCGGCCCACGGGCCGGACGCCCGAGCGAATTAGCGGCCAACGCAGCGCGGGCTACTTGAGGCTCACTTTGCCGATGGCCACTCAGAAGCCGCGCGGGAGATATCCAAGGAGCAGCAGCACGACCAGGATAAGCAGCACAAGCCCAAGACCGCCGGTCGGGGCATAACCCCAGTTGCGGCTGTAGCCCCAAGTTGGCATGGCTCCCAAGAGCAATAGGATCACGATAATGAGTAGAATCAATCCCATAAGAAACTCCTTTCGATAGCCTAAACAACGAGAGGGTCTGGCCTAGTAAACGTCATGGTCGGTGGTCGTCCCTTCGCAGTTCAAGTTCCGCTTGATGCCAGTTCTGTTTGCATTGGCCCTGTTTGCAGCCGCTCGTGACGTAAATGGCATAGGCGCGGTGGGCAATGGCGTCGTGCGTCGGCAGGGTAATCACTCCGCGTCCGGGATGCATGTCATTTTGCTTCGGGTCAGTTGCGACGACAGTCCGCGGGGTTTCCGAATGAGTTAGGTGCGAGTGCATTGATGCTCCTGTTAAGTGAAATATTGAATCTCATCTGCAAAACGATGCTCCGCAAAAACAAAAAAAGCCGACGCTACCGAACACCAAAGGTGTCCAATTGCGTCGGCTTACTCGTTAACGGGTCTCCCGGCTGTTGGCCGGATTACCCTTTATTTAGTCAACCGAGGACTTTGATATTCTGCCGGGAGCTGATTTTTTGAAGGCTCCACGGGCATCAACCTCATCGTATTCGTCCCAACCGGCTAAAGGCAAGGGGGATTGCCGAAATATCCGGTATGCAGTCCCCCCATCCGTTCACCGCGCCACGTTTCGCCGTTCCCGTGCTACTATTTATTGCGGAACGAGCGGGATGCGATACCCTTCGTCGGACAAGAGGACCAGCGCAATGGAACATAGCCCTTGGGGAAGTTTTCGCGGGTACGTGGTGGCCTGCGCTGCGGTCGCGGCGGCGGCCGTGTCGATCCACCTGCTTCAAGCGGTTGGTTACGTGGGTTTCTCTCCGCTGTTAGCCGCCTTGATCGTCAGCGGGTGGTACGGCGGAATTGGGCCCGGCGCCTTGGGGATCGTCCTCGCCACACTTACCGCCTACTACCTACTCCCACAGTGGAACGACGGCCAAACCCATCGCGAGGATTTCCTCCGCGCCTCGGTCTTCACGCTTGCGGCAATGGTCGCCGTTGCATTTCATTTGGCAACCTTGCGCTCGGAGAAGACCGCCAAACAGGACAGGCGGGTGGCGGAGAAAGCCAGTGATGCGAAGACTCGCTTACTGGCCATAGTCAGTCATGACTTGAGAGGCCCGCTCAACCCGATCCTGATGGCCGTTGCAGTCGCGGAGAGCGACCCGGTCGTCGCGGAGCGGGCGCGGGAACCCCTCAGAATGATTCGGAGTAGCGTCGCGGAGGAGGTCCAGCTCATCGAGGACCTTCTGGACGTCGCCCGCTTCGCCACGGGCAAGTTCAACGTGACCATGGCCCCTGTTGACATACACAAGTTGCTGGAAAGAACGCTACTCTCCTACAAGGAGAACCTGCATGAAAAGCGAATCAACATGGAGTCGGATCTCGCTGCCTCAGCAACTGGTGTGAAAGGGGACGCCGCCCGTCTTCAACAAGTCATCTGGAACCTGCTCTGCAACGCGATCAAGTTCACGCCGACGGATGGCAGCATCAAGGTTCGCACCTACGATTCGCCGGCGGGACGGATCGCAATCGAAGTGCGGGACAGCGGCATCGGCATCAGCGCGGACAAGTTGCCGCTCATATTCACCATGTTCGAGCAGGGCGGCACGAACGTGACCGCCCGTTTCGGCGGACTGGGACTTGGGTTAACCATTTGTCGCGGGATCGTCGAAGCGCATGGGGGAACCATCACCGCCAGCAGTGCGGGCGAGGGCCGCGGGGCTACGTTCGTCGTTCGCCTCCCGCTAATGGCCCAGTCGGGGAACAGTGCTGGTTTGTCTGACGTGGAAACAGCCCCTGTCGGTCGCGTTCCGCTCCCCGGGGCGGGTGATAAGCAGCACAAGCGATAGCAGCCGCAAATCGGATCGCCACGATGGGGGAACCGTCAAATTCGCTGTGTTGTTGCATCTCGTTGTGCTGATAGAATGACTTTGTATGCCCATTCGGATTCTTCTAGCGGACGACCATGGACTCGTGCGTGCCGGCATCGCCATGATGATTCGGCAGCAGTCGGACATGGAGGTTGTGGGAGAAGCGGATAACGGACGCAGAACTGTGGAATTGGCAAAGACGTCGTCCCCCAACGTCGTGCTGATGGATATTTCGATGCCGGACTTGAACGGCATCGACGCCACCCAGCAAATCGTCGCACTGTCGCCCGCGCCGAAGGTGATCGCTCTTTCCGGGCATACGGACCGGCGCGCGGTGGTTGACATATTGCGCGCAGGCGCCTCCGGTTATGTCGTGAAGAGCGCACCCCCGGAAGAACTAATGCTGGCGATCCGGATGGTTGCCCAGGGGAAGGTCTACCTCAGCCCGCAGATCGCTGGCGGCGTTCTGGACGATTTCCGCCGGTGTGTGCCAGCGAGCGGCTCCCCCGAATTTGCTTCACTTTCCCCTCGCGAGCGGGAAGTGCTGCAACTCATGGCCGAGGGCAAGAGCACCAAGCAGATCGCGACCGTGCTGAACTTGAGCAAGAAGACGGTTGATAACCATCGCGAACATCTCATGTCGAAACTGAACGCCTCGACGCTGGCGGAACTGATCAAGTACGCTATCCGTGAGGGAATCACGTCCATCGACAACTTGTAGCTGCTGGTATGGGACTTTTTCCCCGCCGAATTGCTTAATATCCCAGGGGTCCACTTCGTCCCGCAGGAGTAGAGTCTTGCGAGTAACGCTCATCGCCGCCCGATCGGGCGGCCAAGCCGGCCGCGACGGGTTTCGGTTCGCCGTTGTTCCCAGCATCGGTCGGCGGTGGGCAACATGGAGGCCGGTGTAGGATTTGATGCGGACGATTCGAGCCGCTGCACGGAGGTGCCATATTATGTTGGATCTTGCTTGGCGCGAAGCGCACGACTCGCCCCGAATCATGCCCCGATTCCTCGGGGGGGACGCTTGCGTGCGCAGCTTCCTCCCGGCGGATCAGCTGGCGGTAGCACGGCTGTACCGCGAGGGTTTGTTGGCCGGACAGGTGGACCCGAACGACGCTGCGGCCGATCTGGCGGACATCAAGGCAGCGTGCTTCGGACGCCCGCAAGACCACTTCTGGGTCGCCGAGGCCGCCACGCAGGTGGTTGGCACCATTGCCATCACCATCAATGACCAGCAAGTGGGCCACCTCCGTCGACTCCGGGTTGCACCGGCGTGGCAGGAGAGCGGCCATACCACCCGCCTGCTCGTCGAGACGGCGACGGCTCACGCGCGGGAGCACGCCTGCTTGAAGCTCGTGCTGCATACACCACTGGATGACAAGCCGGCCGTGACGCTGCTGCACCGGCTTGGCTTCGAGTTCAGCCGCAGCCGCGACCTGAACGGCCGGCATCTGCTGGAGTTCTACGTCAACCTTTACATGCCGCAAAAGCCGACACACGGTGCGGAAGAGCATGGCTCGTTGGCGCAGAGCCGCAACCCAGATCGATGGCGTCAGCCGTTACCGACGGTCTGTTAGGCCTCCTCATGGGACAAGCAAGGAGATCTGCGCAATGTCCGGTATGCGGTTCACCCTGATGAAGACTCAGGGCGAAATCGAAAGCGCCATTTCGGAGGGCGTGAGTCGCTTCGAACAGGAATACATGGGCCGGGGTCCAAAGGAGGTTCGCGCTCACTTGATCGGGGATCTGGTTGTCACCCGACTCAAAGGCGTTTTGACCGCGGCCGAGCAGCATCTGGTCAAGACGCTCCCGGCCGAGAAAGGCAGAGACCTGCTCAAGCAGGTGCGAAGTCATTTGATTGAGACGGCGCGGCCGACCTTGGAGGCCATGGTTCAGGAGATCACCGGCGTAAAAGTGCTGAGTCTGCATCATGACATCAGTACGGTGACCAGCGAAAAGGTTTTGATTTTCACCCTGAATGAGTCGCCATTGTTCCGAGAGACGAAGAAAGGATAGAACTTATTTCGCCGATGTCGCTGGAAATTCGATTTTGCCCGTTGCTATTTCCAAATTTCCGTCCTACGGTGCGGAATGGTGCGGCGGGGGCTAACGACTCCGGCATTATGAATAAATACAGGTTGTCGGAAGACTAAATAAAAGGCACCCCGGTTTCCCGGAGGGCCGGTTGTAGAGTAGGCCGACGTGATTGAACACCTTGCTGGTGTTGGATTACGTCGGTTTTTTTTCGCCATTGGCGAAGACAGAAGATCATGCGGATCACCGGAATGGAGGCGCGCAAACCGGCGCGATGCGGCCGCGTCCCGTGACCGGTTTGAAAATGTTTGCAACAGTACGAAGTCAAGTGCCGTCCACTCCCAACGTGGGGCGTGGGCGAACGAGTAAAAGTCACCTTTTTAGTGAAGGAGTCGATTATGTCAGAGAAGAATTCGGTAGTGGCCATTTATGACACCCACGTTTCGGCGGAGCAAGCGGTTCAGGAGTTGCAGCGATCGGGATTCGACATGAAGAGGCTCTCGATCGTCGGCAAGGATTATAGCACGGACGAGCACGTCGTCGGCTATTATAATACCGGTGACCGCATGAAGTTCTGGGGGAAATGGGGAGCCCTTTGGGGCGGTATCGTCGGGCTGTTTTTTGGCTCGGCCTTATTCGTAATACCCGGGATTGGCCCGCTCATGGTCGCCGGGCCGCTGGTGGCATGGATCGTGGCGGCGCTCGAAAACGCGGCCGTTGTCGGGGCATTGAGCGCGCTTGGGGCAGGGCTTTACAGCATTGGAATTCCCAAAGACAGCGTCCTGAAGTACGAAACGGCAGTGAAAAGCGGCAAGTTCCTTCTCATCGCTCACGGTACTCCGGACGAAGTCTCCCGCGCCAAGAAGTTGCTCGACCAGACAGAGATCGCGGGCAGCGCGATGCACATCGAAGCGCCGGTTGCCAGCGGCGCCCGATCATAATTGCGCCGACCATCAGCGAGGGATCGCGATTCGCGGTCGTCAACCCGCAGTCTGAAATGGACGTCGGCTGCGGAAACACGTGCGATGCCGTTAGGTTGACGGATGTGCCGTGGAAACAATTTCCATAAGGGAGGACTTCATGCGCCAAACCCATGTAGATGACCGGGTGCGATTGACGTGCGACATCCCTGAACTCTCCCTCAACCGAGGCGATGTCGGATTGGTGCGGAGCATTTGGTTCGCACCAAACGAGGCGTTCGAAGTTGAATTCGGACAGCCCGAATCTGGCGGACAGATCAGAGCGCTTGTCATGCCGCCGCAGATTGTGTCGATGGGTGCCACCGAGTCGTGTCAGAATGAAACTGGACTGCCGATGCAGTGAGGTGTGGATTTGAAAATGCGGATGATCCCCGTGCGGTTTATTTGGTGATCGGCAGGCCGTTTGGGCTAGAGCAAGGAGTAAATTCATGACTCGGCAGACGGTTCCATTGGGCCGCATTTTCGGAATTTCGATTGGGCTGGATTTTTCCTGGTTTCTGATATTCGTGCTAATGACATGGCTGCTGGCAAGGTCGTACTTCCCGGCAGAATTCAAGAACTGGTCCCCGGCGCTGTATTGGGGCACTGGTGCCGCGACAACCATCATGCTTTTTGTGAGCGTGCTGCTCCATGAATTGGGCCATTCCGTGGTGGCCCTGTCATATAAAATCCCGGTGCGGCGAATCACGTTGTTCATTTTCGGCGGCATGGCCGAGATTGGAGCTGAGTCGCCCAGCCCCACGGCCGAGTTTCTCATCGCCATTGCCGGGCCGATCGTCAGCCTCATCCTTGCCATCATCTTTACGCTCCTGGAACAACCCGTCGTCGGGATTCCCCCCTTGTTCGGCTTGATTAAGTATCTGGCGTACATCAATTTCGCCCTCGTCCTCTTCAACCTTATTCCCGGATATCCCCTGGATGGCGGACGAGTGTTCCGTGCGATCGTCTGGGGCGTCACCCACGACATGCGCCGCGCCACTCTCATCGCCGCGAATGTCGGCAGATTCTTCGGCTTTCTTTTCATCCTGTTCGGCGTCTGGCAAATGCTTGGCGGAAATTTTGGCAACGGACTGTGGATCGCTTTCATCGGATGGTTCCTGGAGAGCGCCGCTTCGTCTCAAGTCCATCAGGTGATGTTGCAGCGGGTAATTGCCGGCCACACCGTTGGCCAGGCCATGAACCCTCACGTCGCGACATTGCCCGCGAACCTCACGCTTCAACAATTGGTGGATGAGCACGTTTTCGGAGGTGGCGGCCGCTCGTTTGTCGTAAACCGCGGCGATGACGCCGTCGGCCTAGTAACCCTTCATCGTCTGAAGGAGGTACCACGCTCGCAATGGGGCACGACGACGGCCGAACAGATCATGATTCCAATCGCGCAGATCAAGACATCCAATCCCAAGGCGGAATTGTGGACTGCCCTAACACAAATGGACCGAGACGGCGTCAACCAGCTTCCCGTTATGAACAACGGGCATATCGTTGGCATATTGACGCGGGAAGACCTGATCACGTTTCTGCGCACGTTGCAGGAACTGGGCGGGTAATCCGCGCGCAACGGATAATTGATGTAAAATTCGTTGGAGTGCCGCCACTCAAAACAGTTCCTTGGAAACGCGCCCGCGACATGCGTGCCTCAAACCAAAGGAGTCTCCCATGAGTCGTAGCATATTTGATCCGACCTGCGGCGCGCCCGAACATAGCGGTTCCACATTCACGCGGCCGGATGCCGACCAGATCTCGCACTTGCCGGCGGAGTTCACAAATCCGCCTTCAGTGCCGACGGGAACAGTCGACTCTCAACCTCCACCGAAAAGGCCGGCGATTGAGGTGTCGGCAGAGAATGACGGCAAGCTCCTGGTCATCCGAATGACCGGGAAATTGCATAAGGACGACTACCAGCACTTTGTCCCGATTGTCGAGAAGGCTGTCCAGAAGAACGGCAAAGTCCGTATGTTGGTCCAGATGCACAACTTCCACGGCTGGGATGCCGGCGCCCTGTGGGAAGACGTGAAGTTCGATCTGCAGCATTTCAATCACATCGAGCGTCTGGCGGTCGTGGGTGAAAAGACTTGGGAGAAGTGGATGGCCATGTTTTGCAAGGCGTTCACAACGGCGACGATCCGGTATTTCTCGTCCGAGCATACTGACGAAGCTCGGGCGTGGATCACGGCGCCATGAATGACGACAGGGTCTGGGAATTGGCCGGACCGACATTATGCCGGAATGCTCGAACATCATGCATCCGGTTCCCAGAGTGGCCCCTCTGGAGTCGGCCGCATCCGTGCCCCCGGATACTGCGCGGACGCCGTTTCCGGCCCAAGGGACGGCAACAGGACAGCGATAATGCCGGTCAGAAAGACGCCATCGAAACTGCCCGCGCCTCCGATGGAGGCGATGGGCGCAGCAAGGCCCTGGAGCTTGCCGAGGTTGGGAAGATCCGCCCCGATCAATGTTCCGAGGCTTGCGGCAATGTACGCCAGCGGCGGTGCGCGGCGCCAGGCGAGCACCATCGCAACCGCTGCAGCCGTCAGCGGGGGGGACAAAGATTGGCACGCTAAGGTTCGGCAAAGTCCGCTCCGGCTTGCGGCGACGAAACGCCGCCCACTGTGTCTGCTCCACGGGGGGTCTTCCGCGAAAGCCGCACTCCGGGTTATGAGCCCGACGAGCGAAAACGCGAATAAGGTATGCTGGCCGCTCTCTGAAGAGGACGGCTGCAAAACCTTAGTTTTGTTTCCCGCCATATCCTGTTGTATTCAAACAATTTACGAATCCGGCGCGAAAGGCTCGTAAGCCACGTTTCAGTTTTTTCCGTTTTGCTACCTAGTTTTGGTTCAATCGATGATGCGGCTGGCGCCCATGGCGTCCAGATATCCCTCGTCGTTGCGACGTAGTTCCAGGTCTTGCAGGCAATCGCCATCGCACAGGATGTTGTAGGCGATGTTCAGCACGTGGTCCGATTCGTGGTACGGCAGATGGACCTTCAGCAGACGCACGTCGCGGTCGATGGCGTCGATCAGGCCGACCTTGCGGGCCAAGAGATGAACGGCGCCGATGCCGCCATGGGCGATGGCACGCGTGCGGTCGGCCATCTCGTAGAGGATGTTGCGGGCCGTGAACATGGGTTTGGGGTGTGACCGCCACTGCCGCGGCCGGAGTCTTTTTTCGATTCGGCGCTTGCGTCGGAGCCACTTTTTACGTGTACTGGTGTTCACTCGAAACGCCTGCTTGCGTGTAAACGTCGGAGAGTCGCAATAACCCTCTACATACATGGAAACCAGAGCGTTTCGAGTTTGTTTCTGCGCGAATCAAGTGACGATCGCGAAAATCACGCTTGATTAAGGACTAATGGGGGAGTCGGAAATGGTATAAGGCAATAGACGAATAGCACTATTGCAATTTCACATTGTAGGCAACCGATCCACTTGCTAATCCATGTCAACCAAACCCATCATGATTATGGGCTGCACCAGTGATGCTGGTAAATCCTTCCTGGTGGCGGCCTTGTGCCGGCACTTTGCCAATCGCGGCCGGCATGTAGCGCCGTTCAAGGCGCAGAACATGAGTAATAATGGAGCCGTAACAGCGGCTGGCTTGGAAATGGGGCGGGCGCAATATCTGCAAGCATTGGCCGCCCGCGTGACGCCCGACGTGCGGATGAATCCTGTCCTGGTCAAACCCAGCGCGGACATGTCCAGTCAGGTGATCGTGCTGGGTAAAGTCGATTCGACGATCAGCGCCCTGCCGTGGATGGATCGCAAACCGCGTCTGTGGCCGGTGGTCTGCGAATCGTTGCGCAGTCTTATGTCGGAATACGATCAGGTCATCGTCGAGGGTGCGGGCAGTCCGGCGGAGGTGAACCTGCGGCGTGGCGACATCGTCAACATGAGCGTGGCCCTTCAGTGCCAGGCCGATGTCTATCTGGTGGCGGACATCGATCGCGGCGGTGCCTTTGCGCATCTGTTCGGCACCTGGATGTGCCTGGAAAATGACGAACGGGCGCTGATCTGCGGGTTTGTGCTCAACAAATTCAGGGGAGATCAGGCCCTGTTGGGCAATGCGATGGACTGGTTACAGCAGCGCACCGGCGTGCCGACCGTGGCCATCGTCCCCATGGTCCGGCATCGTCTTCCCGAGGAAGACACGCTACATCATCGCGCGCATCGATCGCCGGACAAAATCAATATCGCACTGATCGTTTATCCCTACGCGAGCAATCTGGATGAGTTTGATCCGTTGATCTACGAAAGCGGCGTCACGGTGGTGCCGTTGCGCGACCGGACCCGGCTGGGCGATTTCCAGGCCGTCATCCTTCCTGGCAGCAAGAACACCGCCCAAAGTCTGCGCTACCTTCAACAGACCGGTCTGGCCGAGGAAGTGATTCACGCGGCGGCCGGCGGCGTGCCATTGTTTGGCGTTTGTGGCGGAATGCAACTATTGGGCAGGCACATCGCCGATCCGCATGGTATTGAGAGCGGTGATATTCCCGGGCTGGGCCTGCTCGATGTGGCCACCACGCTGGCGATGGACAAAACCACCCGCCAGCGACAGGTTCTCTGGATGGATGGCGATCTGGTGCAAGGTTACGAAATCCATCATGGCCAAACCGATGCCGGCCCGCAAGCGCAAGTGCATCTCGCGGATGGACTGGGCTGGCAACAGGGCAGCATCTGGGGCGTCTATCTGCACGGATTGTTTGAGAATACAGCCTATCGTCAGCATTTCCTGGCGCGAATCGGCTGGATGGGACAAACGGAGGATTGGCACGCCCGCTTGGACGCCGAGATCGATCGCGTGGCAGAATTGGTGCACACGACTGGTTGGTTTCCAAAGTGAGAATCCGGGCTTAACGCGCGCGCCCGGCGAGTTTTGTTGAGGCTCATTGCGACACATTCCCCGTCGTCTGCCCCATGCCCATCCACTATCGCGGCAACGCGTGGAAGAGGTCGATGGGTCTTTGCCGAGAGATTTCTTCTGCGGCGCGGCGAACATTGTGAATCAGGCTGCCGTCACTCCCCCTACAGGCGGCCAATTCCCCCGCCGACATAATTTTCCCCGGGGTCACTGCGGGCTGCCATACGGTGAGTTCGCATCCACATCGCCGGTTGTCAGCGTTCCCGCCGGGGAACCGGCGATGCTGGGGTACAAAACATTCCCATCGCGCTGACTGACTTGATCCACATGTCCATCCAGATAGGCCACATTGGCCATCTGCCGATGTCTCCAATGCACAAGTCCACCGTATCCAGGACGCGTAAACGATGCGATCATTTTTTGAGTTGCTTTCCTCGTTTTTTCTTTTACTCAGAAGTTTTCGGTGCGATGGCGTCCGGCGCAGGCAGCGCGGCCCGTTCTTGCGCCGATTCGCTGAATTCATGGGGTTTGGCTTGCAGGAGAGTATTTCGATTGGAGTGATCGCGATCATCCAGGAATACGCATGCGGCGTTTCATGCCGAAGGTTTCGCAGGTGGGCGCGCCCACGGGAAGACCTTTTCTTGGTAAGCACCGAATCTCTTAACGAAGTCCTCAGCCCATTGGACCGCCGAATCGACTGCATTTTCGATAGCACCAGGCTCGTATGTGACTTTGTGCCAATGGTTATGCTTGGCATAAGCGTCTTCAAACATCCAAGTCGCACCTTTGTCGCGTTCCTGCAGAACGACGGTGACGCATTCGGCTGCCTTGGCAACGTGCGGAATCTCGTAGAGGTGGCCGGATGGCTCGGTGTTTTCAACAATCACAAACCTGGCTGTGAGCGCAAATCGCAGCACCTTTTGGACGACGCTTTCACCCGCTCGATCGGGTTGTTCTTTGATGATGTAGGTGAAATATCCAAGATCATGCAGCCTCGCCGCGATCCTTTTCAGCAGGTTCATCGAGGGCCCAGTATCTTTTCCGAGAATCAGTATCGAATCCGAATTTTCCAAGATCGCATCGGCGCGGCGACAGAGAAGGTCGTAACTTGCTTTAATCGAGTCGATTACGAGTTCGATCGGCATGTCGGCGGGGAGTCGCAAATCCCAGCGGACGAAGATATGAACGTCCTCGTCATCGCATTCTGGATTCGAGAAGGGCTGACCTTCGTGTGCCAACCGACGGATGGCCCGTTCCATCGCCTCGGCGAAGGCGTATGCCGAGAATTTGTGTTCCCAATACTTTGTGTACATATGGTCTTCGATGTGGCAGACCAACGTGATTCCATCACGCGATATCGTCGTCTCTGGAAAATAGTTGTCCAATACCCGGATATCGATATCTTCAGGCATGGAAGACAGAAGCAGAGCGCGAAGATCATTAAGTGAGATAGGTTCTTGATCGCCGTCCCGGAATTCTTCCCACTCGTCAAATTTCTCCATGTCGTCGTTATCACACATAATCTAGCAACCCCTTTGATTCGATCTGGCTGAGTCCGTTCAAGCCAAAATAGCCATCAGCTACGGAGCAAAGTGGTATCCCGGACAGGTCACGCGGCACTTCGTGCCGATGGACAAACAGCCATCTATCCAGGATGCGGCAACGCCAAAGCCAAGGGCGATCGCACGTCAGTCACGACAGCATCTTATCCTGATCTCACTGCTTCGTCGCCTTCGTCATCGGTCGGGGTATGCAGCGACCAATGCCGCAGAGCGGCTAAAATCGCCGCGGCCGACCGGCGGCAATGGCGAGAGACTTCAACCCACTGCTTCAGAGCCGGAACCTGAGGGAGGGGTGCGTTTGCGGGAATGGGCTGTGTGTGATTCGGTCGCACATGATGTGAATTTACGGCAACCAGAGCAAAGAGATCACCTGTTTGTAAGACGACAACGGGATTGCCTGCTCGATAACGATGTCCGCCTGGATATTGGGAAGGTCGCCCAACCATTGGTTGAGGTCGACGTGCTGGGGCTTCGCCGGAACTTCTTCGCCTCGGAAAAAGCTCGCTGCCGGACTCGTTCTCGGGAGCATTGTTCGGTTATCAATCCAAAGCTGATGATCCCCAAAGGAATTACTTGCGCGCCACCAACGGATTCGATTGTTCTCGGATAAGACAAAGACGCAGTAGTCGCTTGCCGTCTCAACATATCGGATCGCCGCTGCCGTGATAGACGTACCGAAATAGTTGGCCAATTCCTTGATGGTTGACGTTGTGGGCAGTCGTCCGCCCGCGCGTTCGGTAAAGAGAAACTCAGGCATAAGTAGCGCGCTTGCGAAAATGCTGGCCTCAGCTTCGAGCACGTTTCCATGAGCGCTGGCGAGCATGTCCTCGTCGGTGCAGGCGAGGAGATGTGCCATCTTCTCATGAAGCCTCCAGTGACCGATTTCGTGCGCAATTGCGAAACGGCGCTGACCTGGCAGTCTGATACGGTCATTTATCCTGACGATGCCCGTGTCGCCGCTGCGGATCAGTCGGGCGAGAGCCGAGTCCAGGGGGCCATCCATGACAACGATTCCTTGCGCCATGGCTACATCTTCAAGAATGAGTTCGCTTGGCGATTTCAGTCCATAAAGGGACCAAAGCCCCTCCGCTTCCGCAGCGGCGATTATGCTATTCGGCTTTGCGCTCATTCTTGTCCTGTGGCTCTCGCAGGGCGGCAAGCCTGGTGAGGTCTTCGAAAAGTGTCTTTAAGTCATCCTCAGAAGAGGCCTTCTCCAGCTTTTGATAATGGGCGACTTGCGCTGACCCTGTGAACGCAGTCTCGATGAGGTTTTTGATGCCGGCGCGGAGATTATCGACCCGCGGCGTAATAACCATTTGAAGTTTATTGATCATCAAGGCACGAGTTGCAGCGGCTTGAGCAAGTTGCTTTCGGGCCTTTCTCTCTTCGATCATTAGGTGCATTCGGCGATACGCTGGCCGCATGTCGATTCCGGCGCTCTGCAAGCGAGCTTTGACTGCGGCATCGCCGGCCTCTTTGTCGCAATCGTAGAGAAGGTCGAACAACCGGTCCCAGACATCGTTACCGAAGCGTTTCAGGTCGCTCATAGCTTCCCCCCGGCAAGCTGGCTGAGTGTGCTTCGCTGGTGATCGGCGTCGGCGCCGTGGGACGGCAGGTGGCGTTGCAATTGGCGGCGATGGGCATAAGAAGTTTGACGCTGGTGGACTTCGACACCGTGGACGTGGTGAACTTGGCTCCCCAGGGTTATGCCCCGGAAGATCTGGGTAAACCCAAGGTCCAGGCGACGGCCGAGTGGTGCCGTCGGCTGAATCCGGATCTGCTCGTGCATGCCACCTGCGAGAGATTCCGCCGCTCATCGCCCAAGACCCTGGAATGCTTCGTCGCTCAGCCGGAATTACCGGCAACGCGCCTGGCGGTATTTACCTGTGTTGACTCGATCAACGCTCGGGGGATCGTCTGGGAGGCGGTGAAGGATTTTGCCGCTTTCTTTGCCGATGCCCGCATGGCCGCCGAGGTGATTCGGGTGCTGGCGTCGGATCGGCCTGCCAGGGACGAGCATTATCCAACAACCCTGTTTACCGAGGATCAGGCCTACGCCGGTGCGTGCACGGCCAGGTCCACGATTTTCACGGCCAGTATTGCGGCGGGTCTCATGCTCAGCCAGTTCACCCGCTGGCTCCGGGGATTACCTCTGGATCGGGATTTATTGCTCAATCTCCTTGCCAGTGAGATGACGGCTGCATAACCAGTTGCACTCTTTCCAACCGAGAACCGTGGCGGGCCGGAGCACAAACTCCGGCCCGCCTTTCTTTTTAAACAACATTCACTTTTGGAGGTGTCCCATGTCCCTCCACACATCGGGCGATCAGCGCGTCGATTCCAAATCGATCCTGGAAGCGATCGCAGAGCTGAAGCGTCGCGGCAACAGTGTCATCATGCTGGAACTGGAATCGATCGAACGGGAGTTGGCCAGCCACGTCATGGAGGGACTTTCCCTGATCTATCGAGGCCTACTCAAGACCGGCACCAAAACCAAGCTCGTTCGCAAGTTGAACGAGCAGATCGAATCATTGTGCCTGGCGAGCATCTTGGCACTTCGAAAAGCCTATTGCCGGCTCTTGGAGGAGAGCGCAGACGGCACCCCCCTGGCCCGGATCGATGCTCCTGCGCCGCCAGACACTCCGCGCACCGGCGAGAAAGAGCCACCGGCGAAGTAATCGCTGGCGCCCCAGCCGGCACAATCCCTGTTCCCATTCACCACCTCATTTATCTTCGTTCGGAGGATCATCAATGAACGACAAATCAACTGTTAGCGCCGAATCTACGGCGCCTTCCCAGCGCCCATCCATCAACCTGCCCCTTGGACGGTTGCTTTCCACGCCAGGAGCCATCGGGGCCATGGCCAAGGCCGGTCAGGATCCACTGGCGTTGATCAGCCGGCACCGCACCGGCGACTGGGGCGGGGTGGATGCCGCGGATCGGGCCGCCAATGACCAGGCGGTTATCGAGGGCGAGCGCATCCTCTCAGCCTATACGCTGAAGGACGGCATACGCCTTTGGATCATCACTGAGGCCGATTTCTCGGCCACGACGATCCTGCTTCCCTCAGAATATTGAATCACCTTTTCCCTTCCCATCTCCAACCGACGGAGGAACATTTGGACTTTCGCTTCATCATCGTGTTGATCGTTATCGTTTTCATCCTTCTGGCCTTCGGAGGCTGTCTGGATCAACAGACTCACCTGCCATCGGCCATGAAGCCCTTACCTACAACCGAGGAGTATTCAACGCATGCTCAAATTCACACGGACAATGTTAGTTCTACTGATTGGATGGGGCATAGGCTGGACTGGCGCCATGGCGTGTCGACCGCCAGTCCCGGCTGACAGCCTGCATACCGGGCCTTCCATCGAGCGGATGTCGGAACTGTCGCAACTGCTGACCTTGCGGATCGACGTCGCCGACGTACTGGTCAGCCGGATCGACGGTGTAACCGGCGGCGTGCAAGTGGCCATGCTGGTCAAGGGCGACGCGGCCCTGGGGATTGATCTGTCACTGGCGCGGTTCGACCAGGTCGACCATGCCCACTGCACGGCACTTCTGATCCTACCCCCGCCTCAGGCTTCCTGCGCGCGGGTCGACCACAACCGCTCCAGACTGTTCGCCCTGAAATCCGACGGCCTGTGGGCGATTACGCCCGGAACACGCGATTACCTTGCGGTCGTCGATAAGGCCATGGTCGAAGCGCAGGACTTGGTTGCCTCGGCGGCCGGCAACAACGACGCGGATGAGCGCGCCCGCCGTCATGCAGAGATATTACTCGGCGCATTCTTCCATTCCATCGGATGGCAGGTGCGAATCAGCTGGTCTGATCGATCAAACTAAGATCGGATCCGAGACGCCTCGAATCGCCGAAAATGCGCGATTGCTCGGAACGGCCGCCGCATTTTTAGTGAGCCATCTCCGCCGTATTCTTGGAGCGAAGCACCGGCACTCGATCTGGCCCGATCTCGTCCATCAGCACAAATTTAAGGCTCCAATTGCTCGATTACGGCCGAAGGGGTCTTCCCACAGGCGCGGCACCAGGCGATGAATTCGATCGGGTCAATACGTCGCTCCCCTGATTCCACCTTCCACACATAGCTGTGCGGCTTGCGTAGCGAGCACATCCGCGCTTGGCGGGAGTTGGGCATGGCTTACAAGCAGTTACCAGATTCATTTGGCGGGGGGCTCTTGGAAGGGTTCGAAAATTATCTTCTCGGGGAATCTGATGGCGGAGTTGGCCGATTGCGCGAAGACTTAAAGATCGCTGCAGATAATGTGGGGAGTACCTGGACCAACGTTGAGCAAATCGGGGCAAAATACGGCGCGGCTCTGTAGTTTGGGCACGGGCCACGCTTTCCTTCACCACTTGAGGAACTCATCCCAAATGAAGCCGACAGAGCGTGCAGCGCCGCTACCCGAACGGGTGATAGACAGCGTCTATTCCCGGCAGGTAAAATACAATTAGGCCGATGGATCGGCTGTGCGAGATTCCGGCAGGAGGCCGACATGACTCACTCACTCTCTCCCATTGCGGATTCTTTGGCTCTCCCGCCCGAATTAAAACACGCCATCGTGCGGCAGGCGGAGAGCGACGCGGATGCGGTCATTCGATTACTTGACGTGTCCGGGATTCCGCGTGGCACGCCGATGCCAAGCTCGTTTCTGCTGGGACTAGCCGCCGCTTTGCGCGTGAACACGTGGGAGGATCAAGGGATATTCAGTCATTGTGAGGCCGGGCTCCCGGACGCGAGGCATCTGCTAGTGGATTTGTTCAGGCGAGTTTTTGAGTGTGGCGTGGACGAACTCAAAGTATTTGGGTATGGGCTGTGCTACTGGGTGCTGGAACTCGCAACCTCGCGACTGGCATGGAGCGGGGCCAGTGTAATCGGGGCTGACATTATAATCGGCGAGGTGGACGAAGACATGTTTGTCGAAACGCTCGCACAATTTGTGTGGGCGAATCGACATGGAGGGAAACAATGAGCAATCGTGATTTATCATTGAGGAAACGGTCCACAAAGGGCCGTGCGGTGTTTTACACGCGTGACAGCGGGGGCAAGGCCGAGATGACGCCCGGGCAATATGTTCTCTGGGCAGGTCAAAAGGCAGAAGAAGGCGGGTTGGAGTTTTCGGGAACGCCGACCCAAATCGAGCAAATGATCCGCCAGAATATTCCGGCTCAAGGGGACATTTTCCAAGATTACGATGTTGCAGGTAACGTGGTCTCACGCCCAGGTCCGAATGCCCTGCAAAAGGAGATTGAGGATGACCTCAACGTTTCACACGTCTTTATTCCCAGACCAGACCGGCTCGCGCGACCGAACGAGATCATTGACGGCATCGAGCTGGAAAGTCGCTTTCGACAAAAGTTGGGTGTCACCTTGGTGTTTATGGAGCGAACGGGGCCTCCGATTCCTCGAGGCAAGAAGCTCAATTTTGCGGATCTGATCGTGAGTGCATCGGATTACGACCAGGCCGAGAGATTTCGAGGCGAATTGGCAATGAAGACGCTAAATGCCCAGCTTGCATTGGCCCGCCGAGGATATTCGGCGGGAGGGAGGGCATCGTATGGGCTCTCTCGGTGGCTGGTCGGCGACGATCGGACGCTGATTCGCGAGTTGCAGGATGGAGAGATTATTCGAACCAAAGGTCAGCACGTCGTGTGGATAAAGGGGCCACCTGAAAAATGGGAAATACGCCGGAGAATCATTGACCTGGTGTTGAATGGAGTCCCCGCCAGTCAGATAGCGCGTATGCTGACGGAGGAGGGAGTGCCAGCACCCGATGCGGGTAGGCGGCGTAAGGATGGTGGACAACTGCATTTGGTGAGCGGGGTTTGGCATCAAAGCAGCGTTGTGAACATCGCGCGAGACCCCCGTAATGTCGCCATCCACGAGTATGGTCGCCGATCCATGGGCGATCGTTACCGCTATAGCCCCCATGGGCCGCGAAATCTCGAAGAGAGAGATTTTCGAGGTGATGATGATCAACCGAGGGTCGTCGAGAATCCGGTATCGACAAGGACCAGAGCTTCCGCAAAAATCGAGCCGTTAGTATCTCCGGAAGAATATGAAAGGCTGATAAGAATTCTCGACGAACGGGCCGGAACCCAGCGCGGCAAACCGCGAAGCCGTCAACCGGATCGAAACCCGCTTGGCAGCCGCATCTTCGATGTCGAATGTTGTTGGCCAATGTACCGCCAGCCGTATCAAGATTCGTACCGATACACTTGCGGGCTCTATCAGCAAAGTCACGGCGCTCTTTGCCGCCATAACCATGTGGATGGGCCGCTTGCCGTCAGATTTGGCCTTTCGTGCATCAAACAACGGTTATTGACCCCGAGTCTGTTGTCGAAATTGGAGCAACGCCTTGCTGCTTTGGCCAAGCAAGAACTACAGAGGCAATCGTTGCCCGTTCCCGTAATTGATTCGAAGCAATCTGAGCTCGTGGAGATTCGGAATCAGTTGGCAGTGGTCCGAGGCAATCTAGCGTATGCAAAAAATCGTGACCAATTTGACGCGGTTTCAGGAGTGTTCGAGGAATTGGAACGACGGCGGAAAACACTCGAGGCGGAGGTTATGAATCTGAAAGGTCGTGAGGATTGCCAATTCGACATCAAGGCAGAAGTAGGCGCAGCAATGGGGCTGTTAGCCCGATTGACTGATCTGGCCGATAAGGCGGAGGATTTTGCTGCCGCGGGCGAGATCTTCAGAAAAGTGAATATTCGGTTATTTTTTCGATTCCAAGACGAGCATGCGGGAAAACGAACGTATCGAAGAGTGGCGGGGGGCGTCGTAACCTTTGGCGATGTACCGCCGCCAATTACCATTTACCAAGGGCCAACTGCGCGTAAGAGTTTGACGGAATTAGTGGCCCCCGAGGCCACTAACGCGGGAGGGGCGATGTGGCCCCTTCCAAAAGCCGAGGTTTCCGATTCGGAAGGGAACTCGTTAGGAAATGTCAATCGGGGCGACTGGATTCGAACCAGCGACCTCTTGACCCCCAGTCAAGCGCGCTAAACCAAACTGCGCCACGCCCCGGACTTCCGCCATCCGGTTCAAGCTACAGCCCTCGCCATATTGCGTCAACCTTTACCCCCAGCGTCCTCCTCCTCGCCGCGGCGTGATGCCATCCCTTCCAGCAGCTCCAGCGCTGATCGAATATTTGCAACCATCGGGATCTCTCGGAGCTTGGCATAACCCGTCTCGGCGATGTGGGCGCGCGCGAAATCGTTCTCCGGTTGGAGATATGAAATGCAACACTCGACTATTTTGTCGTATTCGCTGAAAACAACGCCATCCTGATATGGATTGCCTTCGGACGATTCCGATATGACAAAACAGCGATTGTTCAAAAGGTACGATATCCGCACCTGCTCGAGCTGCGACGTATCGAACTGGTGCAGATTAAGCACGATCTTTGATCGGGCAATGGCTTGGTCGCGTTCACGGCCATAGGCCCCGAAAATAACCTCCAGACGAACACGAGCCGCAAGCGCATCGAGCACCCGTCCACGTCGGGGATTGCATGCGCCGTAGAAACAGATGTCGATATCCTTCACCGGCGCCTGAACGATGCGCTCAAGGCGGCGAGAATAGCCCAGCGGAATATATTGCGTGTTTCGGCAACCCTGTGCGGCCAGGAACGACACGTTTTTTGAGGAATAATCCCATACCCACGGCGCGCGTCGTAAGAATTCGAGATAAGCCGGGAAGTGCGGAGCCAGGCCAATTCGTTCGTCGAGAGCTTCCATCTGAAACACGACATACCGGCATTTGCTGCGATGGATCGCCTCGTAGGTCGCCTCGTTCAGGAAGGCGGTGTGCCCGATGACGAGATTGAGCTTTTTGCCGTCGAAATGGTTGGTGGATCGGTGGACTTTGAGGCCGAGCTGTTCAAGACAGTCGATCACCAGTTCAATCACGTCGTCAAAAATTCCGCCATGTTCATTCATGACGGTATGAACAACATTTATATCCGGGAGGGACATGGGGGCTCGCATTTCCTGCGGGCGAACCAAACTACAAACGCCGGCGCGCGCCGTCAACGGCCCCGTCAACGGCCATGGATGCTTGCCTTGCCGGCCAAGGCTGATAACTTACGCCTCGCTCGGCTTTTATTTTTTTCGCGGGACATGCGGGAATGACGGTACTCATCATCGGCAGCGGTGGACGCGAACATGCGTTGGCCTGGAAATTGGCGGGGTCCACTCGGGTCACCGGTCTCTTTTGCGCGCCTGGAAACCCCGGCATTGGCGAACTCGCCGACTTGGTTCCCCTCGCCGCCACCGATCTGCCTGGAATCGAGCGATTCGTCCGCGTCAACGGCGTCGATCTGGTCGTCATCGGGCCGGAAGACCCCCTGGCCCTGGGCTTGGCCGATCGGCTGCGCGACGCGGGGGTGATGGTTTTCGGCCCCTCCAAAGCCGCCGCACAGATCGAGTCGGACAAATGGTTCGCCAAAGAAATCATGCGCCACCAGGCCATTCCCACCGCCGACGCGCACAGCTTCACCGATCCCCTCGCCGCCGAGGAATACGTCAAGGGACGCGACGACCCCATCGTCATCAAGGCCATCGGTCTGGCCAAGGGCAAGGGCGTCTCCATTTGTCATAACCCAACCGAATCACTCCGGTCGATCGACGCCATGATGCGCCAGGGCCGTTTCGGCGAAGCCGGCAGGCGAATCGTCATTGAGGAAAAGCTCTCCGGTCCCGAGTGTTCCGTGCTCGCATTTGTCGAGCATCGAACCATCTACATGCTCGAACCGGCCCAAGACCATAAGCCGGTTGACGATGGCGACACCGGGCCGATGACCGGCGGAATGGGCGCCTATTCCCCCACGCCCGTCCTTTCCTCGGCGCTACTCACCCAGATCGAGCGCGATATATTTGTTCCCGTCGTCGATGGCCTATTGCGCGAGGGGATCGAATACCAGGGCTGCTTGTACGCCGGCCTGATGCTCACGCCCAATGGGCCCAAAGTTCTCGAATTCAATTGTCGGTTTGGCGATCCCGAGACCCAGCCCTTGATGATGCGGCTCAAAACCGATCTGCTGGAAGTCCTTCTGGCTATGTGCGAAGGAAAGCTCGACCAGATCAGCCTGGACTGGGACCGCCGTCCCGCCCTCTGCGTGGTCGCGACCAGCAAAGGCTATCCCGGCCAATACCTCACCGGCATCCCGATCGCCGGCGTCGATCACGCCGACGCCATGCCCGACGTCAAAGTCTTCCACAGCGGCACTCGATTAAATGGCAAAACCCTGGTCACCGACGGCGGCCGCGTGCTCGGCGTCACCGCGCTGGGCGCCAACATCGCCGATGCCAGACGCCGCGCCTACGCCGCCTTGGACAAGATCAAGTTCGATGGGATGCACTATCGCAAGGACATCGGCTGGCAGGCGCTCAGGAACTAGAGGAGGCAGATATGACTCGCACGCGATGGTTTCCCATTCTGTTGTTGATGGCCGCATGCGCCGCGACGGCCAAGGCCGGGGAAGCGTTTGTTCAACCCGACGACATCGACATCAAATCGATTCTCGCGCCGCCCCCGGCGCAGGACTCCGATCAGACCCGCCATGAAATCGAACAATTGTTGCAGCTCCAGGCCGGACGCACCGACGCCGATGTGGCGCGCATCAAGTCCGAAGTGAAGATGACCCCTTTCATTTTCTCCGAGGTCCTGGGCTCCTGGTTCAATCCCGACGACCTTCCGGCAACGGCCAAGTTCTTGGCCCGGGTGATGAAAAATGCCGACAGCATCAGCAGCCAGGCCAAGGACATCTTCATGCGCGACCGGCCCTTCGTCGTGGATCGGCGAATTCAGCCGTGCGTGGAAAAGGAAAAATCCTATTCGTATCCGAGCGGCCATTCGACGCGCTCGATGGTCCTGGCGCTAGCCCTGGCCCAGATATTTCCCGAGCATGCCGACGCTCTGATCGCCCGCGCCAAGCGGATCGGGGACGACCGCGCGCTGGCGGGCCAGCATTTCCCCAGCGACGTCGAAGCCGGCCGAATCCTCGCGAAGGCCATCTTCCAGCAGATGATGAAAAGCCCCGATTTCCAGGCGGAAATAGAAAAAGCCAAAGATGAATGCCTGGCCAAGGAACCCGCGAAATAGCTCCAGCCCAGATGCGACCGCGGAGGCGCGGACGCGCCGAAACCAGAATGACGAACCAATGACAGAAACCCGAAACCAGAAACCAGAATGACGAATCAAATCCGAAACCCGAATGACTGAAGCGGACTCTCGTTTCGGATTTCGGTCATTCGGGCTTGATTCGTCATTCTGGTTTCGGGTTTCTGGTTTTCAAAACGCCTTGAGCAGCACCCGCACCACGCGCGTCAGCCCCGAACGCGCATTGCCGATGAATTGCTGAAAAATCTTATTGGTTACCTCCATGAATTCCTCCATCCCGGCCAGACGCTCGCGAGTCAGTTGAACCTCCCGTCCGCGCGCCGCCTGCTTGCCGATCGACTTCTCATCCAGCATTCGGCGGCACTCCCTGATCGTCTCCAAAACCGGATCCATCTCGCGCCGTTTTCGCTCCGCCGTGATCAGGCTGAACATATCCCACACATCCGTGAGGCTCTCGAAGAATTCCCGTCGCTCCCCCAATTTATGCAGCCGGCGCACGATCCCCCAGTCGCACAGCGCCCGCAGCGACATGCTGGAATTGCCCCGACTGATGTGCAGCCGTTCCATTACGTCGTCCGTGCAAAGCGGCTCCGCCACCACGTACAGCAGTGCATGAATCTCCGCCATGGTCCGGTTGATCCCCCAGGTCTGTCCCATTTCCCCCCAGCGGCGGATGAACAGGTCCTGCGCGGTGCGCAACTGCGTCGCCACCGCCGGAGCAAGGTTTGTACGAGCCGCTTCGGCAACCGCCATGGCATCCTCCAGTTTCAGTAATTACTGAAAGAATAGTAATCCCGAAATAGTCTGAATGCAAAGCCTCCCCGAGGCGATCAAAGGTGAATCGACGCCCGCGAACATTTGGAGCGTGTTATGCACTTCCGCCGATTCCGCCCAGCAGGCATTTGAGTAGGATGCAGGCGAAGGCGATGAAATGCATCGTCTTCAACGTGGCCGACAGACGCTCGTAATCCTTGCTCAGCCGGC